>JGI24136J36422_10000500_pt1 | contig 15135 bp, 12 predicted proteins | sample BarGraNGADG00212_2_FD_36422 | JGI IMG/M metagenome (IMG submission 36422)
TCTGTATTAAACGGAAATGAACTTGTCATCGGTATCGTCATGGCGAACTGGATGCTGCTCACCGGCGCCGGTGCATTTATAGGCAGGTTCTTTGGAAGGATGAAAGGAAAGATCCCTTTTCTTCTTTTCCTGCAATTCCTGTTCTCCCTTCTTCCGATGCTGCTGTTGTTGAAGCTCGATCTCTGGAAAGCGATCTCCCTCCCGTCAGGAAGCGTACCCGGGCTCATCCCCGTTATCCGTTCCATGTTCCTGTTCCANCTGCCATTCTGCCTGTTGAACGGATTCCTGTTTGTTGCCTATGTCCANGAACTGTCAGGGATAACAGGAAAGAACGCTTCCTCCGGTTCCTATGCCATCGAATCGGTAGGTGGAATGTTTGCCGGTTTATTAGTGAATATTTTTATTCTGAAATTTTCGGGGATGTTTGTCGGGCTTCACATTCTGCTTATCATCAACCTTCTCGTTTGCCTGCTCTTTTCCATTACCTGCGGGATCAGGCCGCAAAGGATCATCATGATCCCGGTATGCCTGATTTTTATGGTGTTTCCTTTTTTTGCAGATCTCGACACATACACAGGTAAACTGTTTTATCCCGCACAAAAACTGATCTTTCATAAAAACACACCGTATGGGAAACTGGATGTAACCATGAATGCAGGGCAACTCAACTACTTTGAGAATGGCTTACTGCTCTTTTCTTCCAACAATGAGATCGTGAATGAGGAATCCGTTCATTTTGCAATGGTTCAGCATCCCGGTCCAAAGACAGTATTGCTGATTTCCGGGGGAATTTCCGGCACTCTCCGTGAAATTTTAAAATATCATCCCGAACGGATCGATTATGTCGAACTCGATCCCGGGTTGATCAAGCTGGGACGAAAGTATTCAAAGATCCTTGATGATGAAAGGATTCATGTTATTCAGGGAGATGCACGCCGTTTTATCCGCCAGACCAAAGAAAAATATGATGTGGTCCTGGTAAACCTGCCCGAACCTTCCACGCTGCTCATTAACCGTTTTTATTCCCGTGAATTCCTCATGGAACTGAAAAATGTGCTCACCCCTGGCGCCGTTATTTCTGAAAGTTTACCTTCCACTTCGGATTATGTGAGCAAAACAGCTGCAGTTATGAATTCAACATTGGTTCGAACCCTGAAAACGCGGTTCCGGAATGTGCTGATCCTTCCTGGACAGAGAAATTATTTCCTGGCTTCCGACAACCGCCTCTCTCCCAAAATCGCAGTATTGATCGCCGGTCGCGGCATCTCCAATCTCTATGTGAATTCCTGGTACCTGGATGAAAATTCGCTGAAAGAACGCAGTGAATATATTCATTCCCACCTGGATAAAAATGCTAAAGTGAACAGCGATTTTAGACCTGTGGCCTTTTTCCAGCAGTTGCGCTACTGGACTTCCATGTTTGAATGGAACATGCTGGCAGCCGGTATCTTGATCCTGGTTTTGCTTTTTCTTATCTTTTTCAGTTTGAACAGGATCAGCCTGGGGCTTTTTACCGGCGGTTTTACGTCTTCCTCCCTTGAATTGTTGATCCTGGTTTCGTTCCAGGTCATCTATGGATATGTGTTCCTGGCTACCGGGATCATCCTTGCCTTATTCATGGCGGGACTTGCCCTTGGCGCATTTTCATTCAACCGCATGATTCCCGTTCCNACCGAAAAGAAATACNTCCACATCCAGGTCAGTCTTGCTTTATTTTCGCTCGGTTTTCCTTTCATCATCCTGGCGCTGAACCTGCCCGGAATACCTGTGATTATGGTTCAGGTTATTTTTCTTTTACTGACGCTGATCCTCTCCTTCATAACCGGTCTGGAGTTTTCGNTGGCATCAGCCCTTGGCAGCAAGGATATCACATTAAAAATGTCTTCCAATTATTCTGCTGATCTTTTCGGGTCGGCCATAGGGGCAATTGTTACAACCTTGATCCTGCTTCCTTTCCTCGGAATCGTAACTTCCTGCCTCATCCTGGTCGCGATGAATCTTTTCAGTGCAGGATTCCTTTTTTTCAGGCAAAAAAAATTGTAATTTTAAGGTCGAAAAACTTCGAGTCTGACAGGGTAAATTATCCTCACCCCCCGCCCCCTTCTCCTTCAGGAGAGGGGGTGAAGGGGGAGAGGTGATTGGGTTTAATTCCCCGGAGCATACTTCGGAAAAGAGTCCAGAATTTATACCGGGGTTCATAGCAGTTATTTTAGGGAAAGCGATGGCAAAAAAAATATCGAAACGGGATTTTTTACGCTACAGTGTACTTGGGCTTGGGGCTACTGCTGCAGGTGTAGATACTGCCAGGGCACTGGCGAAAGGGACGATCAACAATGGAGGGAATGCTTCCGCTGAGCCGGTTGTTGACCTGGGAAAATTTACCCGCGAATCTCCCTATTCCATTCAGATGGCAAGAGGTGTCAAGTGCCAGATCTGCCCGAACAACTGCATACTGAAGGAAGGACAGGATAGCCTTTGCCGCACCCATGTGGTCAAAGACGGAAAACTTTATTCCATCGCTTACGGGAATCCTTGTTCCGTGCATGTCGATCCAATCGAAAAAAAGCCTTTGTTCCATTTTCTTCCTTCCTCCCACAGTTTCTCAATAGCCACTGCAGGGTGTACCTTCGCCTGCCTGAATTGCCAGAATTGGGAGATCTCACAGGAAAGCCCGAAAAATACTGCAAATATTGACCTGATGCCGGTAAAAGTGATGGAAGAAGCGGTTCATAGTGGTTGCAGATCAGTTGCCTATACCTATGCAGAACCCATCGCATTTTATGAATATACGTTTGAAACAGCAAAACTTGTCAAGGCAAGAGGATTNAAAAANCTGCTGATATCCAACGGNTTCATCAATGAAAAACCGTTACGCGACCTNTGCAAACACCTCGATGCAGCAAANATCAACCTGAAGTCGTTCAGTGAGGAGATCTATGCAAAACTGAACGGTGGATCCCTTCAACCGGTGCTGAATACATTAAAAATTCTTAAGGAAGAAGGGGTCTGGCTGGAGATCACCAACCTGATTGTCCCTGGTTGGACCGACAAGCCGGATATGATCGCGCAGATGTGCGATTGGCTTGCAAAAAACGGGCTCCAGGATGCACCCCTGCATTTCAGCCGGTTCTTCCCGTTATACAAGTTGAAGGACCTTCCTTATACTCCCCTTGACATCCTCGAAAAAGGGCGGGAGATCGCAATAAAATCGGGGATAAAATACGCTTACATCGGCAATGTTCCCGGATCTCCTGCAGAAAATACATTTTGTCCAGGCTGTAAAAAAGTTGTTTTGGAAAGGAAAGGGTTTACGATTCTCAACAATTATATCAAAGATTCTGCCTGCAAATTTTGCGGGACGAAGATTGCCGGAGTCTGGAGTTAGCTGGAACCCTTTATCTATCGCTATTCCAAACATCTAAGTAAACAGGCAAATGATCCGAAAAACCACCGGTGTATCTTGGGCCAGCATAGGTTCGGGCCGGTTTTCCTCCTAAAAAACGTTCATCCTCTTCCACCAGGAATGCTGCATGAAAAATGTGGACAGATCCGGGAGAGGTTTGCAAGCCTTTCTCCTTCAGCAAAAAATTCCCGGAAACCATGAACTGGTCAATGATAGTCCATTTACCCTGGAATTTAAGCGTTCCTTCATTCACATTGGTTATCTTCGGCAGCATCAGGTTTACGAGACTGGAGGATGTGGTTTGGGTGGTAAAATCCTCCGCTTTTAGCACTTCACGGATGGCCGGTTGGTCAGGTTCATCATTGAAATCGCCCATGATGATAATTTGCGGATCCACCTGGTTCTGTTGAAGAGAATCCAATGCTGATCTGAGCGTTTGGGCTACCAACCTTCGTTTCGGAATACTTTCTGTGAAGCCTCCTCTGCGGGAAGGCCAGTGGTTAACGAAGATATGCACCGTATCTGTACTGAAAAGAACACCTTTAATATAAAGAATATCCCTGGTGTGCAGCAATGAATCAAAAGGAAATTGAATGCTGATATTTCTTGAGAATAACACCATGAATACTTCAGGTCGATAGAGAAGGGCTACATCAATTCCCCGGGCATCAGCCGATTCGTAATGAATAAACCTGTATTTATACTTCTTCAGCGGAGTTTCATAGATCATCTTGTTCAACACATAACGATTCTCCACTTCACACATCCCGATCATCGCAGGAGGCTCCCATCCTCCGATGGCCATAAAGGTCTTGGCAATGTGATTCAGCTTCACAAGAAATTTACTGAAGGTCCATCTTTTCATTCCTTTCGAAGTGAACTCATCATCCAGTTTGGTGGTGTCATCATACGGATCATAAAGATTTTCAAGGTTGTAAAAAACAATCCTGACAATTTGGCTTTTTCTTAATGCCGTATTAACATTGGCATGGTTTTCGGTAATGCCGGCATCCTGTCTTTCTGACACTTTTTGACAAATAGAAAAGACAGGGATCAGGAGAATAAAAACAGGAAAAAATGTTCTCATAACAAGCGAAATTAACAGCAATTCTTAAAAATATCATAGGATTGTAAAGAGATCGGTCATCCGGAGTTAATAATCAGGATTCCTGTCATTAATCGGTCAGAAAGAGAAAAGTAATCGGCAGGGTGCGAAAAAAAACTAAATGTTAACAAAATTTAACATTGGAAGAATATACTATTAAAAAACACGAACCGTTTTCAGATCAACATTAAATTACCTAAAAAAGAAGAAACAGTATGAAACGATTGATTGGTCTTTTTCTGATAGCAGTGGCCGGTGGTGCTGTTGCATTAGGCGCTTACAAATTAATGGAGAACAAACAACCATACTACTCTTACACTGCACAACAACAGGTACCGATTCGGCCGGTGAATTATATTCCGGGCACTCCGTTTAATGAACCGGATTTTGAAACTGCAGCAGCCATTTCAGTGCATGCAGTAGTTCATATCAAGACGGAATTTCAAAGGAAAAGCAATGTTTATGATGATTTTTTCAATTTCTTCAATTACGGACAAGGTATGCCCAACCAGGCGATAGAAGCCATGGGCTCAGGTGTGATCATTGATCCGGAAGGGTATATTGTTACTAATAACCATGTCGTGCAGGATGCGGATAATATCACTGTGACCCTCAACGACAAACGCGTCTATAAGGCAACCATTATCGGTGCCGATGCGAGTACCGACCTGGCGTTGATCAAAATTGAAGAGAAGGGCCTTCCTTTTCTATCCTACGGAAACTCTGATGAAGTCAAAATTGGGGAATGGGTGCTGGCAGTTGGGAACCCGTTTAACCTTACGTCAACGGTCACAGCCGGAATTGTCAGTGCCAAAGCCAGGGATATCAACATCCTGGGTTCCCAGGGTACCGTCGAATCATTCATCCAGACCGATGCTGCCGTAAATCCCGGTAACAGCGGAGGTGCNCTGGTCAACCTGAAAGGACAACTCATTGGNATCAATGCAGCCATTGCGTCAGGCACAGGGAATTATGTGGGATATTCATTTGCGATCCCTGCAAACATTGTTAAAAAAGTTGTGGATGACTTTATGAAATTCGGGAAGATCCAGCGGGGATATCTCGGGATAAGATATAAGGAGATTGACGACCAGTTTGCAAAAGATAAAGATTTGCCATCTATCAATGGCGTATATGTTCAGGAAGTTGTTGAAGGCGGAGCGGCAGAAAAAGCAGGGATGAAGAAAGGTGATGTCATCCTTCAGATGCAGGGGTTCCCCGTAAACAGCAAATCGGAACTCCAGGAGATCATCAGCCAACATAATCCAGGTGACAAACTCGGCCTCACCATATACCGTGAAGGCAAACAGTTGGATCTGTCTTTGACCCTTCTCAACGAAAATGAAAGCCTGGCTTATACAAAAGATAACCAGATCATCATCCATGGTGCCACATTCCAGCGAATCACCGATAGCGAAAAACAACGGTTCAGTATCAACGATGGGTACAAGATCGTTCATCTCGATAACGGTTTGCTGAGAAATTCCGGCATCAGGGAAGGTTTTATAGTAGTTGCAATTGATAAACAACCCGTCCATTCTACGCAGGACCTCAAGGAGGCATTTATATCGAAGAAAGGTGGCGTGCTCATCGAGGGACTTTATCCCAACGGTATGAGGGCGTATTATGGCATAGGACTATAGGAGTGAACCATAATGAGACAATTAAAAATATCCAAATCAATAACTAACAGGGAGACCGCTTCACTGGATAAGTATCTTCAGGATATCGGAAAGGAAGAATTGATCACTACCGATGAAGAAGTGCAACTGGCACAGCGGATCCGTACTGGTGACCAGCAGGCCCTGGAAAAACTCTGCAAGGCAAACCTTCGTTTTGTCGTATCGGTTGCCAAGCAGTACCAGAACCAGGGGCTTAGCCTTCCCGACCTTATCAATGAAGGAAACCTGGGACTGATCAAGGCGGCCCGCCGTTTTGACGAAACCCGTGGATTCAAATTTATTTCTTATGCAGTCTGGTGGATCCGGCAATCGATTTTGCAGGCGCTGGCCGAACAATCCAGGATCGTAAGGTTACCATTGAACCAGGTAGGTACTCTGAGTAAGATGAACAAAGTTTCATCCCGCCTGGAACAACGGTTCGAAAGGCCTCCTTCGTCTGATGAGATCGCCAAGGAAATGGAAATTTCTGAACATAAGGTCGAAGAAACACTCCGGATCTCCACACGGACTATCTCCATGGATGCCCCGCTTGACCAGGACGATGACCTGAGGTTCCTCGACGTCTTTGTATCGGAAGATGCACCGGGCACAGACGAAGATCTGATCAGGGAATCACTGGCAAGAGAAGTCCAGCGGTCACTGTCAACCCTTGCAGAGAAGGAACGGGAGATCATCAACCTTTTCTATGGAATTGGTGTTCCGCACAATTATACCCTCGAAGAGATCGGAGACATGTTTGATCTTACCAGGGAAAGAGTGCGGCAGATCAAGGAAAAAGCCTTGCGAAGGTTAAAACATTCTTCCCGGAGCAAACTGTTGAAAGCATACCTTGGCTGATCTACCGGGAATCTTTATCAGAGTCCGATATATGTTTTTTTATTGGTGGTCATCATTGGGTGGTCTGGAGCATAGAGATCGGGTACAAGACCCTATGACGGCTCATGGAAATTCATCCGGATGGTTTTTATAAGGTCGGAATGAAGGCTGAGCAAAACGGGGCAGGTCCTCGCGGCATGCCATATCATGGTTTTTTCTTTTTCAGAATACACCCTTTCCGGGAAATCAAATTCTACAATGATTTCCCCAACGCGGCGGGGATTCTCAGCCATAATCTTGGTGATCCGGATAATGGTTCCATCCACATTAAAGTTATGTGTCTGAGCGGCAATCCCGATAATTGTCATCATGCAACTGCCCAGGGATGTTGCAAGAAGATCGGTAGGAGAGAAGGCCTCGCCCTTTCCCTTATTATCCACCGGGGCATCGGTGATAAGTGTATTCCCCGACCGTAAATGTGTGGCACTGGTTCGCAATTCCCCAGGGTATATTGTTTTTACTGTTTCCATGATTCTAATTCGTAATTTTTAATTTTTGATTAATAATAGATAACACCAGCATATCCCACCCAATGATGCATGGTGGCATTAGCCGTCTTTCCCATACCCAGATCACTAACTTTAATCCGGGGTTCATCCAGTGAGGTACCATAACCAATAAAAATTCCCTCCAAAGGTTTACCGGATGCTGCAGCCTGCATCTTCATGATGGTAAGCAATCCGAATGGAACGGAGTATCTTCCGCACCAGGTCCATTTATAAGCTTTGTAATCCTCTTCGCTGAGGGTAAACTGTGTGAATTTTCTTGCTTTTCCCGGATCCATTGTCCCGGTAAGAGATCCGTTTATGATCTCCATTTCGTGTGCTTTGGCTGTATTATATCCTTTGTCTTCACAACCAAACAGTGCATAGTTGGATCCGCCCCAGTCTTCGTCCCCGTAATGAACGGCATCGGTCGACATCACAAAAGCCACATCCCTGCCCCATTTCAAACCTTTTTCCATCAGTACTATTCCAATCCCCAATGCAAGTTGGTCCGAAAGCTGATCCATTTTTTCATACGGCATATAGGGTACGAGAATGGAAATGATCCTTACGTTCCGATTGTAATACTGCAGAAATGGAATGATCGCTTCAACTGAATGTTCTGCCTGCTGGAGACTGTCATGAATAAGGTACGATTCCATGGGAAGGGTTTTCATGATATCTTCACGCAGATCAGAAACGGTGACGTTACCATAGGGTTCCTTCCATTCATCAAAAGAATCGAATACCAGGCGGTTCTCAACATTGAATTTTTTCGCTTTATGGGCAACCCCAAATACAATGATCGTATTGGCGTGAATGTTCTTCAGTACCTCAGGATAGAGCCACCCTGCATAGACGTAATCATCATGCGGGCAGATCGCTGCTTTCTGAATTGTCCGGGAATCTGTTCCCGAATAATTGATGACCATGCCCTCAGGGAGCCTGGCCAGCCGCGGGATCCGGTTCATCACTGAATCCATCTGCCAGGCATGTGACGCGAACCCGATGGTATCGACAGGTTGCCGAAGACGGATGGCTGAAGATTTTCCCTGTGACATTACTGGACTTGTGCAGATTACCATCAGTATAAGTAAGGTCAGCCTGAAGGCAATGAATTTACCGGTTAGATTCATCATGATTTAACATTGATCATGTAAAATTACCATATTTTTGCAAGTCGATGAACACATTATTAAGCGAACCATTTAAACCGGTTCTCTCCGGGCAGCATAATTTTCGCGACCTGGGCGGGATCCTTACCAACGACGGCAGAAGGATCAGGCCTGGGCTTCTATATCGCAGCGGCGACCTCCATTCTATTACAGAAGAAGACGTAAAAAACATGACGCAATTAGGACTTGCAATGATCATCGATTTCCGCTCGCCCAGGGAATATGAAAAACGACCGAACCGGGAGATTCCAGGTGTAAAGGAAATAAAACACATCTCCATTTATGATGCGCCCCGCGACCTCGCTGCAAGGTATGTGGAGGAGAGCAATGAAGAAGGTTTAAAGCAATTGCTGATCCATGAATATGAGAGGATCATTCTTCATTATACTACGGAATACCGGCAGTTCCTCCTGGAGGTTGCTCACAATCCGAATATCCCGCTGGTATTTCTTTGTTCTGCAGGAAAAGACCGTACAGGCCTTGCAACAATTTTTCTACTTACGGCTCTTGGGGTAGGAATGGAGGAGATTCTCAAAGATTATTTCCGGACGAATATCTTTGCGCAGGCCCATGCCCGTGAGATCATCGGAATACTTAATCATGACGGACACAACGGAGAACTCATGCGCCCCATGCTCGAAGTCCGGCAGGAATACCTTGATGCAGCATTTTTGGTTATCCACAAACGATACAGTAACCTGGAAAATTTTGTGTTTGATGAACTTGCTGCAAATCCTGAACTATTACAAGAACGATACCTGGAGTAAAATTAGCGGACAAGCGGACGAGCGGGCAGGCGGACAAATGAAAAAGCGAAACGGGTTTACAACTGAACTTCCAAATTCGTAATTCGTAATTCGTAATTATTTCAACTATTCCCCGGTCTCCATCCAACTTCACAAAATCACCGTCTTTCAGAAACTGTTTAGCGCCTTTTGCCCCGACCACTGCGGGAATTCCATATTCCCGTGCAACCACGGCTCCATGGGAAAGGGGACTTCCGATTTCAGTGATCAACCCGGAAACAATGCTGAAATAGGGCGTCCAACCGATATCTGTAAAGGAGGCTACCATGATCTCCCCGGGCTGCAACAATGCGGCATCTTCAAGCTTGTTTACGATCCTCACCCTGGCCCGCACCACGCCGTTGCTCACCGGGATACCTTTCAACTGCCCATCCAGGATTACAATTTCCTTTTCTTCATCAATGGGTTCAGGAATGCCGTTGCAAACCTCGGTAAACTGAAGTGCGGCCGTTTGCGGAAGCAGCTCCCTGCGTTTATTGGCCTTTGATCGCCATGAAGGTGAATTATCTTTGATCATTTTCCCGATCTCTTCATGAGTCAGGTAATATACCTGGTCGTTATCATTCAGCAAGCCCTTCTGGACCAGCAATTCAGCAAAGTGTTGATAGGCTATCCGGATCCTGTGCAAGAGTTTTATGGATGCCGATTTGGTGATCTCCCTGCGCGACACCGCAGTGCGGGCGTTGTTGAGGAATGATTTAATGATGATCCGCTGCATCGGCTTCAATCCCGACAGGATCTCCTGCGCCTTCAAGAGGGATCGTTCATGCGTGTGTTCCCTGGCTCCCGATCTTACACGCGTCTGCAGCATCTGAACCAGTTGCAAGGGGTTTTCTTCCCATGGTTTTTCATGGAGTTCAGCTTCCCTGACGCAACGGTGTCCGTGCCGTTCAAGAAAAGCCTTGTAAGCATGGTTTACCTCCGGCGGGGCATCCTGTACCAGGAGCCGCAGCGCTTCTGCCGGTGTTGCCGAAATGAAAATACAAGCGAAGCGTTTCTCCGACTGGATCAGCGATGCAAACCGTTCAAGGGATTTAACGGCATCTGCACTTTCTATATCGGGAATATCGGTAAGAAGAAGGGTGGCAATATGATGGTCTTCGGATGTGGGAAGGCGTTTATTGGATGTGAGGATCCCCATGAGTGCAGAATAGAGGGTACCGGATTGGGAGGAGGCAATGATATGATGGCCAAATGCCTCTTTCAGCACTTCCCGGGCATCCTCCAAAGCCTGGTAATCCTTTTCAATATCACCTTTTTCAATAACCTTATAATTATTGGCAAGATACAGGAGCCGCCTGACATTCTTTTTGGTCCAGCTCAGGCTGATAATCTGTTTTATAAAGTGCATCACCCGGAGGGGTAGATTTGATTCAAACTGCACATCAGGTATGTCGATGACTTTCCCGATCACTGCAAACTGAACATTTTCTGCTTTGTTCAGCCAGACATTCCTGGGGTAATCCATCATGTTTGTCATATTGATGAACAATCGGTTATAGAACATCTGGATGTATCGGAATCCTTTATATTTTTTCAGACTATAAGCGCCGGCTGCCTCTGCCCAAATGGCCATGCCATAATCTACCGCATGAAATGAAACAGAATAGGTGAGGGGAGTGACGACACCGGGCATCATCTCACCGATATTGCCGAGCGTCCAGGTATCATTGCTGTCGCTTTTTACCGTATCCAGTTCATTGTAATGAACATCAGGCAGGGTTGTGACCGGCCTCACCTGCAACCATTGAAGAGTTCCTTCCTGGTCAATTGCCCACTCCATATCNACCGGGTAACCCAGGTGAGCTTCTGCATTTTTTGATGCATTCAGGATTTCTGTGATCTGATCAGGTGAGAGTAAATCACCCTGTTTTTTTACCTGATCATGAATGTTGGATCCGCTCCGGAAAACCTTGTAGTGTATGGCATCTTTCACTCCGCTTACAAGGTCTTCCCCATGACCTTTCACGGCATTTATGACAACCTGATCACGCCGGCCAGTTACCGGATCGGCGGAGAACACCACCCCGGAGATCTTTGCATTCACCATGTTCTGCAGGATCACAGATATCCGGAGATCCGCATCTTCCGATAGGTTGGTAGCATATTCCCGCACCCTGTCTGAACGGGTGGCTTCAATGCATTTTACGATGGCATCCCTGATCTCACTGTAATCGTTCAGGTGAAGGTATGTCTCAAACTGTCCTGCAAATGAAGCATTAACGCCATCTTCGCTCACTGCGGAAGAACGGACTGCCTTAGGACCGCTTCCGAGAATGGCAATGTTTTTTTTCAGGGATCCTTCATCCAGGCTTTGAATGTCAGGATGGATAATCACGAAAGCATCCGGAACACTCAGGCCAAGATCTCTCAGGATCTTCAACCCTCTTGCCTTGCCCCCGATATTCTCGTCAGTTATTTCATGAATGAACCGGATCACAGGCTGTATTTATCCGAATGAAACCCGAACTCCACCATTCCCAGCCCTTCAACCTGGTCAAATTTATAGGTTCCGATGGCCTCAAACATCAGGTATTTCTGATCCATTATATATGGAAAATGGCCATTTCGGAAGAACTCCATAGTATGTGTTTTCCCGCTTCTCATCTTGAGTTCGATCACTGCATTATCCGGCAATGTTTTAACCTTTGAAACGCTTTCAAGATCTGTACAATCAATCACTGCATCTACCGTTCCATCGGGTTCAACTACAAACCCTGCTGTCAAGCGGCCCAGGAAATCGAACCGGATGGTAGTCACTGTCCAGCTGTAACCTGCATCCGATTTTCCCGTGATCCAGTAATGACGGTCCCAGGTGCGCCAGTTACGCGAACCGAATGAATGATCGCGCGATCCCCACATCTTTATTTCATGTCTTATTTCATCGAGCAGGATATACCCGGTGAGGCTTCCTGTTTGCTCATAGTGGACCTGGTGAGTATCTTTCAGGTTGAAGAAGAATTTCTTGTTCCATTTTGCAGCTGCTATGGCATTGGCAATGAGCCGCTGATCCGAACTTTGTGCAAAATCATAAACTGCCTGTTCTCCAATAAAAAGAAGGTTCGTTTCGCACGAATGCTCCTTCCCGTCCTCATCGGTCACATTTCCTTCGTAGGTGATCCTCCATATCTTCCCGATCTCCACCGGTTCCCATTTCAGGTTTCCAAGCTGGAATCCTTCTCCTTCATCTCCCGGATCCAGGTGTAACCCGAAAAATCCGAGTCCCTTCAACTTAAAATCAAACCAATGCTCGTGCTGCCGTTCGGGCCCGCGAAAAGCCATCCGGGTAATAAATGCATTACCTTCTTTATCCCCTCCATAGAAGTATGAACTGTCATTAGGAAAAGGCTGGGAAAGATCAACATGTTTCTGTTCGAGAATTTCAACGGGGAACTGGCGGCGTTTGGTTCGTTTCACCATCTGCCGTGCGATGAATTGTTTCAGCATGGTTTGAGATTTAGATGGCAAACTTAGGAAAATCTATTGGATTTTGCATACAGGTTGGACGGTGCCTGGTTTTTTTCTACCTGCTATTCCTGAATCTGTAAGCAAATCCAATGATTAAAGATGCCGAATTCGCATAGGCCTTAAACTTCTGGCCCGAATCAGTTTCAAAATAACCAAACGCATCAGGTTGGTTATAATTATCCCGTAGACTCATCAATCCAAGATTATCCCGGATTTCGATTGAGATTAAAAACCGGTCCAGGATCGGGACCGACATTCCTAATCCGAAGAGTATGCCTATATCATATGATTTATAATTGTTTGTTTCATTNTCCAATTTGTATGTTTTCCCGATTTTTGGTTTAAAGTACAGGGATTGATTCAGCAGATATGAGAAACAGGGGCCGGCATTGGCAAAAAACTTAATCTTTCGGCCTGCAGATACTTTGAAAAGAAGAGGAAGGCTCAGATAATCAAAATTGTATATCAAATCTCCGGAAGGAAGCTGGTCAGACTTGCTTTCCAGCCGGGTTCCTTTTCTTTCATAACAGATGGCTGTCTTAAGAGAAAATATTTTATTAAAGTTGTACTGGTAAAATACTCCTGAAACACCACCCACCGAAAACCTGGAATGTGAATACATCCCGGTTTTTGCATAAATGACTGATAAACCCGGACCGCCTTCAATTCCAATATCATTTGTTTTCGATTGGCCATTCAGAAACCCTGCGTTTCCAAGTATCATCAGGTAGATTAAAAATGTAATGTAGTATTTCATTGAATGATGCTTAAATTATCAGGTTGCTCCCAACTCCTCACCTTAAGGTTTTCATTCTTTTAGAACAGATCTATTTTCTTAACCGACTGGCTATGTATTTCAGGTTGCCTGCTCGTAGGGCATTGTTCGTTTTTACTTTTTTTCCCTTGAAACCAATATGTTATATCTGGAGGAATTCCGTTAAATTCTCCTATTACCAGTGAGGAATCATTATTTTTTAAATTGTATTTGATTTGAAACTGATTCCCGATTTTTATTATATTGATATTTCCATGCACACAATATCTTTCAACTCCAGTATCTGCACTAAAATTATAATTTGTTCGTGTTAATGCTTCCGTAAAGTAACCGATTTGTGCGTTTTCCTGAAATACAAAATTACCGGTAGGAAATCCATTTATAGTGTTATTGGAAATTAATTCATTGTATTCAATAGCATGTCCTACCCCTTTCCATCGTTGTTCATTTATATCAAAGGAAACGGAATTTGAATAGAAGATGAGCGCAAATGTATCGTTAACAATTGCAATTCCTGCTTTTTCTGTATTAAAAAAAGTAGTATTAATTGTAAAACCATTTTGGTTTGATGTAGAATTATTGGGAGAACTATCGCTTTTTTTACAACAATAAAAAAAACCGGTGATCAGCATAAGAATTGAGATGTAAATTGCCCTGTTCATAAATATTGATGTTTTAGAAAACGTTGTTTCAAAGATGAATAATGGCTGACACACTTATAAGACCAACAATATAATCCACAATCACTCTGAATTAACAAGAAATTTTAGTCCAGGATAATTTTAATGAATGATATTTCATGAATGCAACATCTGAAATTCAATTTTTGAACGGAGAATTGCAATTCAGAAACCTCCTCAAAGATATTGAATATATCAATAACCTAATTTCAATCAGAAATCTTTTCCTTGAAAGAATTTGGAATATAAGAATGAAATTGATAATTGATTGTGTCGTGATGCGTAAGGCATAATGCATGACGAGATTTTCTCTACTTCGCTATTTTTTAACTCGCCAACTCACAAACTCGCCAGCTCGCCAACTGTTACTACATTCCCGTCAACTCAACCCTGTCAAAATAGATATCCGGCCCTCCAAGATACATGATCCTGAATTCCACACCTTTGTAATCTTTGTCAAGTGTTGTTTTCAGATCGAAAAGCTGATAAACATCACGGCGCTGGAAGTCACAGGAGCGGATGGCCTGGGTTGCAATGACTTTCTTGCCATATTCAACAGAGATCTCGAGAACGGCGATGTTCCGTGTGTTAAGGTCCGGTTCTGACTTTAGACTGTACTGAACAAGAATGGTACCGTGTTGCAGGGAGAGGAAGGGACCATAAATGAAATGTTTCTTCCG
>JGI24136J36422_10000511_pt1 | contig 15043 bp, 12 predicted proteins | sample BarGraNGADG00212_2_FD_36422 | JGI IMG/M metagenome (IMG submission 36422)
TAGAGTTCATCAAAAGCCTTGTTTAGCAAAACAAACATTTTTCCGGCATAAGGAAGGAGGTCTTTGGATTTTTTTGCCTGCACTAAACGCAGGTTATATTTCTCCTGGACCAGTTTCGCTATCCGATCCACTTTATCCGGAATCTCCTGCGGTACCTCAAATTCATACTGAACCCAGTCGGCTGCCTTTTCAAATCCAAGTCGCACCATATGTTCAGGATAATACGGATAATTATAAATGGATGCCAGGCTGGCTTCTTCTTCGAATCCCTTGATCAGCATCCCTTCATTATCCATATCGGAAAACCCAAGCGGGCCATGGATGGCATTCATCCCTTTTTCTTTTCCCCAGGCGATTACAGTATCAATCAGTTTCGCCGAAACCAGCGGATCATCAATAAAATCGATCCATCCGAACCTCACCAGTTTCTCCTTCCACCGTTCGTTGGCTTTATGATTGATGATTCCTGCAATCCGCCCGACGAGGTCTTTCCCGCGATAGGCGAGGAAATATTCAGCTTCACAGAAATCGAAGGCAGGATTTTTTGTCCTCGAAAGAGTATTCTTATCATCCAGGAGCATGGGTGGGCAAAAGAATTTATTGCCTTTGTATAGGGAATTAGGATAATTAATAAACTTCCGGAGGTCTTTCCGTGTGGCGACCTTTTTGATTGAGATTTCCATATGTTTTCCTGGATTTTATCAATGAATGATGCCTAGCTTTTTCCCCAGTTTATTAAATTTGTCGAGGGCAATGTCGACCTGTGCTTTGGTATGGGTAGCCATGAGAGAAAAGCGGATCAGTGTAGAATCTTTGCTGACAGCCGGTGAGACGACAGGGTTTACAAAGATTCCTTCATCGAGCAACATTCGTGTTAGCTTGAGGGTCTTCAGGTTGTCTCTGATATAAAGCGGGATGATCGGTGTTTCACTCTTCCCGATATCAAAACCCATCCGTTTGAAATTATCGATGGCATAGTGGGTGACCTCCCAGAGATTGACCATTCTTTCGGGTTCGGCTTTGATGATATCGATTGCTGCGAGGACTGTTGCTGCTGATGCAGGTGTCATACTAGCGCTGAAAATCAGCGTGCGGGAATGGTGCTTTATGTAATTGATCGTATCAAAATCACTGGCAATAAAACCTCCTAATGATGCCAGCGATTTGCTGAAAGTGCCCATAATGAGGTCGACTTTATCGGTCAGGCCGAAATGGGATGCAGTTCCTGAGCCATGTTCCCCGATCACGCCGATCGCATGGGCATCATCTACCATTATGGTGGCCTCATATTTCTCAGCCAGATTCACGATCCCGGGCAGGTCGGCAATATCTCCTTCCATGCTGTAGACCCCGTCAACCACGATGAGTTTGATCTTACCGGGTTCACATTGTTTCAGCAGGCGTTCCAGGGAATGCATGTCGTTGTGGCGGAATTTCAATACCTTCGCGAACGACAACCGGGTAGCTTCAAAGATGGAAGCATGGTCGAGTTCGTCGATAAGGATATAATCATTCCTTCCGGTAACGGTAGGAATCACGCCAAGATTAACCTGGAATCCTGTACTGAACATCAATGCCGCATCCTTATTGACATATTCGGCCAACTTTCGCTCAAGTTCAATATGAATGTCGAGGGTTCCGTTAAGAAAGCGGGAACCGGCACAGCCACTTCCGTATTTTTCGATTGCTTTTATGGATGCTTCCTTGATCTTGGGATGATTGGTAAGCCCCATATAGCTGTTGGAGCCGAACATCAGCACCTTTTTACCATTCATGGTCACCGTAGTGTCCTGCTCGGATTCAATGACCCTGAAGAAGGGATAAAGCCCCATTCTTTCAACTTTCTGCGGTTCAGTATAATGTGATGTCTTCCGTTGTAATATCCTCATAGATGATGTTCTTTTGGCGCTGTTGCTAAAATTCAAAGATAAGAAAAAAACTGCAATTATGGATGCATTTGCCTTTCAGTAAAATCCTTTCCGGCTTCTAAAGCCTGGAGATTTTTCTTGATCACCTCCTCTCCCTTATTCCGGAAAATAAAACGGATGGCATCTTCCAGCTTTTCATATTGCATATCAAGAAAAGGGGAAGCTGCGCCCAGGATCACAATATTCGCTGCTTTTAATGTCCCGATTTCCTTTGCAACTTCATCGGCATCCAAGGCAATATAATGTGGTAATTTCCGGATTTCATCCATTACTTTGTCCATCTGAGGATATTCCGGAATATTGATGAAAGGTTTGGTACTTGTGATCACCCACCCATCGGGAGAGAGTAAAGGCAGGTACCGTAAGGCTTCCAGGGGCTCAACAGAGATGATCAGGTCGGCTTTTCCGTATGGAATTAAATCGGAAGCTATTTCCTTGTCTGAAATCCTCAGGTTGGATTGTACATCACCTCCCCGCTGGCTCATTCCATGGACTTCCGATTGTTTAAGAAAAAGGCCTTGCTCAAGAGCGGCTGTACCGATGATGGCTGCGATGGATATAATTCCCTGGCCGCCTACACCGGCCAGTATAATGTCTCTTTTCATTTTTATAATCAATTCTGAGATTAGTATTCAGATACATGGGAATTGTCAGAATTTTTTATCCGGCCGTTTCTGCCTGTTTGAATTTTTCCCTGACACGTTTATCAATGGTTACGATGCATTCCCGCCGCGGAATGATAACCGAAACCCCCGGATAGGCAAGTTCTTCATTGATGATCTTAACATTTTCTTCGTGAAATTTCTTCAGCGGGCGGAGTACATGAAGATGTCCCTCTTCCACCCCCATTCCTTTACATATATCTTCGATCTTTCCGAATGCCGGTGAGTCCTGGCCGCCGGTCATGGCAGTAGTGCCATTATCAAGGATAAAAATGGTGATCGGCGATTTATCATTGACGGCATCCAGTAATCCTGTCATTCCCGAATGGGTAAAGGTAGAGTCGCCGATAACGGCAACGGAAGGGATCAGTCCGGCATCCGCAGCGCCTTTCGCCATCGTGATCGAAGCGCCCATATCCACACAGGAGTTGATGGCTTCGTAGGGTTTCAAAGCGCCCAGCGTATAGCAACCGATATCGGAGAAAACACGCCCTTTCGGCAAGACTGCAAGAACTTCGTTTATCGCCTTGAATGAATCGATGTGCGGGCAGCCTGAACACAATGAAGGTGGACGTTCAACCATCAGTGAAGGAACTGGCAAGCCATAGGTGTCTTTCATTCCCAGAGATACCGTGACGATATTTGGGTTCAGCTCACCATCCCTGGGAACGGTTCCATCGAGCCGGCCTTTTATTTTCAATCCTTTACCAAGCAATCCTTTCAGGGATTCTTCCACGATGGGGTAACCATCCTCGAGAACAAGGATTTCCTTACATTCCGAATAAAGCCGGTCGATCATCTTCCTTGGCAAAGGATACTGCCCGATTTTCAGAACAGGATGTGGAACATGCCGGTCGGGATAATTCTCCATCAAATAATTATAGGCGATACCACAAACAATGATCCCAAGAGATTTGTCAGGGCCATCAATGAATTGATTAAAGGGTGATGTTTCTGATTCCTGTTCAAAGAAATCCTGTGCCTTTAAAAGGATCCTGTATCTTTTCCGTGCAAGGGCAGGCAATAGGACAAACTGCTGGAGGTTTTCCGGGAGTTTCAGGTCATTCCTTTTCCGGGGATCTTTCCTTTTCACACCGGCACGGGAATGGGCCAGGCGGGTGGTGATCCGCATCATCACGGGAACTTTGTAACGTTCCGAAAAATCAAATCCATAGTGAACCATATCATAGGCTTCCTGCTGGTTTACTGGCTCAAGGATAGGCACCATAGCGAATTTTCCAAAAAACCGTGAATCCTGTTCATTCTGGGAAGAGTGCATGGAAGGATCATCGGCGGCCACGATAATCAATCCCCCGTTAGCACCTGTGATTGCTGAGTTCACAAAGGGATCAGCCGCAACATTCAGTCCGACATGCTTCATACATACCATGGACCGTTTGCCGGCATAGGACATTCCAAGAGCAGATTCCATGGCGGTCTTTTCATTTGCCGACCATGTTGAATGAATCTTATCCTGTTTCGCTTGCTTTGAGTACTGAACAAATTCAGTGATTTCAGTAGATGGCGTTCCCGGGTAGGCGTAAATCCCCGACAGTCCGGCATCCAGTGCTCCCTGAGCGATGGCTTCATCTCCCAGAAGTAGAAGTCTTTGCATAACCTTATTAAAATTATTTATTATGGACAAAAGTAAAAATAAAATTCTGAATAACCTAAAGAGCAGGTGAACCCATGCCGGAGTAACCTCTCTTTAATTTATTTTTTTTCTGGGTCAGAATATCTATTTTTGTAGCATAAATTTTATTTACTACCATTATCATCTTTATGAGGCCTAAGTTACTATTTTTGTTTTTTCTTGTCATTTCCTTTTTAATTTACGCGATCTCTTCACGGACCCAGGCGCAAACCGGGGTCATAAGGGGCTTTGTTTACGAAACAGAGAATGGAGAGCCGGTAATTTTCACCAATGTTTACCTTTATAAAACGTCATTAGGGGCAGCCACGGATGTGAATGGTTTTTTTTCCATCATGAAGATTCCACCAGGACAATATACCTTAATGGTTTCCTATATGGGGTTTGATACTTTACAAATCCCCATTACGATCAAAAGCAACGATTTGATTACTAAAAAATTGTATCTGAAAAAATCCACCTTTACGCTGGGAGAGTTCAGTATTTCTGCCGCAAGGGAGGATAAAAAAGTTGAAACACAGACCTCCATTATAAAAATAACGCCGAAAGACATCGGGCAGATCCCCACCATTGGCGGGCAACCCGACCTGGCACAGTACCTCCAGGTTCTTCCGGGGGTAATCTTTTCCGGCGACCAGGGAGGGCAACTTTACATCCGTGGCGGCCCCCCGATCCAGAACAAGGTATTGCTGGACGGGATGGAACTCTATCAGCCGTTTCATTCCATCGGGCTCTTCTCCGTGTTTGATGTGGACATCCTGAAAAATGTGGATGTAATGACCGGTGGTTTTGGTGCAGAATACGGGGGAAGGATCTCTTCCATCATGAATATAACCACCCGCGACGGAAACAAGAACCGGATTGCAGGGAAGATCGACATCAGTACTTTCGGAGCAAAAGTTTTGCTGGAAGGGCCTATCGCCAGGGCAAAGGGGGAAGAGGGTTCCGGCGCATCCTTCATCCTTTCAGTAAAAAACTCTTACCTCAAAGAGAGTTCAAAAATATTGTACAACTATATCGATAAAAATGGTTTACCTTATAATTACCTGGACATTTACGGCAAGATTTCCATTAATGCAGCCAATGGCAGTAAGATAAACCTCTATGGTTTTGATTTTACCGATAACGTTCAATACAAGGTCCTGCAAAATTACCAGTGGGATTCCTATGGGGGTGGAACCAATTTTATCGTCATCCCGGGGGGGTCGCCTGTTCTTCTTGAGGGTAATTTTGCCTATTCCCAATATAAGGTAACACTTCAACAGGCAAATACTTCACCCAGATCCAGTTCCATTTCAGGTTTTTCAGGGGGATTTCATTTTACCTATTTTTTCGGTAAGGATGCCCTCAAATATGGAATTGACCTGAGCGGTTACAAAACCAACCTTACTTTCTTCAATTCCGTAAACCGAAGCATCATCACAGATCAGAATACCACCGATCCTTCCGTTTATGTAAAATACAAATGGCTGATGGGTAAATTTATTTTTGAACCGGGGGTGCGCCTGCAATATTATGCTTCCCTTGGATCTGCCTCCATTGAACCCCGCCTGGCCATTAAATTCAATGTCAGCGAACGATTCCGGTTAAAAATGGCTGCCGGTCTCTATTCACAGAATCTTGTCAGCACAACCTATGATAAGGATGTCGTCAATCTTTTCTATGGTTTTATCGGAGGACCCAACAACCTTCCGGATAAATTCAATGGGCATACGGTAACCAGCAAGTATCAAAAATCCGACCAGGTGGTGTTCGGCTTTGAAGCCGATCTCTTTAAAAACCTTTCCCTGAATGTGGAAGGCTATTACAAATACTATCCACAACTTACCACCCTGAACAGAAATAAACTTTACGAAGATATTCCGGAAAATGCCGATAAACCGGATTATCTGAAAAAAGATTTTGTAATTGAAACGGGAGATGCAGAGGGTATTGATGTTTCCCTTCGTTATGATTACAAACAATTACACTTCTGGGGAGTCTATTCCCTATGTTTTATTCACAGGTATGATGGGCAGACCTGGTATGTGCCCGTATATGACCGCCGGCACAATGTCAATCTCACGGCTTCTTATGTATTCGGCAAACACCAGGGCTGGGAGGTAGATGTGCGTTGGAATTACGGCTCCGGGTTTCCCTTTACACAAACCGCCGGTTTCTATGAGCAAATCAATTTCAATGATATAGGAACCAACGTGATAAACCAGAACGGAACCCTCGGAATCATGTATGCAGAATATAACAAAGGCAGGTTGCCCTATTACAGCAGGCTGGACCTTAATCTTAAGAAGAAATTCGATCTAGGACGCTACACGAAAATTGAGATCAGCGCCAGCCTTACCAATGCATTAAACCAACAGAATATTTTCTATTTCGACCGGGTTAGTTATAAGCGCATTGACCAGTTACCACTCATGCCCAGCATGGGGATCAACTTTACATTCTGACATCCCGCAACAACAATGGACCCTTTTCGCACTCTTTTATCATGCATTGACCTAACGACACTTGAAGGCAGCGATAATAACGGAAGGATTATTGAATTGTGCCGAAAAGCATGTTCATTCGGCGAATCCGGACTACCATTGCCTGCTGCTGTCTGCGTTTATCCACCGTTTGTAAGGTTGGCAAAAAATCAACTGAAAGGAACCGGTATCCGGGTAGCAGCCGTAGCAGGAGCATTTCCGAGCGGCCAATCGCCATTAGCTATCAGGCTTGAGGAAGTCAGATACACCATAAACGAGGGAGCCGACGAGATCGATATGGTGATTTCAAGGGGCCGCCTGCTGGAAGGAGATGAATGTTATGTCTTCGATGAGATCGCAGCCATCCGTGATGTTTGCAAAGAGGTTCACCTGAAAGTGATCCTTGAAACGGGTGAACTCAAGAGCCCCGTTCTCATACGCAAAGCAAGTGAGATAGCCATCGCCGCAGGAGCCGATTTCATCAAAACTTCAACTGGGAAGATTCAGCCCGCCGCCACCGAAGAAGCCATGGAAATCATGCTGGAAGTGATACGCGAACAGTATGAAAAATCCGGCAAGAAAATTGGAATCAAGCCTGCCGGTGGGATATCTGAACCCGATCAGGCAGTTCAATATTATCTCCTTACAGAGCGGATCCTTGGAGCAGGCTGGCTCAACAAAAACCTCTTCAGGATCGGGGCAAGCCGTCTTGCCGATAAGCTCGCACAGAAAATAGGTTCTTCCCTGCTTCCTTCCTGAAATAAAAATATTTCTTAACTTTACATCAGTATTCACGCTACTCTTTAATGAATCTGATAAAATTTAACCTTTCATCCATCCAGGCTCGGGATATCAGTAGTGCAATACTCCTTGACATTGCTGCCCTTGTTCTTGTCATGTTCACTCCTAAAATTGGTGAGATCATTCACCTGCCATTTTACATGATCGAACCCATGCGCCTGATGGTTGTGTTATCTATTGCCCATTCTTCCCGTGTAAATTCTTANCTCCTGGCCTTTACNTTATCTATGTTTTCCTGGGCTGTATCAGGGCATCCGGAATTTTTCAAAATGCTGGTCATGACGGGTGAGATGATAGCCAATGTTTTCCTATTTTATTATCTCCTCAGGAAAATTGATTCTGCTTTTCTGTCGATGATCATTTCTATTGTTGTCAGCAAGGTTCTCTGCTATACCCTATACCTGGTTTTCTTTTCCATGATGTTTCTCAAGGAAGAAGCGGATCCTTCTTTTCTGATTGCACAGATAATTACTACCCTGGTCTTCAGCTTTTACGTTTTTCTCATCCTTCGGAAAAAATCACAATAATTTTACAGAAAAATTGTTTTAAGAATGAAGATATTATCTTAATTTATACATCTTTAATAAAATACAAGCATCTAGCATCTAGCATCCAGCATCAGGAATTGAAACGCCACAACACATGAAAAAATTCACTCAATACATCCTGCTATTCTCTCTTGTTGCAGGATTTTTCATCTCGTCCTGTAATAAGGATAATGGAACTACGCCGGCATTAACCCGGGCCTCACTTACCGGAAAATGGCTGGTAAGTGAATCGAAGAAAAAGGCGACCTATGAGGTAACCTTCGAGATTGATTCCACCACTACAAACGGTGTTCTGATCAGCAATTTTGCCGGGTCCGGTGTGAATTCAAAAGCTACTGCCTATTTATCGGGAGTTACACTGACATTGAAAGGCGACGATCTGCTTTCCCCCGGCTGGATTGTTAACGGCAGCGGTACGGTTTCCGGCACCACCCGGATCGACTGGCCTTATTCACTCCATGACGGAGCAAACCTGATTAATATCCAGGCAGTTTTTACAAAAAAATAGGGGGTGTAACCGGTAACATGCGCTATTTTTTCCCGGGTCGTCCTGGCTTATTTGCCTTGTCGTTTAAATTCTTCACCACCTCTTCATACATCTTGCTGAAATTCTCAGTATCCATCTTGTAGTAATTCAGATTATTTCTGAAACGCTGGTGCGACATATGATATTTCCTGCATAACCATTGATAATAGTTTTGGGTCAGCAGAGGAACATTTCCTCGCCGGTCTTTCTGAAGATTCAGGCTGGCCTCAACCAGGTGGACATCCACCAGAATGCGGATCATTTCGTCGCGTGGAAAGACCGAATCGGCCGACAACCTTCCCGGAAGCAATTCTTTTTTAGGACCGCCGCAGGAAGCCAGGAAACATAGCAGGCAGAATATGATAGCAAGCCGCATAAAAGGTTATTTTCCTTTTTCCTTGTATTCTTTGTTCAATTCCTTTACAACATCGGCAGTGATATCGAGGGTATCGCTGGCAAGAAGGATCTGGCCTGCATTTGCATATCCGAGTATGTAGTCGAATTTATAGGCCCGGTTGTATCTTTTCAGGAAATTGGTTACGGTGTCGAGCAAGGTCAGGTGCATGGCCTGTTCTTTTTCAGCTACCTGCTGTGTATACCGTTCTTTCTTGTCGGCCAGTGCCTGTTGTTTTTGCATCAGGGCCTCATACATGATCTTTGCCTTATCTTCAGGGATAGCATTGGCTGCAGCTTGTTTCTGGAAATTGGTTGCTTCCTTTTCAAAGGCCGCCTGTTCTGACAGGATTTCCGACTCAAGGCGTTTTCCAGTCGCCTCCAGTTCGGTTTTCAGTTTTTTCACAAACACGTACTGGTTGTTCAGCGAATCAATGTTGATAAACACTACTCTTACCGATTTGGCTCCTGATTTCTGGTACGCCAATGAAATGTCGGGTTCTGCGGTTTTCTTTGAAGTAAAAAAGAGAACATAAAGCACGGCTAATCCAATGAGAAGGATCATTTCGACTGCGAGATGGCCTTGAAAGATGTTCATTTTTTCTTTTATGGGTTCTTCCTGTTTTACTGGCTGAAAAGCCTGTTCACCTGCCTGAGGAACCTCAGGTTTGTTGTTGTAGTCGTCTTGCATGGTCTGGATGGTTTTTAGTTTCCTAATTCTGATATGAATTTGATCCGCATGAGCCGGATCTCTTCTTCCGTGTATTCATCTTCACCCAGGGTAGTCAGGGCTTCCTCCACAGAATCTGATTCGGCTTCACGGAAATAATTAAATATCTCTTCCTGGTGATATGGATCCACAAATTCATCGATGTAATAATTGAGATCGATCTTGGTCCCTGAAGAGACAATGCTTTCGATTTCCGTGAGAAGTTCACTAAGGTTGAGGTTTTTGGCATTAGCGATATCCTCAAGAATGAGTTTCCGGTCGATGTTCTGAATGATGTATACCTTCAGTCCGGATTTGTTGACCACAGATTTCACCACCATGTCCATCGGGCGGATGATCTCATTTTCTTCCACATATTCCTTGATAAGATCAAGAAAGGGTTTCCCATATTTCAGGGCCTTTCCGGATCCAACCCCGGTGATCTGTTTCAGTTCTTCAACCGTAATGGGATATTGGATGGCCATATCTTCGAGGGATGGATCCTGGAAAATCACGAATGGCGGAAGTTTTTCCATCCTTGAGATTTCCTTGCGGAGATCTTTCAGCAGGGCAAATAAAGTTTTATCGGCGGTGCTGGTCTTTGACCCCATTGCTGCAAAGAATTCATCTTCCTCGATGTTCTCATAATCATGATCATCCACGAGCATGATGGAGAAGGGCTTCTTGAGGAATTGGGCACCTTCGGGACTGATCTTAAGCAGGCCGTAATTTTCAATATCTTTCAGCAGCAAGCGTTCGATGAGGGTTTGCCGCACCACGGCATTCCAAAACTTTTCATCTTTCTCCGAACCGGCGCCAAATACACTCAGTTTGTTGTGTTTGTAGGATTTAATATGGGCGGTACTCTTCCCGAGAATAATATTGATAATGTATTTTTGCTTGAACTGTTGTTTCACCGCCAATACGGTATCAAGCACGATGGTGACATATTGTTTTCCTTCGAAGCGTTTTTTAGGATGAAGGCAATTATCGCAATTCTGACAATTATCTTCCTTGGAGATCTCGCCGAAATAATGAAGAAGCTGTTTGCGACGGCAGACGGAAGATTCAGTATATGCAACCGTTTCAAGAAGCAGCTGTTTGGCAATTTCCTGTTCCGCAACCGGTTTCCCTTTCATGAATTTCTCCAGTTTCTGGATATCATCAAAACTGTAAAAGGCGACACAGTTGCCTTCCCCGTCATCACGCCCGGCCCTTCCGGTCTCCTGGTAATATCCCTCCAGGCTTTTGGGAATATCATGATGGATCACAAACCTTACATCCGGTTTATCGATTCCCATCCCGAATGCAATGGTTGCCACGATGACATCCGCCTCCTCCATCAGGAAGTTATCCTGGTTTTGCCTGCGGGTAGCAGCATCAAGTCCGGCATGGTAAGGTAAAGCNTTGATCCCGTTCACCACAAGGGTTTTGGCAATTTCTTCCACTTTTTTCCTGCTAAGGCAATATACGATCCCTGATTTTCCGGAATTGCTTTTAATGAATTTAATGATATCCTTGACTACATTCTTTGTCTTGGGCCGAACTTCATAATAGAGGTTTGGCCGGTTGAAGGAAGCCTTGAAGAGCGTGGCATCGGCCATGGCTAAGTTCTTCTGAATATCCTGCTGGACTTTCGGTGTGGCAGTAGCCGTCAGAGCGATCACCGGCACTTTCTGACCGATGGCTTCAATGATGGGCCTCAACCGGCGGTATTCGGGCCGGAAATCATGGCCCCATTCGGAAATACAGTGGGCCTCGTCGATAGCGTAGAATGATATCTGTATGGATTTCAGAAAATCAATGTTCTCCTCTTTCGTTATGGTTTCCGGGGCCACATAAAGTAATTTGGTATTCCCGGCAACGATGTCCTTCTTTACCTGGGTGATCTCCTGCTTGTTCAGAGAAGAATTCATGAAATGGGCAACGTTGGTTTCCGTTCCGAAACTACGGATGGAATCTACCTGGTTTTTCATCAGCGCGATCAGTGGGGAGATGATGATCGCCGTTCCGTCCTTGATGAGCGCCGGGAGTTGGTAACACAGTGATTTACCTCCACCCGTCGGCATGATAACGAAGGTATCCTTGTTTTGAAGTATGTTATTGATGATGGCTTCCTGATTCCCTTTAAAACTGTCGAATCCAAATACTTTTTTCAGTACTTCATATAATTTAAACTCGTCCTTCTTAACAGCCATTTTGTACTACAGTTAATTTTAGTATTTTTGTCTTACTGATATTGATATTTTTTATCATCAGAAGAAGCCCCTAATACAAATATACTATAAAACGTAAAATTGAAAACAAAATTTTAAAAAAAACGTTTATTGAAGGAAGATAAATCCATAAAAGAAATTGCTGTCAGGACGATAACTGAAGAAGGAGAAGCGATTGCTGCCCTTGTCCAAAGCATCAATGATGACTTCGTAAAATGTGTAAAGCTGATCCTTTATTCGAAGGGCCGGGTGATCGTTACGGGAATCGGGAAGAGCGCCATCATCGGAGCAAAACTCGTGGCCAGCCTGAATTCGACCGGAACGCCTTCCATTTTTATGCATGCTGCCGATGCCATTCATGGCGACCTGGGCACCATCCAGAAAGAAGACATCATCATCTGCCTTTCCAAAAGCGGCGAAACGCCAGAGATTAAAATCCTCATCCCATTAATGAAGCTTTACGGCAGTTCCCTCATTGCTATCGTTGGAAACAGCCATTCCTATCTTGCCAAACAGGCCGATTATATCCTCGATACAACCGTAAAAAAAGAAGCTTGCCCGAACAACCTTGCGCCCACATCCAGTACCACTGCACAGATGGTAATGGGCGATGCACTCACCGTTTGCCTGCTCGAATGCCGTGGTTTTACCACCAGCGATTTTGCCAAGTTGCATCCCGGAGGTGCACTCGGAAAACAATTGTACCTGAAGGTTGCCGACCTGTATATCAACAACCAGGTGCCAAAAGTTCAGATTGCTGACAGCATAAAGACCATTATATTGGAAATATCATCCAAAAGGCTTGGGGCTACAGCCGTTCTGGACCATGGAGAGCTAAAAGGCATCATTACCGACGGAGACCTGCGCAGGATGCTTGAAAAGACTACCGATTTCGGGAATTTCACCGCCAGTGACATTATGAACTTCTCCCCAAAAACCGTTGGTCCGGATACCCTTGTGGTCAATGCCCTTACCATCATGCGTAAAAATAATATTACACAATTGCTCGTTACAGACAAGGACAGATACCTCGGAGTTTTGCATCTTCACGACATTCTTAAAGAAGGTATCTTCTGACCGCTGCACAATGACAGATGTCCGAAAAAAAATCCGAGAGATCTTTTTTATGTTTTCCCGGTTGCATATCCGGCGATTATTATGGGCATTGATTTTCCTGTATCTTCCTTTTTCCGCTTTCCCGCAACTGACCAAGATCATGGGAAACATAATGGATTCTGCAACAGGAGNGCCCTTGCCTTTTGTCAACATCATCATTCTTAAAACAACCGATGGTACCCTGACCGATTTCGAAGGAAGGTATGCACTTGAAGTGAATACAAAAGGCGACTCTATACGATTTTCACTCGTGGGTTACAAAACCGTTACCCGGAAGATCCTGAAACACCAGTTCCAGACCATCGACCTCCTGATGGCAGAGAATAAGATCCTGCTTCCGGAAGTCACCATTCATTATACCGGAAATCCCGCAGAAGCCATCCTCGAGAAGATTATCAAAAACAGGGACAAAAACAGCCTGCAGTCTTTTGGATCCTACCAGTTCCATGCCTACACAAAGATCGAGATCGATGCCAACAACATCACGGATAAATTCAAGAACCGGAAACTTCTCAAACCCTTCGATTTTGTTTTCAATTATATTGATACCTCTACCCTCACCGGGAAATCTTATCTTCCTGTTTTTCTTACAGAAACCACATCAGATGTATATTTCAGGAAAAGTCCAAAAGCCAGGAAAGAAATCATCACAGGGTCGAAGATCTCAGGGCTGGAAAATGAAAGTGTATCCCAGTTTCTTGGCAACCTATCATACGAAATTGATGTGTACAAAGATTATATCCCTTTGTTCGAGAAGAACTTTGTATGTCCCATTGCCTCAATCGGAGTTGGTTATTACCACTATTATCTGGTCGATAGCGCTTACCTGGGGAACAAATGGTGTTACCACATCATGTACAAGCCACGCCACAAACAGCAACTTACATTTAGTGGTAATTTCTGGGTCAACGATACTTCATTTGCCATTAAGAAAATGGAGATGAGGATCGCAACCGATGCCAATATCAATTACGTAAACGACCTTTCCATTGAGCAGGAATACCAGTGGACTGAAAATAAATTCTGGATGAAGACCAAAGACCATCTCGTGATTGATTTCAACATCCTCCAGAAATCCAAAAAAGTCATCGGTTTTTTTGGACATAAGACTACGATTTGTTCTGATTTTCAGTTTGACCTCCCGGAGAATAAAAAGTTCTTTTCGATCCCGACCGATGTCTTTATTGATCCAAAAGCATCGGATAAAAATGATGCATTCTGGCAGGAACAGCGGCCGGAAAAACTCTCAAAGACAGAGAAAGGGATTTATAAAATGGTCGACTCCGTGAAGAACATCCCGATCTTTAAGACATACCAGGATGTGATTTACGGGATCATTACCGGTTACCTGACCTGGGGCAATTGGGAATTCGGCCCCTACTTCAAAACCTTTAGTTTCAACAATATAGAAGGCGGACGTTTGCGCCTGGGAGCAAGAACAGGAGGCGGATTCAGCAGGAAAATTCAGCTGGAGGGATATGTTGCTTATGGATTGAATGACATGACGTATAAAGCTGGCGGCGACCTGATCTGGGTCTACAGCAAGAATCCCAGACGTGATTTCACTTTGTCGTTAAAACACGATGTGGAGCAGTTGGGCATGAGCCCGAATGCGTTTGCTGCGGATAATATTCTTTCTTCCCTGTTCCACCGCGGATCCAATAATAAACTTACCATGGTGACAGAATATAAGGGAGGGTATGAGCATGAATGGTTCAATGGGCTGATAAATACAATCCAGTTTTCGCACCGGGAGATGTTTCCTCTGGGAACCAATGATTTTACGATCTATCCCGATAAGAATGCAGCTCCTGTTAATATAAAAGCGATCAATACATCGGAAGTCAGCGTGGGAACCCGGCTGTCATTCAGGGAACGATTTATTTCGACGGATATTTACAGGTTCACGGTCAGTTCCAATTACCCCATCATCCAGCTGACGTATTCGTATGGATTTCCGAAATTTATCAACAGTGGTTTTGAATATCATAAGCTCAACCTGAACATTTCACAATGGTTCAATTTTGC
>JGI24136J36422_10000515_pt1 | contig 15011 bp, 6 predicted proteins | sample BarGraNGADG00212_2_FD_36422 | JGI IMG/M metagenome (IMG submission 36422)
TCAAATTGTATAAATGGACAAGAAACTACCTATCCTTACTTTTACAGGGTTTATTTCAGGGATAAAGGAGAGAATCCTTCAACCAGTTATTCAGCTGAAGATCTTCTGTCATTCAGAGCAATAGTACGCAGACAAAAAGCCGGAATTCCTTTCCCTGATTTCAGAGATGTTCCAGTTGACAAAGATTACCTGAACAAAATATCCCTTCTTGGACTGAAACTTCATACCACTTCGAAATGGATGAATACGGCTCTGTTCAAGTCTCAGTTCCTTTTTGATATAAATACTCTTCTTAATTTGCCATTTGTCAGTGAGGTCAAAATAGTAAAAACTCCGGGGAAAAAAACCGGTCTGAATAACAAACTCGATTTTCAGGTAGTTCAGTCCGATCTCCCCCCCTTTGACCGGCCAATAACAATGATTAATGGATATCCGATACATGATTCTGGATATGATGGTAAAAACGTTTTAATTGCTGTTCTTGACGGAGGTTTCATGAACGTCGATCAGATATCTTCATTAAACGGTCTTCGAAATAGAAATGGAATAAAGGCGACTTATGATTTTGTAAAAAAAAATAAAATCGTTTATAATTCAAGTACGCATGGAACAGCCGTTCTTTCAGTATTGGCGGGGAAATTACCGGGACTGATAGAAGGAACGGCTCCCGGGGCTGATTATCTACTGCTCAAAACTGAAGATGTGGAGTCTGAATTCCCCTGTGAAGAAGATTTCTGGGCAGCTGGCGCTGAATATGCAGATAGTACGGGGGCTGATATAATTTCCTCTTCTCTCGGATACTTTAATTTTGATGATTCGACACTCAATTATAAATATGCAGATCTTGACGGGAAAACTGCTTTCGTGACAAGAGTGGCTGATTTTGCAGCCTCAAAGGGGATACTCGTTGTAAACAGTGCAGGAAATGAGAGAAACAGTTTTTGGAAGCATATAATATTCCCTTCAGACGGGGATAGTGTTATTGCTGTCGGTGCTGTCGACGGGAACAATACTATTTCAAGTTTCTCCTCAGCCGGACCATCAGCCGATGGAAGGATTAAGCCTGATAACACCACAATGGGTGTAAGTGTACCTGTTCAGACATCTCCAACTGTAATCGGCAGATCAAATGGTACTTCCTTTTCATGTCCGGTTTTAAGCGGAATGGCAGCATGTCTCTTGCAGGCTGTGCCAGGTGCTTTAAATAATCACATCATTGAGGTGCTTCATGCAAGCGCCGACAGATATAACCATCCGGATTCACTTTATGGTTATGGAACACCTGATCTGGTTCTTGCGCTGGTTAAACTCCAAAACTTGTACTTTAAAGTTCCCGATGAAGAAATATTAGCTTATCCAAATCCCACATCCGGCACTTTTGAAATTATTTTTAGTACTCCACCTGAAAACTTTACAATTGAGATTATTTCTTTTGCCGGAAAACAATTATTCAGAAAAGAGTTTGCTGATTATGCGGGAAGAACCCTTCTTGTGACAGAATTACTACATTGGGACCAGGGAATCTATTTTGTAAGGATAACAAATAGTACCAGAATAAAAGTCCAGAAAATTATTAAGCTAAAAAAAGGATCATGACTGAAAAATTGTCATTAACCGAATTACAGCTGATCATAAGGGATTCCCTGTACCTGGCTTTACCTGAAGCATATTGGGTAATTGCCGAAATCTCGGAGTTAAAGGAGAATTATGCAGGTCACTGTTATCTTGAACTTATCGAGAAACATCCTGATGAGAAAAATGTCACGGCACGAATGAAAGCTATAATATGGAGTAACCGGTACAGATTCCTCAAGGCATTTTTTGAAAACAGTACAGGTGAGTCACTTAGGGAAGGACTCAAAATACTTGTAAAAACAAAGGTTGAATACCACGAATTATATGGCTTGAGTCTTATAATTTCAGATATCGATCCTGCTTTTACCATCGGCGAAATGGCAATGAAACGTCAGATTGTAATAAAAAAACTTGAGCAGGAAGGGGTATTTTCGATGAATAAGGAAATTGATTTTCCTGTTGTTCCTCAAAGAATTGCTATTATCTCTTCGAAAAATGCTGCCGGATATTCAGATTTTATTAACCAACTTAAAGGAAATAGTTTTGGATATGTGTTTTATTCTGCTTTGATTGAAACATCAATGCAGGGAACAGAAACAGAACAAGGTGTAATAAGTGCACTCGATAAAATTGCTATAAACGCCCACCTTTTTGACCTTGTTGTTATAATCAGAGGAGGTGGTTCACAAACTGACCTCAGCTGGTTCGATAGTTATAATATTGCATACCATGTCACCCAGTTTCCTTTACCGGTAATTACAGGTATTGGACATGACAAGGATATTTCAGTGACTGATATGGTTGCAAACAGATCACTAAAAACACCGACTGCAGTGGCTGATTTTCTTATTGATTGTGTATCGGCAACAGATAACCGGATTATCTCGATGACATCAGATATAATTGATCTTTCAAGGATTATCATTGAGAAGAACAGAAACACGATAGAAACAGCCGGTATCAAATTATTACCCCTGACACGAATACTGTTATCGGGTATAAAAGATAATCTTTCAGGCAAAATTATTGACATCATTAATTTTGGCAAGGAGTTTACTTTTAAAGCAGTCCTTATCCCTGCAAATCACGAATCAAGACTTTATTCAGCAGTAAAATCCTTTTCGTCAGGTAAGGAGACAGTGCTTAAGAGGAACAGCCAGAGCCTGATAACCAGCACAGTGAATCTGCTTAATAAGAATAATCTGATATTATCCGGATTAGCGAGTACCTTGAATCTGCTTAATCCGGAAAATGTACTTAAAAGAGGATATTCTGTTACTTCAATTAACAGTATAATATTGAAAAGCTGTGATGATGTTAAAAAAGATGATCTGATTGATACACAGCTCTATAATGGATCTTTTAGAAGCAGGGTAGTAGAGAATAAAGGGAAAAAGTGAGAGGCGGAGAATGATTTTTAAAACAATTCAAAACTCATAATATGGCAAAAAAGGAATTTTCATTTAATAATGCAGTAATTGAGATTGAGAGCATTCTGCATAATATCGAAAGCGGAGAACTGGATATTGACAAGTTATCGGTTGAAGTAAAACGTGCTTCTGAACTAATTAAGCAATGTCAGAAAAAATTGAAATCGACCGAGGAAGAGATCAACAGCATATTTAAGGACCTGGCATAAAAGCAAATCAGGACCGAAGTCCTGATCTGCTACTTTACTACCCTAAACCTAAATCTATGAAAAACCCTTAAAAAACCTAATTAACTAACTTCTGATTATTAAACGATTATGTGGTCAAAATGTTTCGCATTTTTCAGCATATTTAATAAAACGTCGCATTTTTTTGACGAACGGATTATTTTTCTACACCAAGTACATCTTTGAATGCTTTAACAAATGTTTCTTTAGGTAAGGCTCCCATTGCCATCTGTGGTTGACCTGCCGAAGGAACAAATAAAAATGAAGGAATACTTCTTATACCAAAAATTGATGCAAGTTCCTGTTCTGCTTCAGTATCGACTTTGAAAACATTAATTTTACCATCAAAATCTTTCGCCAGCTCTTCAAGAACCGGAGCTACAACTTTGCATGGTCCGCACCAATCTGCATAAAAATCAATAATACAAGGCTTTTCACCTTCATATTTCCATTCTTTATTTGTTTCATAATTGAATACTTTATTCAAGAATGTTTCTTTTGTTAAATGTTCTATCATTATAATTTTTATTTATTAAACACCAGTAATCATAGTTTGTTTACTTATTGACAACCTTTATGCCAATAATCGGTAAACATCAAATTTCGTCTATAATCAGGTATTAATTGTAACTTTGTCATGAATCTTTAACAAATTGTCATATCTATATATGAATATATGTCTTAATGACAAAATTTTCGATACTCTTTCTTCTATAGTTACATCTGAAAAAGTACAGGCCTATGTTATAGGTGGTTGGGTCAGGGATTGCCTTCTTAAGAGGGATCACCCTGATAAAGATATTGATATTGTTGTTGTCGGAAGCGGTATTGAGATTGCACTCAAAGCAGCAAAAAAAATTAATCCAAGAATAAAAGTAAGTGTATTTAAAAATTTTGGAACAGCAATGTTCAGAAGTAAGGAATATGAGATCGAGTTTGTCGGAGCCAGGAAGGAGTCTTATGACAGAGGTTCCAGGAAACCTGTAGTGGAAGACGGAACGCTTGAGGATGATCAGAAAAGAAGGGACTTCACGATTAATACTCTTGCGATAAGTATAAATAAAGAAACTTTTGGAGAGTTTTTAGATCCTTTTAACGGTATCGATGACCTGAAGAAAAAAATAATCAGAACACCACTTGAGCCCGAAAAAACTTTCTCTGATGATCCATTAAGGATGATGAGAGCAATAAGGTTTGCCACCCAGCTTAATTTCACAATTGAACAAAATACATTCAATTCAATTAAAGAAAACGCTGAAAGAATAAGGATCGTATCATCCGAAAGGATTGTCACAGAACTAAATAAAATAATTATGTGTACTCATCCTTCAAGGGGTTTCATCCTTCTTGAAAAAGCAGGCATTCTCAAAATTATTTTACCTGAGCTTGATAATCTCAAAGGAGTTGAAACAAAAGAGGGAAAAGCGCATAAAGATAACTTTCATCATTCTATAAAAGTTCTTGATAATATATGTAAAAATACTGATAATCTTTGGCTAAGATGGGCTGCACTTCTTCACGATATTGCCAAACCTGTAACTAAAAAATATTTACCGGAGACAGGCTGGTCATTTCATGGGCATGAATATATTGGATCGAAAATGATTCCCGATATATTCAGAAAGCTTAAGCTCCCATTGAATGAGAAGATGAAATATGTTCAAAAAATAATTGATCTCCATCTGAGGCCAATAGTTTTATCGCAGGATGCAGTAACAGATTCAGCTATAAGGAGATTACTTTTTGAAGCAGGTGATGACATAGACGATTTGATGATTTTATGCGAAGCAGATATAACATCAAAAAATGAAGAAAAAAAATCGAAACATCTTGAAAATTTTAAACTTGTAAGGATTAAGCTGAAAGAGATTGAAGAAAAAGATACAGTAAGAAATTTTCAGCCTCCGGTCGATGGAAGTGAGATTATAATGACTTTCGGAATCAAACCGGGGAAAATAGTTGGTATCATCAAAAACGCAATCAGGGAAGCCATACTTGATGGAATAATTCCTAACGAACATGAAGCTGCGAGAAAACTGATGCTTGATAAAGGAGTGGAACTCGGATTAACTCCTGTAGATGGTGTCATCTGATCTTAAGATCAAGTAGTAATGGCAGATGATCGCTAAAACCACCCTGATACTTATATCCTTTATATGTTGAAAACGGGGTTAATCCCGGAAATTTGGGATCTTTTTTCATTAGAAAATCAGGTTTAAAAATCTTTAATAGACCTGGTTCCGTATAAAGTCCCTTTTTACATGACAAAAGTCTGTCGGATACTATCACCTGATCAACCATTTCCCATGTCCCTGCATAACGATATGTTCCAAGACCCAAATCTTCAAGGCACTCTGAAAGGTTTTTCAGACTGCTTGTTGTGCCAGTACCAGAAATAAATGATTCAATAACCTGATCATCAGGAGTACAGTTAAAATCGCCTAAAATGATTATCCTCGGACCTGACAAATCGCTCTTAATAATTGAATCTACTTTTTGCCTCACCATAGATGCAATTTGTTGTCTGTAATTTTCTCCGGCAAGTACGCCTCCCCTTCTTGAAGGCCAATGATTCACAATAAGGTGGATCGTATCTGAATTGATTTTTAGTTTTGTATATAGGACACTTCTTGAATTGAAATCATTTCGATTGATCTCCTCCGGGATCCAGTACCTGTGGTAAAGAATATCGGCATCACTATTTTTATAAATAAGGCAGACGTCAATGCCTCTTCTATCCGGTGATTCCTCATGGATAATTCTGTAATTAAATTTTGATAAATAGGTATTATAAATAAGATCTTCGAGCACTTTCCTGTTTTCTACCTCACATAAAGCAATAACCGATGGAGTATTCCACTCTCCCGCAGCAATGATTACTTTTTCCAAAGAATTTATTTTCTTCTTGTACCGTGTCAGATTCCATCTCATCAATCCATCAGGTAGGAACTCACTATCCTCCTTCAGGGAATCATGATAAATATCAAAGAGGTTTTCTACATTATAAAACATGATCCTTACCTGCCCCGATACCAGAGCCTGTGAATAGCCTCTGTTTAAAGTTGAAATCAGAAGGAAGAATGCAATTGAAATAACTGGAAAATAACTTTTCGACATAAAACTTCCGTAATTAAGGTGAGTCCGACTTCTCAACTCATCAGAATCCTGACTGACTCAACTAAATTATAATGTTCCGGGGCCAGTTTTATAACTTCATGAAATAATAAAGGCTGATTTTACATCAGCCTTTTTATAAAACCTAATATGCATTTATCCAGCGGTATCTTCTTGCACTTTCACCAAACTTGACGGCTAGGGAAAGTTCGTGAGTTCCAAAACTTTGTTTCCGTATATCAGTTAAAGTGAAGTCAAAGGCATAAGCGAAATAGAATCTGTCATATTTTAAACCCACCATCATTATAATTGCATCATTTGTTCTCCAGGATACTCCGGCCCAATAATCCTCTTTATAATAGGCTCTTGCAGTCAAATCCATCTGGATTGAGGTCAGTAGCATATCAGAGGCTTTAATGAAGGCTGATGGTTCAAAGATCCAATCTGATGATAACGGAAATTTATATCCGCCTGTCAGATAATAGCCACCAAGTTCATTCCCTCTCGTTTTAGACGTATCGGCAAACACAAGGGAACCTCGTAGCATATTAGTCATCGCAAATCCGACATAATATTTAGATGTGGTGAAACTGGCTCCAAAATTAAAATCAGGAAAATATTTTGTCCGGTCGTATGAGTTTAGTACAGCGTCGTCCGGATTGTCCAGAATCGCTCCGTTCAAATTTACATTAAACTGATATGCTTTTAATGCAAGTCCGAATGAAAGGTCATTTGGAATCCCCCCGGTTTTGCCCATTGCAATATGATAGGAATAAGCTAACAGTATACCGGTACGTCTCATAATACCATTGTTATCGTTGAATATGTAGCCGCCAAGGCCTACTTTTCCTCCTTTTGTTGGCTTTATGATCTTCTTCCTTACTGCAGTAGATTTTGAAATAAAACTGTTTTTGAGGATACGGGTCTGAAAACTTGCAGCGTAGGTGCTTGGAGCTCCCGACATTCCAACCCACTGTTCTCTTACGGTCAGGTTCACGGTAGTATAGCCATCGCGACCCGCGAACGATGGATTTATCAGAAATCCATTCATGATATACTGGCTATACATAGGTTCAGTCTGTGCAAAGGTTGCTCCAAAACTGAAGCTTATAACGATTGCTGACAATATACATCTTAGATACCTCATATATATAATTCTAAATATTACAATTTTTAGCGTATAATACTTATCACACCTGATCTTGGCTTAGATCCGTCATTAAGATGTAATACGTAATGATATGAATCTGTCGGTAATAGCTTTCCTTGATATGTCCCGTCCCATTCGTTGGCAGAAAGATTCTTGCTTTTGAAAACAAGTTTACCCCACCTGGTAAATACAAATACTTCAGCATTCGGGAACAGATCAATATTCTTAATCTTCCAGGTATCATTCACTCCATCATTATTTGGAGTAATGATGGTTGGTATTTCAATACACTTTTCAGAACCTGTTACACCAACTTCAACAACAAGCGATGCAGTACAGCCATTTTTGTCTTTAACAACCACACTGTAAGTACCATTTGGAAAATCGACACGATTCTGTATCGTTGAGCCGTCATCCCAGATCACACTGTAAGGTTGTGTTCCACCGGTTATTGTCAGAGTAATCGATCCATCAGAGACACCAGGACATGAGGCGGGTACAACATCAGGTATAATTGAAAGTACTACAGGTTCTGTAATTGTAACTGGAACGATTGCCGTGCACAGATTAGCATCCTGCACAGTGATTGCATATGTTGCACCAGCAAGATTGCTAAAGGTACCTGAAGTCTGGAATATCCCTCCGTTCAGACTATACATTAAAGGAGAATTTCCACCCGAACCAGTTACCGTAACCGAAGCATCTGCTGCTCCGGGGCAGGAAACATTTGTTTGTGTTGTAATGCTTCCGGCAAGAACAGCAAGAGGCTGCGTAATCGTCACATTAACATTAAAAGTACAAAGATTTGCATCCTGAACGGTAACTGTATAAGCACCTGCTGTCAGAGTACCAAATGTACCTGATGCCTGATAAGATCCGGTCCCAAGTTTATATTGATATGGAGATAATCCTCCTGATCCAGCCACAGTCACATTACCTGTATTACTACCAAAACAGAGAACATTGGTCTGAGAGGTTATTGAACCTGCTACCGATGATGCTGGCTCAGTTATTGTAACACTCATACCAAATGTACTTAGAACAGCATCCTGAACTGTTACTGTGTATGTACCGGCTGCTAATGATCCGAAAGTACCTGAAGTTTGAAAGGTTACGGCATCCAGACTATATTGATAAGGCGCTACGCCANCTGAGCCGATTGCCGTAATACTACCGGTTGAAGCACCAAAACATGCAACATTTGTTTGAGAAAAGCTTCCTGATACTGTGGCTNNCGGTTGTGTAATTGTCACGGGAACATCAAAAACACACAGGTTAATATCCTGCACAGTGACATTATACGATCCGGCTGTGAGAGTTCCAAAAGTACCTGAAACCTGGTAAACACCAGCGTCAAGCTTGTACTGATATGGAGAAGTACCTCCTGAACCGGAAACAGTAACACTTCCATTATTACCACCTGGAACCGAAACATCAGTTTGAGCGGTTATACTTCCGGATAATGCTGTTGCAGGTTGGGTAATTATTGCGCTGGCTGCTGCAGTACAACTGTTCCCATCAGAAATAGTTATTGTATAAGTACCTGCTGAAAGTCCGGTTGCAGTTACTGTTGGCTGAACAGGTATGGTGTTCCATGAATAGGTATAAACACCTGTGCCTCCGGCTGGTATAGCAGTAGCTGTTCCTGTAGCTCCACCGAAACATAAAACATTAACTTGAGTTGTTGTTACAGTAGGTGAAGAATTAATTGTCATGGTTACCGATGCAGAAGTTGCAGGATTACCTGTTGGACATACTGCATTCGATGTAAGATCTACCGTGACAACATCAACTGTTACAGGGATGTATGAATATGTAGCTGCATTGATTCCTGCATTGACTCCGTTAACCTTCCACTGGTAAACAGGGGCTGCGCCTCCATTGGTCGGAGTNGCTGTAAAGTTAACCGTCGTGCCTGCACAGGCTGGATTTGCATCTGCTACTATCGTGACACTTACAGGCAGTAATGGATTGACCGTCATGGTGACCGGTGCAGAAGTTGCAGGATTACCTGTAGCACAGATTGAGTTCGAAGTAAGATCTACCGTGACAACATCGCCTGTTACAGGGATGTATGAATATGTAGCTGCATTGACTCCTGCATTGACTCCGTTAACCTTCCACTGGTAAACAGGAGCTGCGCCTCCATTGGTCGGAGTAGCTATAAAGTTAACTGTCGTACCTGCACAGACTGGATTTGCATCTGCTGCTGCTGTGACACTTACAGGAAGCGACAGATTGACCGTCATGGTGACCGGTGCAGAAGTTGCAGGATTGCTTGTCGGGCATAATGCATTCGATGTAAGATCCACCTTGACAACATCGCCTGTTACAGGGATGTATGAATATATAGCTGCATTGACTCCTGCATTGACTCCGTTAACCTTCCACTGGTATACAGGGGCTGCTCCTCCATTGGTCGGAGTAGCTGTAAAGTTAACTGTCGTACCAGTACAGACTGGATTTGCATCTGCTGCTATCGTGACACTGACCGGCAGTAATGGATTGACCGTCATGGTGACCGGTGCTGAAGTAGCAGGATTACCTGTCGGGCATACTGCATTCGAAGTAAGATCCACTGTGACAACATCACCTGTTACAGGGATGTATGAATATGTAGCTGAATTGAGTCCTGCATTGACTCCGTTAACCTTCCACTGATAAACAGGTGCTACTCCTCCATTGGTCGGAGTTGCTGTGAAGTTAACAGTAGTGCCTGCACAGACTGGATTTGCATCTGCTGCTATTGTGACACTGACCGGCAGCAACGCACTGACTAATGTCGGTGTTGAAGAAGTGGCCAACGGCGCTGTACATCCGGCTCCATTTGAATAATTTACATTGACTGTTTTACTTCCTGCTGTCAGCCATTTCACTATAACACTATTGTCAGTCAATGAACCTCCGGAGGTAATACTGTAATCTGTACCAAGAACTCCACTGAATGTCCAGATGTAATTTGACTGACCTGCCTGAGTAGTATATGTAACATCTGTTCCGGCACATGCTGTTCCGCCTGGCTGAGCGGTGAATGTAGGAGCAGGTGTCAGGTTAAATGTTATTGTGACATCATCTGATGACAGGGTACATGGAGGATTAACAATTGTCCATCTCAGGACGTAAGTATTGCCTGCCAAACCGGTAAATGTGCTAGTCGGGCTATTTGCGGCAGTAACATTTCCTCCCGTTCCGCTGACAATACTCCAGCTTCCTGTCCCTATTACAGGAGCATTGGCAGTAAGTGTAGTTATTGTTATTCCACACATACCTAATCCAGTCTGATCAGGTCCTGCATTTGCAATTGTCGGATTCTGGTTAAAGGTGACGTTTACATCGTCATTTGAAATCCCGCAAGGTGCATTCGTAATGGTCCATCGCAGGGTATAGGTTGCTCCGGCTGTACCTGTGAAAGTACTTGTCGGACTTGTTGGGGTTGTGATTGTACCTCCTATTCCTCCTATTATGCTCCAGCTTCCTAAACCTGACGTAGGTGCATTGGCAGCGAGAGTAACAGTNGTTAATCCGCAAGTAGATGCATCTGTCTGATCAGGACCTGCATTGGCAGTTGTCGGATTCTGGTTAAATGTAATATTTACATCATCAGTTGATATACCGCAAGGTGGATTGGTTAGGGTCCAACGTAATGTATAAGCAGTTCCTGCAACTCCGGTGAATGTGCTAACTGGACTGGTAGGAGTTGTTATAGTGCCCCCAGCTCCGCTAATTATGCTCCACGCACCCGTACCTGTCAAAGGAGCATTGGCAGCTAAAGTTACAGTTGTTAATCCGCAGGTTGTAATTCCTGTCTGATCGGGTCCTGCATTCGCTGTCGTTGGATTCTGGTTGAATGTGATAACTACATCATCAGCAGATAATCCGCAAGGTACATTGGTGATAGTCCAGCGCAGAGTGTACGATGTTCCGGCAGTTCCTGTAAAGGTACTTGTCGGACTTGCCGGTGTAGTTATAATTCCTCCTGTTCCGCTTACAATACTCCATAATCCTGAACCAACAGTTGGTGTATTGGCTGCTAATGTAACTGAAGTCAGGCCACATGTAGCTGCATCATTTTGATCAGGACCTGCATTAGCNGTCGTCGGGTTCTGGTTAAATGTTATATTGACATCATCAGTAGATGCTAAACAAGGTGCATTAGTAATTGTCCAGCGTAACGTATATGCCGTTCCTGCAGTTCCTGTAAATGTACTGACAGGACTGGTCGGGGTTGTAACAATTCCTCCTGTTCCGCTTACAATACTCCAGACTCCGGTACCTACTACAGGTGTGTTGGCTGCCAGCGTGACTGTTGTTATACCACAAGTTGACAATCCAATCTGATCGGGACCAGCGACTGCAATGGTCGGACTCTGACTGAAGGTAACAGTTACATCATCAAATGTTGCTGTACATGGAGGATTACTTATTGTCCAACGCAAGACATATGTTGTTCCGGTTGAACCGCTGAATGTTGTGTTAAATAATGTTGCATCAGCAAACGAACCACCGGTACCACTCTGAATTGACCAGGCTCCGGTTCCTATCGCAGGGCTGTTACCTGCAAGTGTAACTGTTGTAAGTCCGCAGGTTGCAATTCCTACCTGATCTAAACCTGCATTTGCAGAAGTCGGATTCTGATTAAAGGTAATTAAAACATCATCAGAAGATGGTGTACATGGTGCATTGGTTATGGTCCAGCGTAGTATGTATGTATTNCCTGTCAAACCTGTAAATGTTGTATTATACAGTGAAGCATTCGCAAATGAACCTCCGGTTCCNCTGAATATTGTCCACCCACCNGTTCCTATAGTTGGATTATTACCAGCTAATGTGACTGTCGTCAATCCACATGTACTTGCACCTGCCTGATCTGGGCCAGCGTTTGCAATTGTCGGATTCTGATTAAAGGTAATGACAACATCGTCAAATGATTGCAGACAAGGTGGATTGGTAATTGTCCAGCGCAGTGTATATGTATTGCCGGCTGTTCCCGTAAAAATTGTATTGCTTAATGAAGCATCTGTGAAAGATCCTCCAGTACCAGTAATTATTGACCAAGCTCCAACCCCTANNGCAGGATTATTNCCTNCCAGAGTAACAGTTGTTAAACCGCAGGTTGCGGCTCCTGTCTGATCCGGACCAGCATTGGCTGTAGTAGGATTCTGATGGAAAGTGATATTGACATCATCAAATGAATCAGCACAAGGTGGATTACTAACTGTCCAGCGAAGGACGTAAGCTGTTCCTGCTGTTCCTGTAAAAGTACTGGTCGGGCTGGTTGGATTTGTAACTATACCACCTGCGCCTCCTGTAATTGTCCATATACCGGTTCCAACTGTCGGTGTACTGGCCGTTAAAGTTGTGCTGGTTAATCCGCACATTGATGGCCCTGTCTGATCGAGTCCCGCATTAGCAACTGATGGATTTTCATTAAATGTAATAGTTACATCATCAGTTGAAGGTGCACATGGTGGATTTGCTATAGTCCAACGCAAAACATAAGTCACTTCTCCAGTTCCCGTAAATGTACTTGTCGAGCTTGCAGGGGCAGTCAAAATACCGCCGATTCCGCTAATTATGCTCCACGAACCTGATCCGACTGTTGGTGAATTCGCAGCAAGGGTTATAGAAAGTAATCCACATGTGGCTGCTCCGGTCTGATCGGGACCAGCATTTGCAATTGTAGGTGCAGCGCTCACCAGTGTCGAAGATGATGTAACCGGTAATGTTGCTGTGCAACCTGCAGTATTTGTGTAATTAATGATTATGGTTTTATTACCAGCCGTTAACCATTTTAATGTTAAAGTATTATCAGTTACAGTACCACCCGAAGTAATACTATAGTCAATGCCATTCGTACCAGGTATGGTCCATATATAGTTACTCTGAGATGCCTGGGTTGTATAAGTAACATCAGTGCCTGCACAGGTGTTTACGCCCGGTTGTGCTGTAAACATCGGTACTGGTAACGCATTCACTGCTACTGCATAAGGTGCTGAGGTTGCCTGACAGCCATTTCCGTTTGTGACTGTATAGGTGATATTGGTGGATCCTACTGAGACTGGGGTCACTACGCCTGTATTACTTACGGTTGCTACTCCTGGACTCGTGAATGTCCATGTATAGGTTAATGGAGCAGTGCCTGTTGCATTGGAGGTCAACGTTATCGTGCCGCCCATACATACTGACGTTGCGCCTGTGATTGCTCCTGCTACTGGTAAAGCATTCACTACTACCGTTGTTGTTGCAGGTGCACTAACGCATCCGCTTGCATTGGTAACGACAAGGCTATAGACGCCTGCCATTCCCAGGGTGGCACTTGCTGATACTGTCGGGCTCTGTAACGTGCTCGTGTATCCAAGTGGTCCTGTCCATGCATAGGTCGTCATTCCTGCCGGACCGGTCAGACTGAGGCTGCTGCCTACACACACTGGTCCGTTATTACTTGCTGTCGCTACTGGTAAAGCATTCACTACTACCGGATAATTGGCACTTACTGTTCCATTACCACACGCATTGGCCCCTTGTACAGTTAAATTCCCAGAGGTGGCTCCAACTGAAAAATCTATCGTAACTGGATTGGTTGCTCCAGAGATGGTGGCTCCAGTACCTGAATACGACCAGCTATAACTAGATGTATTAGCTATTGCTGCAACACTGTATGATACACCTGTAACTCCCTCGCAGACAGTCGATGTTCCTGTGATGGCCCCTGCCGCGCCTGGTAACGGATTGACAACAATAGAGTAAGTAGCGCTAACTCCATTTCCACAGGCATTGACTCCATATACCGTTAAATCACCTGATGCCGCATTTGTCGCAAAATCTAAAGTGATGGCATTAGTACTTCCATTGATGGTGACGCCTCCTCCTGAATAAGACCATGTATAACTCGTTGCTCCTGCTATAGCTCCTACTGAGTATGATACTCCTGCTTGACCCTGACAAACAGAACTCGTACCTGTGATTGCACCAGAGGCAGACGGTAACGGATTAATGGCGATCGCATAATTTGCTGATACTGTACCATTACCACAAGCATTGGTTCCATGTACAGTTAAATCACCTCCAGTTGCAGTCGATGAGAAATCTAAAGTAACATTACTGGAATTTCCATTGATGGTGACGCCTGTACCTGTATAGGACCATGTATAACTTGTTACATAGGTGATCGCTGGTACACTGTAGGATACCAATGTTTCTCCCTGGCATACCGTTGAGGTGCCAGTGATAGCGCCTGCTGCTCCGGGTAACGGATTGACAGAAATTGCATAATTGGCTGAAACTGTCCCGTTGCCACACGCATTTACTCCTTGTACAGTTAAATTACCAGAAGTTGCATTAGCTGCAAAATTTATTGTTACAGGATTAGTGTTACCTGAGATGGTGGCACCTGTTCCTGAATATAACCATGTATAACTAGTAGCATTGGATATAACTCCTACATTATAGGATACTCCGGTAACTCCCTGGCATACAGTTGGGGAACCTGAAATAGCGCCTGCTGCTCCTGGTAAT
>JGI24136J36422_10000518_pt1 | contig 14940 bp, 17 predicted proteins | sample BarGraNGADG00212_2_FD_36422 | JGI IMG/M metagenome (IMG submission 36422)
GGGCGTTAGGCAACATGTTTTGATGATATTGGTATAAAACTCTTAGGATATAATTCATCGTCAGATTAACTTCAATTTATTAAAAGCAATTGTTGTGAAACTAAAAAATGTCTTTTTCATCGCTCTTTTAATTTTAATATCCAGTAACTGTAAGAAAAGCAATGATTCAACAATGGATTATGCAAAATATGTCATTGGCACATATAAAGGTTTTGTTCCACCAGGTCAAGTAAATGGTACTGTTGTTTTAAAAAGGCAATCAAATACGAAAATAAATATTGATCTCAATATCGTTGGAAGTGATACTTTACATTATGCCAATGCAACAGTGAGCGATGATGGTTCAGGAAAATTAATTATCTCATTATATACAAGTAATACAACAATTAATGGGACTGTTAATGTGACAACATTAGATTGCTATTTTAATCAACTTCATTTCATTGGTACAAAACAATGATTCAAAACACGTTGCCTAACGAGCATGCAGCCTCAATGCGGGATTTGTCGGTAAGGAAAGTGGTTGTACCTAATAAAATGAAAACAAAAAGCAAAGATAAAATCTGCTAAAACCCGCACTGCGGCTGCATGCCGGGCGTTAGCACCAATTATTTATAAATTCTTGTATTCTAAGATTCAAAACCTTCGATTATGAAAACAAGGAAACTAAAGCAATACTCTAGTTACGGCCTTTTACTTTTCATTATTGTTTCATTCTCTTCATGCAAAGATGGCTCTCCACTTGGGGCCGAGATGTCATATAGAATTACAATCGATAATTCTACAACAAAATCAATATTTACATTTTATCAGTTAAACTTTCCTGATACAAACCTCCAAGAGAATACCCCTTTTTATAAAGTTGCATTACCTCAATCCGTAACTTATCTTCAAAGTCAAGAAAAGTGGGAAAATGTAATTAATTCTAATTCACATAATGTAATTACAATCTTTATTATGGATTATGATTCATTACAAAAGTATGGCTGGCAAACAATGAGATCACAATATAAAATTCTTGATAGATTTGAGCTAACAACAGACTCATTACAAAAACTTCAATGGACATTAACATATAAAAAATAACTGGTGCTAATAAATAGGACTTCGTGTGGCACGTAGTGCCCAGCATGAAGTCCACGTTGAACTAAATCCCGGGATTTCCCACCTTCTATGCACTTTACGACTATGGATTCTGATTATTTGCAACCGAATGGTTGACTGGAAGCTGTGTCTTGCTGCTATTTTTTCACTTCATTGTAGATATTTTTTATCTGAAACAATTCACTATTCAGATTTCTAAAGATTTTACGCCAGGAGTAAACAATACATTACTGATCCGACTTTTGCGGATATTCTGCCAATGTGTTATGATGAGATTCTTACACTGTTTTTCGTGGGATAAAGCACATTATTCGGCGATCGTATCCTGGGTAAAACTTCAACAATTTGCATTCTTCCCTTTTTGCAATACGGACATTGGTAAACATCGAACTGCGTTAATCGTTTGAGCCGCTCCTGCGATGTTTCCTTTACCGGAGATATCTTTTTTCCCGGAACAGATTTTTGTTTCTCAGGCTTGAAGCCCTTTTTGATCTTACTACTCAATATCCCATAATACCGTATGCGCACAAACCTCTTAGGAAGGATGTGAAGACAAAAACGATGTAAAAACTCTATACCGCTCAGATGAGTCAGTTTTCGCTTACCTTGGTCAGTGTAGTCTTTCATAAAAAAACTTACACCCTCCTTGTCAATGTGTTGTATCCGTTGATTGCTGATGGCAACCCTGTGGGTGTATTGTCCAAGGTATTTCACAATATGTTCAGGGCTGCCAAAGGGAGGCTCGCAATCAACCACCCAGGGTTTGCCCCAAAGCCGGTCCAAAAGAGACTGATATTCGCTTAATTGCCTGATCTCAGACAGATGTCGTTTCAGTTTACCCAACAGTTTACCGCGAAACACGGTACTGAGCATCTTCACCGGATAAACGAACTTCCCCTGTTTGGTGATTCGTTTCAGTTCACCCTTGAGTGTGAGCCCGGCCGCCGGTACCAGACAATGAATATGCGGATGAAGGCTCAGATTCTGTCCCCAGGTATGCAATACACAGATTGCTCCGCTTTCAATCCCGTAATGGCTGTAACCAAAGCCCTGTAATGTATGCCACACGCATTGGAACATGGTATTATAAAACCATGCGCTGTCTGTCATACAGAGCGCGTTCAACTCATGGGGAACCGTGAACACTACATGAAAATACTTTACCCCTAAGGCATCTTTCATCCGGTCTTCTACCCAAAACGCCTGCTTTGCTGCCTGGCATTTCGGGCAATGCCGGTTGCGGCAACTGTTGTAACTTATCCGTTCACGTCTGCAACAATCGCATCTATCTTTATGCCCGCCCAGCGCTGAGGTGCGACATTTTTGCAACGCATCAAGTGTTCGTATGATAAAACTATTGGGGTGGTATTTTTCAATATACTGTTCTGCGAAACGACCAATGATTTGTGCTAATTCGTTTCCCGTATCCCGCATTATTCCATCGGATACAAGGTATCAAGCGGGCTGTGCGCAGGTGTTGAGGGAGGATTTGCCACGTGAAGGTAAATCATCGTGGTATCGATGTTGGCATGACCAAGTAACTCTTTGATGGTTAATATATTTACCCCATCTTCAAGTAAATGAGTTGCATAACTATGTCGTAAGGAGTGTAGGGAAACATCCTTGGTAATTCCTGTTTTCTTTAACGTTTGCCGCATTATCCAGCTTAACCCTTTTACACTGTAGCGGCCGTCAGACTCTTTGCCATTGAAAATCCATTGGTAAGGATGTTCAACTGAAAAGTATTTACGAAGGCCTTTTGCCATATACTTGGACAAGGGGACCATACGGTCTTTCTTGTATTTGCTTTGCCTGATGTGTATAGTCTCACGTTCAAAGTCAACATCTGAGATCTTCAGGTTGATGGCCTCCTGCGAACGTAGCCCGGCCGAGTAGATAAGCGTCAGCACAATGCGATGCTTGAGTAACGTCGGGGTCTTAAATAATTCCCGTAATTCGCTCCGGTTTAAGATGACTGGCAGTTTAAATTCTTCTTTGAGCGAAGGCAGTACAATGGCTCGTTTATTTTGTCCTATAAGCCGGAAATAATACCGTAAACCATATACCGCATGTTTAAAACTGCTTCGTGACAGTGTCTTCGCGTTTGAAGCCAGTGCTGCAAGGTATTCGTTTATTTCTTCCTCGGCAATGTCTTCCGGCAAGCGTCCATAATGCAGACTGATTAGCGCTATGCGCCGGATATAATTTTCTAACGTACTTTTGCTCTGTCCCCGCAACACGATTTGTTGTTGCAGAGCTTTGTAAACTTTCGCAAAGCCATCAACCGTTTGGATGGCTTTCTCGACAATAGTCGGTTCAATTCTTTTCATGGTACTGAGTTTTTAAGGTTAATAACTTAATTTAGGGAGCGTCTACTCCCTACTCAGTACTATTTTACTAAATTTGTGGATAGCTATCCCACGATAGTGGGATTTAGTTCAACAAGTTTTTGCGGTAATGTCACGGGATGTTGTACATTGAAAGAAAAGAACTTACTTCTTATTATTTGTGTTACTTCACACAACGTGAAAAATTAATCGTGACCCCTCCTTCCTTTATTGATAGATCTATTGTTCAAATTAGGCAAGATCCGTGACATATACCCTATCTGTGGTATTTGATTGTTGCTTATCTTTGTTGTATTATTTAGCGCTAAGGGATATAAATGAAAGATTTGTTTAGTGAGCATACCAAATGCCTTCTTGTACAAACAAAATTTTCCGGCTTTAGTTTCTGGAATTACAAGGATGTTTGTGACATAGTTGGAGCAAAATATCCGGCTGCCCCTCTTGGATTAATGACCGTGGCTGCACTCTTTCCCCAGCATTGGATATTCAGGCTGATTGACGAGAATGTTGAACCTTTGCTGGATGAACATTTGACATGGGCTGATATTGTCTGTACCGGGGGAATGCTTCCTCAACAGAAAAGTATTCTTAGTTTCATCCGGCGGGCACATGATCTTGATCGCATTGTTGTGGTTGGTGGTCCCGATCCGACTTCTCAGCCAGATATTTACCGTGAAGCCGACTTTCTGGTATTGGGTGAAGGTGAGATTACTATTCCCATGTTCTTAAACAATCTGGAGAAGGGTGCAAAAAGCGGGAGATATTTTTCTGAGGAAAAAGCCGATATGCTGCAATCGGTCATACCCAGGTATGACCTGATCCGGTTCCGGAATTACATAATGATCGGACTTCAATTTATCAGGGGATGTCCTTTTAATTGCGAATTCTGCGATGTCATTGAGCTATATGGCCGGATACCCAGGTTTAAATCGAACGAACAGGTGATAAAAGAATTGCAATCCCTTTATGATTTGGGTTACCGGGGACATATTGACATGGTCGATGATAACTTCATTGGTAATAAAAAGAAGGCGAAAGAACTCTTGCGTGAATTAAAGATATGGACCCAAAACCACGGGTATCCGTTTTATTTCACTACAGAAGCCTCTGTTAACCTGACCGATGATGATGAATTACTTCAGCTGATGAAAGAGGTTGATTTCCGGTATGTGTTTCTGGGTATCGAAACACCTGAAAACGATACGCTGAAACTGAACAAGAAAACACAGAATGTAAACAAACCAATCGATGATGCTGTCAGGAAACTCTTATCCTTTGGCATCGTGAGTAATGGAGGATATATTATTGGTTTCGACAGCGAAAGCAGCCAGATTGCCGACAATATGATCGATTCCATCCAAAAATCGGGAATCTGCATGGCAATGATCGGCCTGCTTTACGCACTGCCAAACACTCAATTAACGCGTCGTCTTGCAACTGAAGGCAGGTTGTTTCAGCAGTCATCCCGATCCGTCGGTGAAAACGATTTTGACCAGATGACGAGCGGTTTGAATTTTATTACACTGATTTCACGTGCTGATATCCTTAAAAATTTTATCCGGGTTCTCAATGTCATTTATGAACCTTCGGATTATTATAAACGGGTTGTTTTTACCGGCTTGAATATCAGGCCCAATTATAAACATACTCCGGATTTCAGGACATGGCTTATTTATATGCGTTCATTCCTTAGGGTTTGCAATAAGGCAGGTTTTAACACAGCAACCGGATTTTATTATTGGAGGATGTTTTTTACGGTGATCTTCAGAAACCCAAAAGGAATTGAAGCGGCAGTGAACTTAGCAGCAATGTTCATTCACTTCCAGAAACAGAAGGAGTATATCGTTTCAACAATGAGCCACACTATTGGTGAATTAGAAAAAACCGGTGAAGAAGCTTACCACGCAAGGATGATGGGAAATAGGGACAACTAAGCATATCAATACTTGTCTTGATACAAGGAATGAATGTATTTGTTTGAAAAAGTTTTGTAACCTATCATCCTGATTTTATGAAGCATCTTATTTCTGTTTATCTGTTGGCGCTGTGTTTTGCAGGCTATTCACAGCCAACTTCATTTTCTCCAAAAGGCATTGGAGGAGGAGGCGCCTTGTTTTTTCCTAAGATAAATCCTGCCAATGACAACGAGTTCTATGTCAGCTGTGATATGAGCGAGCTGTTTCACAGTATCGATTTTGGCAATTCGTATTCGCAAATTCATCATTCAAAACTCCAGGTATTCAACACTTCTACCTATGAGTTTACCAACAACCCAAACATTGCCTATTCCAACTTCAACGATGGAAACGAAGGATATCCTGTAAAGACCACTGACGGTGGAAACACATGGAACAACATCACAGGGTACAACCTGGGAAATTACGGGACGGTATATAAGATGGTTGCCAACTATGCAAATCCCAATCAATTGCTGATCGGGGCTTATGGTGATATTTTGTTTTCCAATGATGGGGCAACTTCCTTCACTTTGGTTAAACATGCTTCAAACATGGGTGCTGGCCTGATTATGGGGGGTGTTTTCTGGGATGGAAATAACATCTATATCGGGACGAATAATGCCGAACGGATGTATGCTTCCGTAATTCATTACGGAGGCACCCAGGGAGCTCAACTCGGCGGTATTTATATGACAAACAATCTGTCTGCCGGTGCCGCTTCCTCTTGGGTGAAGTTGTCGAATCCCACGAGAACAGAAGGACATCCTGCTGCTATTGTGGTCCTGCATGATGGCAACATGGTGTGTACTTTTTCAGGAAGAAGAAATTCAAGTGGCGCATTCACAAATAGCAGTGGAGTATTTCTGTATAACCCGGTAACAGATACCTGGAGTGATAAAAGTGACCCCGGTATGCATTACTGGACAAAAGACATCATTTTGGATCCAACTGATGCAACACAGAACACTTGGTATACCGCAGTCTTTAGTGGTTGGGGAGGAGCGCCAAATGGCCTCGGTGGCTTATATAAGACTATCGACAGGGGCAACAATTGGGTGAAACTAACCGGTTCCCTGTTTGACAGGGTTACTTCCATGACACACAATCCTCAGAACACCAACCAGGCCTACCTGACTACCGAAACACAAGGGCTTTGGATCAGCAACAATATAAATACGGCAACACCTGCCTGGGAACTTATAAACAGTTATCCATTCCGCCAGCCGGAAAGGGTTTTCTTTAATCCTTTTAATCAAAATGAGATGTGGGTAACCAGTTTTGGCAATGGATTGAAAACAGGATATCTATATCCATCGGATGTAGATAAGATCACCAAAGAGAACAGGATGATCAGGATTTATCCAAATCCTGCAAATAATAAAATAGCAATAGAATCAAACGAAATTTCTGTTCTTGGAACTTTGTCTATAACAAACATCCAAGGACAAAAAATCCTGACACAAAAAATTGAAGGAAACAAAACAGAAGTGCAAATAAGTAATCTTACAAGTGGAGTCTATTTTGTAAAAATATACAATGATAAAGGTATTTCCATAGGGAAGTTTGTGAAAGAATAAATAACATGCATTAATCATAAATTATCAGGAATAACTGAAATGCATGAAGGAATATGCTGAAAACTATCACGTTCCTGTTCGCTGCTTCATGTGAAATATTTCACTAAATATAGGTTTTCCTTAATTATTTATTATCTTGCATGCGTGAATCAAGTGATTTCCATACAAGAAAGCCTGTTTCAATTGATCAAAGGCTCATTGCCACCCAACATCTCTTTTGTACATGCTATTTCTGAACTTCTGGGAATAAGTTACGACAGTGTATACAGGAGGGTCAGGGGGGAAAAGGAACTGACACTGGAAGAACTTAAAGCGATCTGCGAGGCGTATAACCTTTCGGTGGATAACCTCTTTAATTTAAAAAGCCATCAAATCAGTTTCCAATCCATGGCCATCGGGGAAGGGGGAGTCAGTTTGGAAGAATGGCTGCAAACATTACTGACAGAGATCAAGAAGATCCATCAATGCAAACAAAAGGAGATCATTTATGCGGCGAAGGATATCCCGATATTTTATTATTTTGAATTCCCGGAAATAGCAGCTTTTAAATTCTTCTTCTGGCAGCAAGTCCTTATTCCTTCGGGGGGTTCCGTAAATCAAAAGTTAACGCTGGATGTACCGGAAATCCTATTTGAAACCGGGCATCAATTACTTTCCTACTACATCAAGGTCCCGGTTATCGAGATTTGGAGCGAGGAGACCATCTCCAGCATTCTTCGCCAGATTGAATATTGTTTCGTTGCAGGTCTTTTCACTCGGAATGAAGATATTTTCAAATTGTGCGATGTACTGGAAACCTGGCTCAACCATGTCCAGAGCCAGGCTGAATGCGGATTCCAATTCATGCGTGGGAAGCCTTCCGAAGGAATTGAAAACAGTTATAAATTGTTTCACAATGAAGTGCTGGTAAACGATAACAGCATCCTGATTTCGATGGACGGCCGGCGGGTTTGTTACAATACCTATAATGTCATCAACCAGTTGATCACCACCAGCCCGGTTTTTTGTGACCAGATTGAAAAATCGCTCCGGATCCTGATGCAAAAATCAACCATGATCAGCGGGACCTCCTCAAAAGAACGACACCGTTTTTTCAATACCCTCCATGAAAAAGTGAAAATGCTCAGATCCAAAATCGAGCGAATGGCGTAACTTCCTTTCCAGGCTACCAAGTAATTGATTTCAGTTCCCATTCAAGCTATTTTTAAATGCGATCACCGTATTCCGGAACAGAATCGCCATCACCACGGTCATCAATCCGCCCGGTATTGGCAAAATAGCGCCGGCAATGTGTTGAACAGATTCCACATTGACACCACCCCGGATCACAGGAACTAACTTATTGGGATCATTTTTGGAAGGGACTTCCCTCACCAGGTTTGAATAAATATCAATGATACAAACACCGGGTTTCAGCCATTCCGGCTTGATATATTCCGGCGTTTTGGAAACCACCACTAGAAAGTCGGCTCTTTTGCAATGTTCAATGAGTTTTTCTGAGTTTTTGTTCACAATGGTTACTGCGCAATCATCCGGTACGACCTTTGACACCGCGGTTCTGACAACCATATTGGTCAAAGTGTTGGAGAAGAATTCATCATCGAGGAGAAAAACCCATTCCTGGTCTTTCTGGACCTGCATCCCGGCCTCCTTAAACATTTCAAATAAGGCTGCCGGCAAACACATAGGGTATTTTGTTGTTTGAAGATCCGGTATCAGTGTATTCATCATATTGACCGGGTGAAATCCTTCCACTTCTTTATATGGATCTATCTTATTGATGATCCGGATCGGATTTAGATGCGTGGGCAATGGCTGGAGAATAACAATGGCGTTTATTTTATCGTCATTATTTAATTTTTCGATCAATCTGAAGACTTCTTCTTCAGTTACATTCTCCGGTTCTATCTCCTTCCATACCTTAAATCCCAGGGCTTCCGCTAACTGAACATGCAGTGGGATGTTATATTTCGCCAGAGGGACACAGGAAAATCCAATAAATGCAATTCCAGGAACCTGGTGATACTTTTCCTGCAGTCCTGCTATTTCATTTTTTACTTCGCCAAAGATTTTTTCTTTAACGGCATCTCCTTTAATGATCATTGTTTCCATGACATGTGGTTTTAATTATTGACTCAAAATTACCTCCGGAACAAGGAAAGGCAAAACTAAGTTTAACAACACAATTCGCACAAATTGCATGCACCCGTAAATCATGATTCAGAATACAGGATCTGTTGCGAATTATGCAACTCCGGATAGAAAAAATGACTGAACTGGGGGGAAACAATAAAATGATTTCCCCGGAGTGGTATATTCCATAAATATTTTGTTATTTTTATCGTCCGGATTATTCAAAGGTCACTTTGGTTTAGCATCCGAACCGTTTCGATGGATGTGTACAGGAATAAAACTTATATTGCAGGAAAAAGTAAAAGGAAGTAATCACTGGTATTAACCCTACCATCAGGCAGGGTTCGACTTATATCCCGAATATTCGGGACACTTCATTTTAAAAATTTTAATCTCACAAATATGGAAAAGACCTATAAACTATGTCAGAGTTGCGGGATGCCTCTGAAAAAAGACGAAAAAGGTGGCGGCACCAATGCCGATGAAACAAAAAGCAAAATGTATTGTTCCCATTGTTATGAAAACGGCGAATTTACCCTGCCGGATATAACAATCAGTCAAATGAAAGAAAGGGTAAAATCAAAACTGAAGGAGGTTGGGTTCCCTGGTTTTCTTACCGGGTTTTTCACCATCGGAATTCCTAAACTTGAACGCTGGAAAAAAAGTAACGTATAAAAATCAACCTAAACACCTTTAAGAAGAAATGCTCGGTTTCAACCAATTCCTCATTTACGACGAACTTCCGCTTTGGTCTGCCCCTTTTGGCCTGACGCTTTTTGATACGATCCGGCTGGTGAAAGGGATCAACATTCTCGACATCGGTAGCGGTGCCGGGTTCCCGTTGCTTGAGATCGCAGAAAGGGCGGGAAAAACAGTTGCTGTTTATGGAATTGATCCTTCGGCTGATTCCATAAATATGATCTCAAAGAAGATCGAACTCAAAGGCATTTCTAATGCCTTTATTACCAGAGGCGTCGCCGAAGAACTTCCTTTTCCTGATTACTTTTTCGGATTGATCGTTGCCAATAACGGAATAAACAACGTTAAAGATGAGCGGAAAGTTCTGTCTGAATGTTGCCGTGTTTTATCTGATAAAGGCCAGATGGTCCTTACCATGAATCTGCCACATACCCTGGTGGAATTTTATGAATTGTTTGAGCAGGTACTTCTTGAACGCGGGCTGGCAACAGAAGTCAGAAAGCTGAAAGATCACATTTTTGCAAAACGCAAACCGGTTGAATACTGGAAGGAAACCATCGAAAAATCAGGATTCACCATCCGGTCGATCAACATGGACGGATTTAAAATGAAATTCACGGATGGAACAGCCTTCCTGGAACATTATTTCATCCGTACTGCATTTCATAAGCCCTGGGAAGAGATCACCGGGGATCCGGTGATCTGGCAAGAGGTTACTAATAAGTTGAACACGATGGCTGCTTCAAGCGGGGAATTAACAATGTCGGTACCTTATGCCTGTTTCGATTGTTACAAAGCAAAACATCCATGATCCTAAACAGCAATGGCCCCGGAAATCCAGGGCCATTGTTCTTTTTCATTCATACGATTACGCTTTCAGACTTTTACTTGCCTTGAACTTAACGACTTTCCGGGCAGGTATTCTGATCTCCTTCCCGGTTTGCGGATTCCTTCCTTTCCGTGCTGCTTTCTGGTAAACCAGGAATGTTCCGAATCCAACGAGTGAAATTTTCTACTTTTACATTTTAGTAAAGTCTATGCAGGTCATTCCGGGATCATTTTACCAAAGGGAGAACGTGGTCGTTGTTGCACAGGAATTGCTGGGGAAGATGCTGTTTACACAATTTGAAGGAGCTGTTACGGGAGGTATCATCGTAGAAACAGAAGCATATGCTGGAATTACTGACAGGGCTTCCCATGCTTTCGGAAACAGGCGAACGGCACGCACGGAAGTAATGTACGCTGAAGGCGGTACTGCATATGTTTACCTGTGCTATGGCGTTCATTCGCTCTTTAATGTAGTGACTAACAAAAAAGACGTTCCCCATGCCGTGTTGATCCGGGCAATCAAACCGGTTATCGGAATGGATACAATGCTCAGGCGTGCTGGAAAAGCGTCTATTGATAAAGATTTTGGGAACGGCCCGGGAAAGATATCGAAAATCCTGGGTATTCATTTCAGTCATTCCGGGATGGACCTTACGAAAAAACCTTCGGGGATTTACGGACAGGGAATATGGCTGGAAGATGAAGGGAGAACAGTTCCGCCTGAAAAAATCGTTACAGGGCAGCGCATCGGTATTGATTATGCAGGGAAGGATGCGCTTCTCCCCTATCGTTTCAGGATCATGACCTAAAAAAAAGTCCCGTCCCGAATACTCGGGGCGGGACTTTTGGAAAAAGAATATACCAATTAAGGTTTACTTTACTTTCTTGGTCAATTCAGCACCTGCCTTGAATTTAACAACTTTTTTTGCAGGGATCTTGATTTCTTTTCCATTCTGAGGATTTCTTCCTTTACGTGCAGCTCTTTTGGAAACTGAGAAAGAACCGAAACCAACCAGGGCCACTCTTTCACCCTTTGACATTGCTTTGGTAGTAGAAGTTACGAAAGCTTCTAAAGCCCTCTTAGCTTCAGCTTTTGTCATTTTTGCATCAGAAGCAATAGCTTCGATCAACTGAGCTTTGTTCATTTTTTTTGATTTTTTAGTGAATACTTAATTTAAAACACCTGCAAATATAAGCCATCTATAACTTTTGTCAAGTGTTTTTTTTCTAAAACCATTGAAAATGTTAATAAATCGGAGATTTTGTTAATAACTCAACCACTGAAAGCCTTATTTGACAAGCCATTCAGATGAAATGCGTTCCGTATCCTTTCAGAAAGTCCAATGAATTCATGGCTTTGCGGCCGGAAGGTTGCACCTGAGTAAGGTGGATAAAGCCATTTCTGACGGCTATTTTTAAATATGTCTTCCCGTCGCATGCGATTGTACCGGGGCTTACACCGTGGGGCTGAATTTCCTGTTGTACACTAAAGACTTTAAGGTAAAAGGAGCTTCCGTCAGATGCAACCAGTTCAGTAAAAGCGCCAGGATGCGGGCTCATCCCGCGAATGAAGTTGAAAACGGTCAACGCCTCGTTTTCCCAAATGATCCTGCAATCCTCTTTGTGAATCTTTGGTGCCATCTTTAAAGGCCCGGAACCGGGATCCTGCATTTCATTCTGCGGATGGGCCGGTATATTCCCGGATTCAATGGCTTTTACGGTTTTCACTATGAGTCCGGCACCGGCCACCATAAGTTTGTCGTGAAGTTCACCGGCTGTTTCTTCGGGGTGAATTGCAATTGTTTCACTGAAAATGATGTTACCTGTATCGATTCTTTCATCGATGAAAAAGGTAGTAACGCCAGTTTTTGTCTCCCCGTTAATAAGGACCCAGTTGATCGGGGCAGCGCCACGGTATTGAGGTAGCAACGAGGCATGAAGGTTGAATGTACCCATTGGGGGAAGCGACCAGACTTCCTTTGGCAGCATACGGAAGGCTACCACCACCTGGAGGTCAGGTTCCAGCAAACGAAGCTGATCGTGAAACCCGGGATCTTTCAGGTTTGCAGGCTGAAACAATAAAAGATCGTGCCGAAGTGCAAATTCCTTCACCGGTGAAAAATGCACCTTAAGCCCCCTGCCTGCCAGGCGGTCGGGCGCAGTGACCACGCCGGTGATAATATATCCTGAATCGACCAGGCTTTGCAGCGATGCTACCGCAATCTCGGGGGTTCCGTAAAAAACGATACGTGGACGATTCTTCATATTTCCTGATAAAAAAATTGCCTGTTTTCACAGGCAATTTACTTCATTTTTTTACAGCTCCTGAACAAAAACAAATTTTACTTCATGCCTGCAATTTTTTATTTTTTCACAAGGCCATTCAGCCTGGCGATATACTTGTCGATCTCACGTCCTTCATTGGTTCTGGAAAATTCAGTCTTGATCCGCATATAAGTTTTCAATGCAAGATCATTCTTGCCAGCCAACTCACAGGCCATCCCTGCTTTCATCAGGAACATGGGAGAGGTCAGGTCGTTCTTTCGTTTATCAGCAGCTTTCAGGTAGCAGTCAATGGCCTTATCGGTATTGTTCAGTTCCATATAGGCATCGCCCAAAGCTCCGATTGCCATCGGGCCAATCAGTTCATCGTCGGAACTGAAATCGCTCAGGTGATCGATTGCATTCTGGAATTCACCTTTTTTCAGATAGCAGATCCCGGCATAGTAATGCGAGAGGTTGGCTGATTTTGTAAATTTATACTGGTCCATAATATCCAGGAATCCAAGGTAGTTGCCATCCCCCTTTAATGCTCTGGTGAGGGAATCCATCTCGAAATATTTTTCGGCCATGAACATTTGCGACTGTGCTTCCTTTTCCCTTGGAGCGAGGTAAAGCCGTTTAAAACCAAAGTATCCGAGAACTACCAGGATGATGGCGCCAACCACGATCAGGATGATCTTCTGGTTCTTTTCAATGAATTGTTCGGTTTTACTGAATGCTTCCTCAACAGCTACGATCCTTTCCTCTGTTTTATCAATTTTTTTTGCCATAATATTTTACTGATTTGAGGTGCAAAATTATATTTTTTCTTGATACCAAGGCATATACCTTTGATTTTTTTACATTTGTTGCTCATTTCCAAAGTATTGAAAAATGAATAGCTACCTGGATCTCAGTTTAATTAAGAAACAACAGCTGTATTCCTTTCTTTCCGGATTCATCTCAGAAAACAAGAAAGACAAGTTTGAAGAAATCATTCTTCAGCGTACGCGTTACATTACGTTGGTTCTGGAAGATATCTTTCAGCCCCACAATGCCAGTGCCGTGCTACGCTCCTGCGACTGTTTCGGAATACAGGATGTTCATATCATCGAAAATAATAATAAATATGAGATCAACCCGGATGTAGCGCTGGGATCGTCAAAATGGTTGAGCCTTTACAAATATAATTCAGCAGAAAACAATACTGAGGATTGCCTTCAGCAGCTAAAGGATTCTGGATATCGCATCATTGCAACCACTCCTCACAAAAAGGATCATACCCCCGAAGGCCTTCCGCTGGATCAGAAAATTGCCCTGGTGTTTGGCACCGAAATGGAAGGGCTTACTTCAAAGGCCATAGAGATGTCTGACGGGTTTGTAAAGATCCCCATGTATGGGTTCACCGAGAGCCTGAATATTTCCGTTTCTGCTGCCTTGCTNGTNAGAAGCATCACCGAACGCCTGCACAATTCGGAAATTCCCTGGCAGTTATNCGAAACAGAGAGCCTGGATATCCGGATTTTATGGGCAAAGAGTGTGGTAAAAAAATCGGATCTCCTGGAAAAGGAATTTCTCCGTAAAATAAATGGCTAATATGCATCGGGTCGTTTTTTTTCCTAAATTTGCAGGGAAAGACGCAAATTAACTAACAGAACATTATATATGGGAAAAGGAGATAAAAAAACAAGAAGAGGCAAAATTGTCATCGGTTCTTACGGTGTAAGAAGGCCGCGCAGAATTCAAAAAGCGGTTGTCATTGCAAACAAAGCAGCACAGGCAAAACCCAAAAAGGTTCAGGAACCGAAACCACAGAAAGTGGCGGAAGTACCAGCAGTCATGATTGAACCCGTAATTGTGAATGTACCGGTGGTTGAAGCCCCCGCCCGGGTGGAAATCCCATTGGAAGTTAAGCCCGTAAAAGCCCCCGTAAAAAAGGAACCGGTGATTGAAGTCCCCGCCAAGGTGGAAATCCCTCCGGAAGTTAAGCCTGTTAAATCCCCTATAAAAAAGGAACCGGTGATTGAAGTC
>JGI24136J36422_10000529_pt1 | contig 14770 bp, 22 predicted proteins | sample BarGraNGADG00212_2_FD_36422 | JGI IMG/M metagenome (IMG submission 36422)
TTGAGCGCTTTTTCTATATTTTTAACAAGCGTGCTTTCATACCGGCTTCTAACTCTGTCGCTTTTGATCCCAATTTCGCCGTATCGGACTAAGATGGAATCTATTTTCTGCATCGTGTTTTTGTTTACCATTTCTCAGTCGTCCAATCAGCTTGTCTTATTAAGCACTATCAAATCTGTTTACGGGTTACTGCGCAGCTAAACAGTTCATCGTGATAATAGTGGCCCAGTCAAATTCTACAGTCAGCTATTTTAAATGATAAGTCGGGGAAATTGAGATTTTGAGGGATATTTACGTCCTTCGACTACATCTACCTGCAGCTGTAAGATTGACGTTGTGATAGTTAACGTCCCACTCCGCCGGTTTCGTAGAGTCGAAGAGTTTAGAGAAACCTTGATTTGAGTGATTTTTTTAAAATGAGCCCCGCCTCGGCGTAATAGCACCATCGCTTCAAGCTTGTTTTACACGGGCTCCATTCGAAGCCAATCGCTACCAAGTGCTTGTCCAAGTGAACGTGTAAAGCATTTATATGTGTTCAACATACTATGCGTGGCCGCCGTGGCTAAGCTCGGCATAGCGGCTGATTCGTATTTGAGCGTTGCTCAAAGAATTATCAGCAGATCGAGGGTTCAAATCCCTCCGGCGGCTTATTCAAAGTACTGTTTTACCTTAACACGCGAGCACTGTCGCGTCTATGTCTATAAGACAATGAAGCTTAAAAGGCAGTATAATTCGTGTGAAAATACATAAAGTTTATCATCCATAAAAGCAATCCGCAAAACGATGGCTGACGAGGGGAAGCGTCAGAGTATGAAGGAGGACATAATCGAGCAAATCGAAAAGCTCGATGTGTTGCGTGAGAAAGGCTTTATTACTAGCGCAGCTTACGAAAAGCAAAAAACCGAGTTACTCGAACTTCTCTGAAGGTGCGTGCTCCTCATTTTTATCACTTGAGCCCTTGTTTTCTCAAGAACTTTTGCATGTCTTTTTGCGAGCGAACGCCTTTCAACGTTCGCTGCATCACCTTATGGTATTTCAGGAGCTCACGTACGTTGTCAGAAGGGACGCCCGAGCCGCGAGCGATCCGCTTGATGCGTGAACTGCGAATAATGCGTGGATGTTCTAGCTCTTCGTTAGTCATTGAATCCATGACAATTCTAAAACGATCTAGACTCTCTTTAGTCGATTGAAGCGCAGCATCGGGGATATCGACGCCGAGCGACCCAAGCGGAAGCATTTGGACGATTTTGTTAAGAGGTCCCATCTTGCCTATCGCTTCCATCTGTTTGTACATATCTTTCAGTGAAAAATCGCCTTTAAGCATCGCCTCTGCTTCTTCCATCTCGATAGGCGGCTCTTCTTCGATCATTTCAACCAAAGTCTTGATATCTCCCATGCCAAGCAGCCGCGAAATAAATCGGTCCGGTTCGAACTTTTCGAAGTCATCGACAGTTTCACCAGTCCCGATGAACGCTATGCCCGTCCCAACCTCGGCAACTGCTGAAAGGGCACCACCGCCTTTCGCTGTCCCGTCAAGTTTTGTCACTATAACTCCCGTTAAGCCGATCGCCTCGTTGAATGCTCTCGCTTGCTCGCTCGCTTGCTGACCAATGCCAGAATCGAGCACTAGGAAACGCTCGTCAGCGTTCGCTATCTCGTTGATAGCCTTCATCTCGAGAACGAGATCTGATTCGAGCGCATGTCGCCCTGCTGTATCGACGAGAACAACATCGTAGCGCTTGAGCTCAGCCATGCCATGGGCTGTTATTTCAACTGCGTTCTTGTTCTCTAATTCACCATAAAAAGGTGCGCCGATCCTCGAGCACAGTTGCGAGAGCTGGTCATAAGCCCCGGGGCGGAAGGTGTCGGCGCAGATAACAGCAGCCTTCAATCCCTTTTTTTGAAAAAATCGGGCGAGCTTCATCGTAGTCGTCGTCTTGCCGCTACCCTGAAGTCCGACCAGGATTATGGCGTGATGAGCGAGCCGAACTGATATTGGTTCACCTAGGAGTGCAACAAGCTCTTGGTAAACTATGTTTATGACGTGTTGACGAGGATTCAGTTTCCCTGAGAGCTCTTCTTTTAACGCCCGTTCTTTAATTCGTTTCGACAGCTGCTGTACGAGAGCGACATTCACGTCAGCGCTAAGGAGCGCTCGTTGAATATCCCTCACGACTTCATTGAGCGTTTTTTCGTCGATGCGGTTAGCTCGAGCTAATTTTTTGAGCGTGTCGCGGAGCGAGCTGCTTAGGCCCTCCATTACCATTTAAGCGTCCGCCTCGTCAAATAATCTGGTCATAAGCCATTGTGGGTCAAATTTGATCATATCTTCGTAGTTCTGTCCTACACCCAAAAAGAGGATTGGTTTGCTCGTTGCGTGTGCTATTGAGATGGCGGTGCCTCCTTTTGAATCAGCATCAACTTTGGTGAGAATCGATCCGTCGATTGCCATTGTCGTGTTGAACTGAAGAGCGCGCTCTACTGCGTCGTTTCCCGCGAGGGCTTCGTCGACAAAAACCACTAAATCGGCGTCTATGACCCGTTCAATTTTCTTAAGTTGGTTCATAAGATTGACGTTAGTGTGAATTCTCCCGGCAGTATCAGCTAGGACGACGTCCTTGTGTTTCGCTCGCGCATATTGTACCGCATCGTAGATTACCGCAGCAGGGTCAGCTCCTTGTTTGTGTTTAACGAGCTTTACCCCTAAGTTCTCTGCATGACGCTCAATTTGTTCTTGAGCACCGGCTCGGTACGTGTCCCCTGCAGCAAGCACGACGCTGTAACCTTGATTTTTGAGGCGGTAAGCCACTTTTGCAATGGTTGTGGTTTTTCCTGTTCCATTTATCCCGGTAAAAACGATTGTAACGGGTTTCGGAGTGTTTTGGATGATTTCGTCGAAATCAAGGCCATTCACATCGAGCACTTTTAATATTCCATCGCGGAGCGCCTGTTCGACGAGAGCCCCAACATCTTGGCGCCATTTTCTTTTAGTGCCAACAAGCTCTTTTTTTACGGTCTCAACGATTTCTTCAGAGACCGATACGGCGACGTCGCTTTCAAGGAGTGCAATCTCAAGGTCCCAAAGGGACTCTTCAAGGTCCTTGTCTTTGATTTTTCGTTCAAAAATAGACTTGTCGCTCGCGGATTTTCTGCCGTTGCTCGGTTCAACGCGCTGTTGAGGTTGTTCGACAGATTCAGAAGCGTGTCCAACTGTCTCAGCGTTAATGACTTTTGGTGTTGTCGGTTCACGCGAGACCTCTTCTGTGGCCTCACCAGATAGGGTTTCTTCACTCTCTGCGGCTTCTATCCCTTCTTTGTCCAGCTCGCTTTCCGTGGCGCTAACGCTCTCTTTAAATATATTGAGCTTTTTTCTTAAGCTCTCAAACATTTAAGGTTCCGCCTGTAACTGCGATTGAACTGTTTGCAACTGCGATTGTAGTGAGTAGATTTGGGAACCGATCTGATTTAGTCTAGCGGTGAATTGTCCTTGCATCTCAGTTAGTTTTTTCTTCCGCTCAGTGAGATATGACACTGCATCAGCGACGTCCACTTCAGCGGAGACATTCGCTCCAAGCCCGATTATAACTCTGTTTGTTTGAGGAATGGTGCCATAGACGAATGAGTTCGCTCCAATTGTTATGAGTGTCTCTTTGCCTACATCCGGTTTCGAAAGTGCTTCAACGGTGGCAACTGCATTATCTATCTCGCTTATGGTGAAACTGACGAGCTCCATCTGTTGTTCATAAGCACGGGCTTCTGCCTCAGATTGTTGCAGTTGGCCTAGCAACACGCGCATTTCTTGTTCGCTCGTCATGATATCACGCGCCTTCTACTGCAATAGATTCGATGCGAATTAGGTTCCGCTTCAAGCCGTGTTCACTGCCAATGAGGGAGTAAAGCTTTTCGGCGGCATTTTTCTCGTTATTGCTCGAGACTTTTTTTGTAAAACGTTCCCACGAACGCCCTGCTTTAAAGGAACCCGTTATTTGAAAGTTTTTTATTTCCATGTCTTGCCTTCCATAATAAAGATGCAACGAACGCCTTTCGACGTCGATTATGATGATTACGTGCTCGTGTTGAGCACCTGTTGATCATTGGAATAATCGCGGGGTTATCAGTTAAATAGCTATCCAAACTACGCCGTATACTGAATGCTAGGCTCTTTTGAGGGTTATAGAAACCCGAGGGAGTCTTCTATCCGCCCGAGCTCGATTCCCGTGCTTTCCCTGCCGACGACGTAGCCTTTCGTGTTAGCGAGAAGCGCAGAACCTACAAGCGGGGACCCGTAGTTCACTGTGCCGATGTTGACGGGAACACCGAATATTTCGTCTAGTTTAGAAAGCTCAGCCTCTGTCGCCTTTGGGTGCGCCAAAACCCCTTTGTTGGTGGCGCACGCGGTCATCCCAATTGTTTTTAAGCCAGCTACCGTACCACGTTGCACGTCTACACACAATGTCTCGGAAATGACTCGCTCAGCTCGAGCGATCAAGCCTGGGTGTATCAGCGCTTCGGTGTCGTTTGCGAGAATGACGTTTCCTGCCGCATTGATCCTCCCAGGAAGTTTTCGCACCTTCATACCTTCAGCTAGCTTCTTAAGTTGTGAAATTTCGTGTCTTTGCGCATTGCCGGAAACGACAAATCCGTTCGAGTTACCAGCTACGAGCGAACCGACAATCGAACTTGAGCCGACAAGAATTGGGACTGTGGTCACTTCGAGTTCTTGTGAGTAGTTCAGGAGCGCTTCTTCAGTCGTCGGTGGCGCAACGAGCAAGAACTCTTCAGTGCACGTAGCAAAGACTCCGAGCACGGCACTACCGCCTATCGAGATGCGCTTGACCACGTTGTCGCCTCGAGCCCTAGGTTTTCTGCTCGGTACTCTTATTCATGATTCGGTCACGAGTTCGGCCTCGACGACACCGTCATCGAATTTCATTGCTCTGACAGTAATCTTGTTTGGCGGATGGCTCGAGCCTCTCTCCCAGACCTTCTCATTTATGGATCGATCAAGTTTGACTTTTTCTTGTTCTGCGCTTAAATGATGGGCAAGATACTTACGAATTTCTGACATCGCCTTCTTGCTGCGTCTCCATCGTGGCGTGTGTTTTACCGCCCTTAGTGGTATGGTGTACACACGCTCCTCCTCAATTTTCGTGTCCTTTGCCATGTACTATCACACCTTAAGGTGACCTCGTCTCCAGTGCCTTCTCTTCGGATGGGTATTCACAGTGCGGTTTGTTCGCACTATCACCCACGCGGGCACACGTCTGTTTTGCTTTGTCGCTTTCGCGAGCCGTTTCTTTTTTCCCTTTGTTACTTTGCTCATTGCAGTCCCTCTGTGGATGAAGTCGTCAGGTTGCTCGGCGGTTTAAATACCCTTATGATCAGAGTAGCCTATTGCAATTCATCGTTAATAATTGTTTACGCCTCTGCCACTCGGAAATTTGCGTTTTTTCGTCCTGTGACCTTCGATTGAAGGTGCCGTTTTGGGAAAACGCGGTTTACGGTTTTGCGGCCGTACGAACTCTCCATAAGTTGACGTAGTTCGACTTCATAGTCAAACGAGATACACTCGCCATAGATGAAGTCGAGTAGCTCCGCGGCTAGCCCGTCAATCGTCCGTCGTCCGTAGCCAAGAAGCGGACGGATATAGTCTATGTGCATACGATCCTCAAAACTTCGCGCTTCTTGTAAGGTCAATAGTGGCGCCTTGTCGTCGCGGCGCGTGCCATCTGCCACGACGGGGTAGCATTCTGCCGCACGCTCAAGCGCTGTTTTATGCACTTGATTGAGGCCCCTGTTTGGGTACCCATCGTTGATCATTGTATCTATAGAAGTCATTGCGAGCTCTTTTTCCAAGCTAATCATTACGTGATGGAAACCGAGTATCTGTGCCAACGTGGCTGCATCGTTAGGTATGATTCCGAAGCTCACCGTAACCAGTTCAACTTTTGTAAAAGGGCTCAGAAGAAGGGCTGCGAGCGCGCTATCTTTGCCCCCGCTAAACAAAACGCCAGCTTTCATCTGCGCGTTATGTGTATGTTCTGTTTCTTAGGGGCGAGTTTTTTTAGGAGTTGCTTAAGCTGTTCGTCGTTAATCTGTCCAGTGAGTCGTCCATTTTGATGTAGCGCTAAAAGTTGTGATTCTACGGAGTCCGCAAAGTCGGGTCGAGTTAATCTGACGCTATTGAGTCGTTCGCGCGCTTCAGGAGTTAGCACCTGTCGCAAGAGCGCGCTTTTTAGGGCCTGAGCTTGCTCGACCTCCTCGGTGGATGGCCCTTGCATTCCACTCTGCTGCGCTTGGAGTTGTTCGAGTCGCCGCTTCCGTATTTGTTCTAGGTCGTCGTCCATAATTCTCTCTCTGTGTCAGCTATGCGCTTTTTGAGAGCTCATATGCGCTATTGTCCAAGAGCGACCTACCCTCTGGCGAGATCTGCCGGCCTTTCGGTGTCGTTCTCACAAACCCTGCGCTTTCGAGCTGTTGTATTGCTTTTCGGATTATGGAACCGCTCCCCTTAACGAAACGTTCGGGTCTTGCCGAGTTGTCAGTCTTGCCCCCATAGACGGAGCGTAGTCGCTGGGTTCCGACAGGACCATCAATGGCGATTCGCCTCAACAGTGCAGCGCAGCGGACATACCACCAGTCATCGTTTTGCGGCGGGTGCTCTTTGTGCACTCCTGTCTTTACCCACGCTGCCCATTCAGGAGGCGCAAATCGTTCATCATCCTTGAGCTTCATGGCGGTCAATTCGATAAGCTTGGTTGCGGAAACATCGTAAAGTGTAGTCATTTAATCTCCAAATTGGACTTCTTGCTTGAATCAAGCGTCTTTAAGTCTTTTTTACTTATATCATTTTCTCTGATGCGTAACGCTATTTTTTGACGGCTTTTTGATGCGGTATGGCGAACGATACACGGCAGTTGCGCCTTTCAAATCGACCAACTGCGCTCCCGATGCCTGACTGAGTTCAGACGCGATCTCATCACGCCTTGATTCGAGTAACGCGGTCTTGAGAATTCTCACTTTGACCATTTTTCGTAACTTGAGTTGATCCTGCAGCTCAAGCACGATAGCCGCGTTCGCGCCATTCTTGCCTATCCAGAGTGTCGGAACGAGTTCTGCAGAAAGGGCCTTGAGTTTTTGTGTCTCGGTTCTTCTCGCCATATTGTTGTAAATATTCATTCAATAGCGTCTTACGTCGTGACATCTTAAACACGTAATGACTGTTCGCTTGTCTTTTATACGAACGCGTGCATTTGCGCCGTATACGAAAAACGCTCCGCAGCTTCTGCAAAAACGCATCTTGTAAGTCTTACCCAAAGGTACCCTATATTTTGTTGTCAACTTCTTTACTAGCTCAACGTAGCGATCACTTCTTTGCGCGTGAGCGGGAAACTCGACTAATGCCGCGTCAAAGAGCCGGTCTACGCGTTGTAAAACGATGTCTTTAACAAATTCCTTTTTCTTCCGTTGTCGGGACATTTTCTACGCACGTTGTGCAAAGCATTAATATACGTTCTGTTAAAGTAGTTTTGCGTCGCGCACCGATGGTCTAGTGGCTATGACTTGGGCCTTCCAACCCGTGAAGAAAGCCCACAACCCGGGTTCGAATCCCGGTCGGTGCATTGCTTGAGGAAGCGTCGGCTACCACGCGCGTCAAAGCATTCTAGTGACGGCAACCACTTGAACGCTTTCTACTTCGTCAATTTCCGATATAGAGGCTTCGACAGCTTCAGTTCCACCCTCTTTGTCTTCTACGAGAACCGTGAGGATCAACGCTTTGAGTCCGAAGGCGATGGGTTGTACCTCACAGCTGTACATCCGCCCATAATCGGCGACTTGAGATGTGATTCGGTTGCTTAGACTTTTCAGATCAACGTCGGGGCCGTTTGGCATTATCTTAAGCTGTACTGCGACTTCTGCCATCTAAGGGCCTCTGAAACCACACGTGCATCGATATGGATTACTCAACTTCTTACATTTCTTACATCGCGTGATGATCTCGCCGCAAGAGGGGCAAGGATATGAGATACCGCTATCCTTTGCCATCCTTGCACCACATGATATGCACGTATTCTCCATGTTTCTATTTTCTCCGTTTTCTTTTTAATTATGAGTGAGAATCACCCTAAATGGCTGTTTCTACTCTATAGAGCAATGACTTTTATAAACTACTTTCGTCCGATAATCTTCGTGCTTATCGTATCATGTCCTTGGATTGCGTCACAGACACGCTGAAAATTCTGACCGTTCACAATCGTGCAATCCAAGTTGTGCATGTCCAACAAGTGTGGAAGGAATGCATCGACACACGTTTCCTCCATGAGTTCTGCAGCTTCGATACGTGAAACTAACTGGTTATTTACGACAATTCCATCGACGTTTGTTGCTATGACAAGGTTGGCGTTGAGCTGGTGCGCTACCCAGCCGGCGATAGAGTCGGAGGTAACTATCCAGGAGTGGGGAAGCGGGTCGTTTTTATAAAGCATCTTGAACGGCAAAAATATGCTTATTCCTTTTTGCAGCGGGCTAATATCCTCTATCATCGCTAGTTTAGGATCTGCCAGATAGAAGCCGTATTGGTTCATTGCAAGAACGGCCATCCAATGGGCGGCAGTCTCATCGAGATGAGCTGTATATCGTCGGACCGTCTCAGCAAATGGCCCTCCGCCAGGTACCACGAGCGCGTCTACCTGGGCTTCAATTAGATAGTTAATGAGGTCCTTCGAGACTGAGATCAGACTGCCTCCAAGCTTAAGCACTGTGCGCATCATTTGGCTCTCTGTCGTTATACTCCTATATCATGCTTCTTAGAAATATTGCTTTTTTGTTAACGGGTAGTTTGTCCAGCAATTCCGACGACCAAAACGTGTTCTGAATTTCTCATAAGCACCGCTTAATCCGTTTCGCGTCGTTGCGTCATTGCTAGTTCGATATCACTTGCTGTCTTGGCGCATCACCTGATTGACGACGTGAGTTAAACGTTCTGCACACACTCGACAGTCAGGATTTGTTGAGCCAGGGCACCCGATATGAACCCCATAAAAGCACATGCTGTTTTCTGGAGTCATGGTAGCAAGATGGCATGCTTCTCGTGCTGGTAGGAATCAATATGCAACTGTGCAATGGTGGTATCAATTTGGATCATCGCGACAAGAGTTTGTTCAATTAAAACAATGTCGCGTTCGAGTCTCGTTAGTTTCTCGTTTGCCATTTCGGTCACCTCCGAATTAGACTGCGCAAAAAAGTCACTTAAGGCCGCGTGAGGCACTCATTGTGTGTGTAAGTGTGACAACATTTTCGTGCCACGTTTGAGCTAGACTTGGCGGCTGAGATTAGACCAAATTTGGCGTGATAATTCATTTTTGCAAGTACCATCGACTTGACGTTCGATTCTTGTTTTTGCTTGTCACTCTGAGTTGTTTAACACTTAGGCGTTCCAGGAACGCTTCGCAAGAAGTCGATTTTGTGCGCTGCTGTGCTCGCCTTCGTAGAGCTTCTCTATCGTTCAATTTGTTTTTTTATCGATAAAATGGCTTTCTTTGCCGGAAAAGTGCGACCTAAACTTTCGGAATTAGTATTTTTTGTTATTACACTTCCTAGAGTCGTGCAGTCCGCAATCTCATGTCACCGGAGCGAGAGCGAGATGAGAACTTACTTATAGGCGATATTTCCAGATGCATCTGAGATAGATGCAAATAAGCCAGAACGTGCGAGCGTTCCTCACCCTTATGCGGCTGCCTTATATAATCGTGCTCAGCTTTTTGTGCGTTCTCTTTATCNTTACTTTCCAAAAAGGGTTAAACGACCCCGCGTTAATCGGTTTAGCCGTTATTGCAGTCACGTTCACAAGTGCAGGAAGCGCGGCTATAAACGATTATTGCGACCGTGATTCAGACGTGCTTACACATCCAGAAAGACCCATATCTGCAAACCAGATAACNCCGTCGCGCGCCGCACAGTTTTCTGCGCTGACGTTTCTTGTGGCGCTTGGGGCCTCGTTTTTGATAAANCCCGTCGCTTTTGGCATTGTTGCACTAAATGTAGTGCTTTTTATTGTCTATGCGCGTGTAATAAAGCGATTTTCCGGGTTCGTGAGCAACTTGGTTATGGGGTACCTAGGGGCAACAATTGCCCTTTTTTCAGGAGCCGTTGTATTTCAGACAATCAACGCAGCATCGTTATCGTTCGTTGGTTTNATTGCCGGAGGCGCGATTGGGTTGAACGTTCTCAAAGATATTTTAACTTTAGAGGGAGATCTTAAAGCCGGGTATCCGACCCTTGCGGCAAAGCACGGGATACGCGTAGCAGCGATTGTCGGCGCTCTTTTCCTCCTCCTTTCTACAATTACGTCACCAATGCCGTTTTTTGTCGGGGTTGTCAGCGTCGCTTACTTGTTTCCTATTACCGTTTGGGGGGGCGCCGCGGTTGTCGTGTCCCTGACCCTTCTGATGGCGTCAAACACCGAAAGCGTGGTCGAGCGTCTTAAGATATTCACGACGTACTGGCCGTGTGTTGTAGGACTCGCTAGTGTTTCCTATATACTTCCCTTTGCTATTTGGGGGGCCCCGTAACATGGCGGTAAGCAGCTCCACTCGGAGAATTACAGAAAAAGGGGAACCTGATGAAGCTCAGCATAATGACAACCTTGAGCTCTACCTTAAACAAATTGGAGCGATATTTGACGTAGCGAAAATTGTTGGTGAGTTCCAAGATGTCCAACACGTCGTCAATTACTATAGAACAATGAAGTTCCCTCTTCTGCTCGTTTATGATCGGAACGGATTTTATCACTATGGTATTAGCTACGATGGAAAATACAAGACTGATGACCTCAAGGCGTCACCGCGACTTGTAGAGAAGTATCTACACGATATTGACGCCAAAAACGTTCTGGAACTGGCATATGGACGAGGCACCAATACCGCGTTTCTTGCACGCCGGAACCCGCACATCGCGTTTGAGGCAGTTGATATATCAAACAAGCCGCTGCGCAGTTACGCGGCATTGCCAAACGCGCACTTTCATTTCCGCGACTTTCATGACTTAAGCGGCCTTCATAACAATTCGTATGACCTCGCCTTTGTCATTGAGGCGTTGAGCTGCTCCACAAACAAGCTACAAGTCCTTCATGAAGTCAAGAAGAAACTCAAGCGCGACGGGCTTTTCATCGTCATTGACGGTTACCAACAAGATCGTACCAATCCGCTGACGCCATCAGAGAAGATTATGTGGGCGTTAATAGAGAAGAGCCTGTCCGTTGACAAGATCGAGCGCGTCTCTGATGTTGAAAACTACATGCGAAGGGAATATTCTATTATAGCATCTAAGGACTTCTCTCCCTATGTTATCCCATCGATGATGCGGTTCGTGTCTGCTGTGCGCTTTTACTTCAGTCACCCCGCCTTTGCTCGCGCGGTGAATGCGTTTTTGCCATTCGATACAGTAAAAAATACAATATTTGTGTTACTTCTACCAATAGCAATGCAAAGGCAGATCGCGTGCCACTATATGCATGTATTAAGAAAATCTGAGTAACACTTTTCGGATTTTCGGCTTGACATGAGCTACGTGGAATTCGTGGCCACGTCAAAAAGGCTTTGAGGCAGCGCTTCAGCGACGTTAATTTAAGCTTTTCGACCGCAAAGGGTTTTACTAGGCCTCTGGAGGTCCCTCTTTCAGCAGCTGCTGAATCCGTTCCTCCGCGTCGATCGCTTGGTTCCACAACATCTCAAACGTGGACGCGAGGTACTGAGCATAGGCAGGGTCATCGGTCCAGAGTCCGGAGACAGGTGCGCTGAGGGATATTCGGTTAACTTCTGCGTTGATCGCGCTTATACAGGTTTTTCGATCAAAGACGACGAACATGATCCCATGCTCATCAATGTGGCGCACTTCTTCACCAATGGCTATCATTTCTCGCACCGGCTCAATAACTTGATACGAAATGTCGATGATGGACCGCACTTTTCCCCCGCGTTTGATAAATTCGTGCGCAGCATCGTTGACCCCAAAGAGGGAGGCGACAACAGTNAGATAAGCAGGAGCGGCCACCAGCCATTCCTCTTGCATTGAGTCAATTAATGGCATACTAACAGCGACGAGTTCCTTGAGGCTCTTAATAATCTTGAACGTGCTCACTTCATCTGAGGGCCGAAATCGTTGTTGTTTCGAGAGTTCTTGAAGCTCGCGCTTCCTCTCTNCCATCTCACGGAGCTCGCTTTGCTGTTTCTGTAGCGCGGACTCGAGAGCGATGTCCAAGTCGACGGCTGCGTAGATGGTCGGGGAGTCTAGNGAGGGGTGAACCATACCTTTATCGATGAGGCTCGTAAGAGTGCGNTGAACGTCCTCGCGATAGGTGTTCAGCGATTTCGCTAGAGGAGAAGGGGTCTTTGGGCCATATTTGAGGAGGTGAAGGTAAGTCCGTGCCTCTTTCTCGCTGAGCCCAAATCCGATCAGGCGCGTGATGAAAGCCACGTCGTCGTCCATCACAGCAGATGTACGATAACGAGTAAATAAGCGTTTGGATACTAAGCAGTAATTTGCATGCCTAAAACACGCGCGCAACCTCTTTTAGGCTTGCGGAGGGCCTTTCGCTAACAACTTTTGGATCTGTTCCGCCGCTGGTACTGAGCGTTCCCATAGTATTTCAAAAGTAGCGGTGAGATAGTCAGCATAGGTTTTGCCATCAGTCCAGAGCATTGAAACAGGTTCCTTCAGCGAGATATGCTTAATATCGACGTTGATTGCGCTAACACAGTGTTTTTCATCCACCACTGCGAAATATACCCCCCGTAAGCCTCGTAGTGCCGTAATTCTTCGCCAATGTCGAACCTCTTGAGCGGGCGCGATATCCGCGTAGCTAATATCACTGATGCCCTTGACATGTCCCCCACGCTCGACGAGTCTTTTAACCTCCTCGTTAATGCCGAACATCTCAGTTATGAGCAGCATATCTGTGGGAACTATATACAAGAATCCGCTCTTTGCCGAGTCCACGAGCGTTACAGTAGCAGCGACGAGTTCCTTGACGCTCTTGATGATCTTGAACGTAGAAACCTCATTGGATGGCCGAAACTTTTGTTGCTTCGAGAGTTCCTGAAGCTCTCGTTTTCGCTCCTCCATCTCACGCAGCTCGCTCTCTTGCTTCTTGAGCGTAGCTCCGAGCGCTGTTTCTAGGTCTACAGCTGTGTAGATTGTCGGCGCGTCGAGCGAAGGAGGCACCATGCCCTTTTCTATGAGGCTATTAAGCGTCCGGTGAATGTTCTCGCGATAGGTGTTCAGCGATTTCGCTAGAGGAGAAGGGGTCTTTGGGCCATATTTGAGGAGGGAAGGTAGACTACAGCTTCCTTCTCGCTAAGCCCAAATCCTTTCAGGCGCGTGATGAATGCCGCGTCGTCGTCCATGGTTACAAAAATTGTGCTATTAAACGTTAGATAAATATTGCTGTCGACAAGTTGTGGACCGTCATAAGCAATTGTCGGTTGGATCACATAAACCTAAAAACGTTCTTTCTAGAGCTCTTGTAATTTCTTTTTCGCGTCAACTGCTTCTTTCCATTCAAATTCAAAGGTTGACATCAGATAATCGGCGTATGCCTCATTGTCGGTCCAAAAAGCTCTTAGCTCATCGTCGAGCGAAAGCTCCTCCAAGTCCAGATAGATCGAACTGATACTCTCTTTCTTGTCGCCAACTAGCATAAATGAGCCTTGGTAACGATCAACGTGGCGGATCTCCTCACCATAGTCTACTCGCTGTTGTATGACGTCACGATAAGTGCCTGTAATTTGCGTGATTCCCCTGACCCGTCCGCCGTTTTCTATTAACGTCTTGCATTTCTCCGCTATACCGAATTGGGTGGAAAAGATTAACATTTCTGGTGGGAGTAGCCACACTATTTCGTTTTTTGCAGATTCAACGACGTTTGAAGCCACAGCTAACGCATCTGTGACACTTTCAACGACAACCTTCCCGGCCATAGCTACCAATTGTTTATTTTACGCCTATAAAGCTATACCCAAAATCTATGACGGACATGCTTTTTTAACCCTTAAGATTGTCGATATTTTACACCATTTTGAGCGCCGTCCTTGCGCGCTCTTCTTTGGGGGGTCCTAATCATGTTGTTTCGGCAACTGACGTCCGCTCTTGCGCGTCAACCTTTGTGCCCATGCCTTTTTCGATGAGAGCACTCAACGTACGGTGAACGTCCTCACGATCTGTTTTCAGCGATTTAGTGAGTGGCGCAGTGGACTTTGGCCCATATTTTAGCAGATGGAAATAGAGACGGGCCTCTTTCTCGCTGAGTTCAAATCCTAATAGGCGAGCGATAAACGTCTCCTCAGTATACATGATCGTGTAGCTTTTTGGCCGTTACATATGCAAATTTCGAGGTTGTATTTGCGTCCATATAATTTGCGTTTTATTGTTACGCTATCCTTGTTACTTGAGACGGCGCGTTTGCTTGAACCAATAGAAACATATAGCCCTGTTTTTGGTCACTTACCTCGCCACGTGGCTAGCTCTTCGTTAAAAATGGCTGCTGCATAGCCTTGTATCCTCCTATAGAACGCGTCTTATCCACAGGTTCGAGAGAGCTTTCTTGATGGCGGTCCTGTTGCAGTTGCTGATNTATGCGCTCTTCCGCATCGATTCCTTGCGTCCAGGTCATNTCAAATGCGCTCGTAAGAAATTCCGCTTGTGCAACGTTGTCGCTCCACAGTGCCGCGACATTGTCATCCAGTGAAAGGGCGTTTTTCAGATAGGGGTAAAT
>JGI24136J36422_10000531_pt1 | contig 14655 bp, 10 predicted proteins | sample BarGraNGADG00212_2_FD_36422 | JGI IMG/M metagenome (IMG submission 36422)
ACGCTTTGATTTGATACCAGGTCTCTGATAAAGCCAAAACCCTTTGAGTCATTGAAGAAAGTGATGACCCCTTTACGGACGAAATCCGGTGCACTTGCAGGATCGTTTTTGGTTATTTTCAGTTCGATATTTTCAGCAACAACAACTGTCTTCTTAGTCGGATCGGGAGGAGTCGAGGTGATCATTCCAAATTCATCGACATAAGCAATCATATCCTCGAAGCTGTTCTTTTTATTGTCAGTTACTTTCTTAGCGCGCTTTTCTGCTTTCGCTTTTCTCTTCTTCTCTTTCTTGATTCTTACTTCTTTTTTGCTGAATGTTTCCTGCGATCTTCCCATATATTTATTTTGGTCTGGTTATTGATTAAATCTATGATCAGCTGAAAAATATAATTATGTGCAATAATTAACTAACCGGATGCTCGATTAGCATAAATATGCGCAATATTACGCAGCTGAATCTACGGGCAAAGGTACAATAAAATCCCGGGAATACCACTTTCTCTCTTTTTGTNGTCCGCTGTTTAACCACGGAGTTGCACGGAGATTGCATGGAGGAACACGGTTTTTTCCTGCACCTGATCATAACCTGTCGCACCATTGAACCGTTGTACCGTTGTACCGTTGTATCATTGTACCATTTTTTTATCTTTACGGAACCAGAAACTAAAAATCGTGTACCAGAAAGACTATCTTCTCCNCATGATCGCAATGATGATGAAGTTCATCGGCGAGCTTCTTGGGCTGATCAGGAAGGGTGAACTGCAAAAGGCATCGGATGTACTTGAAGAAGGATATCGCAGGTTTCTCAGGGAGGATGCAATATTTTTCCGCAACATACCTGAAGAGAAGCTTACTCAGACNCTTCTTCAGGAACACAATTACACAAGCGGACATCTTGAAGTTTTGGCTGAGCTGTTTAATGCCGAGGCAGAGCTGGATCTGGCGCAAGACAGCAGGAAAGATAGCCTTGAATATTCGCGGAAAGCGCTCNTGCTTTTCGAATTCGTCGATAAAGAGCAAAAAACTTACTCAGCTGAAAAGCTGGATAAGATTGAAGCTATCAGAAAACGGATCGAAGAGTTATCCTGAAAGAGGTCGTGCAATCGTGCAATCTCCACCTCACGACTCTTCTCTCTGCTGCTAATCAAAAAAAACTTGACTTTCCTTTATTAATGGTGTAATTTCGTTAAATATTTTATAAACAGGGGTATACATACTTTTCAGGTTCTGAAATTAAATCAGGTTTATTAAANTATTTCACCATGAAAACTATCAGAAAATCTTTTCCTGAAACAGGGCTTGAAGCTTCTGCCCTCAATACGGAAATGCAGATGACGAAATCCAAAGATGCTGCCTGGAGGGAAGGTAAGGTTTTTGGCTATATATATTATAAGGATGATGAAGCTGCCAAAGTTGCTGAAGAGGCTTACCGATTGTTCAGTAGTGAGAATTCGCTTAATCCTTCGCTCTTTGTTTCGTTGAAAAGGTTTGAGACCGAGACGGTTCAGATGATGACTGATCTCCTCCATGGCGGTCCTGATGCTGCCGGAATTTTTACCTCAGGCGGTACGGAGAGCATTATTATGGCTATGAAAACAGCCAGGGACAAGGCACGGAATGATCACCCTGGGATAAAATACCCTGAAGTGGTATCACCTGAATCTGTTCATCCGGCCTTTGATAAAGCCGCTCACTACCTCGATATTAAGCTCATTCATACTCCAGTTATGGACGATAAGCGGGCAGACATTAATGCAATAAGAAAGGCGATCACATCCAATACAATCCTTCTGGTCGGCTCTGCGCCATGTTTCCCTCATGGCGTGATCGATCCGATTGCTGAAATCGGGCAGCTTGCACTGCAGTACAAGATACCTTTTCATGTCGATGCATGCATGGGTGGAATGATCCTTCCATTTGCTGAAGAGCTCGGATACCCTATTCCCGGTTTTGATTTCCGTGTGCCCGGAGTCACATCTATATCAGCTGATATTCACAAATATGGTTATTCGCCGAAGGGGGCTTCTGTAGTTATTTATGCCACCCATGAACTGCGTAAATATCAGTTTTTCGTTTATACCGACTGGTCAGGAGGATTGTACGGATCACCAGCCATTCTTGGAAGCAGATGCGGGGGACCTATTGCTGCCGCATGGGCTACGCTTGTGTTTCATGGCCGTGATGGTTATCTGAGGATGACCCGGGAAGTGATGGAGACATCAAAAAAATTACAGGAAAGGATTAATGCAATTCCGTCCTTAAGAGTTGTCAGTAATCCTGATATGTGCATCTTTGCAGTCACTTCTGACAATATCGACATCTTTGAAGTCGGCGATGAGCTCACTGCCGGGGGATGGCATCTCGACAGGATACAATTTCCAAACGCTCTTCATGTGACACTTTCATATCATAATATTAAAAAAGCAGATGAATTTATTCTGGCTCTGAAGAATGCCGTTGCAAAAGTTTCAGTGGAAAAGACAAAGAGCAGGTCGACGCATTTCGCGGTATCATTTGTCAAGGGATTGTCAAAAATGCTGCCTGAAACATGGTTTAAGAAGCTTTCTTCTGCCGCCACTAANATGATGGGTAACAAAGATAGTAGCGGACAAGGAATGAAAGCCGCAATGTATGGCATTACCGCAGCCATAGAAAACCGGGGTAATGTGCACGATCTGGTCCTTGATGCACTGGACGGGATGTATTAATCCTGTTTACTTAATCGCCTCTGCCCCTCCTACTATCGGTAATGTAATTGAGGTGCCGTCCAGATCGACTGTAAGTTTCGTTCCCGGATCAGGCCAGAGAGTGAACTCCCTGTCGGTCGAGAAGATCATCAGGGCGATTTGCTTTCCGGCAGCGATGATCTGGTCGTCAGGCTCAAAATTAAAAGTCATCTCATAGAACTTGCCCGGTTTCAGAGGCGTGCTTTCGGTAAGCGACTTCCAGTTCCGGAGATCGGCCCACCCGCGGTTGATGAGGTTATCATTAATCTTTGCATTGCGGTCGGGATTCCATGGAAGCTCAATAAGCCAGACGGATAAGTTGACGGCTGGCTTGTCGCTCGAGGCTCTGATGGTTATCGAGGGGACACCTGAAATATGGAGTGGCTCCTTAAGCGGAGGCAAAGCATAGATCAGCCTGTGATCAGTCCACTCGGCCTGTGCCAGTGCAGCGCCGCTNAACGAATAGTTATCGATAATAGTCTCCTTACCCTGCTTTGGAGCTTTTGCCAGTACAAGCGCACCTGCCCTGACACCTCCGGCTGTCAGGAAAAACTGAACAGGTTTGGCATCAGGATTAGGATAATCGGAGTATGGAGTAGGCTTAAGCCTGTCGTCATTCTCGCGGACAATCCATGCCCTGGGATCATTCTCAACATTATTCTGAACGCCAAAGAGATACCTGGTGAACCACCTGTTCATAATGCTGAACGGAGGTTCTCCTCCGTGACCGCCCTGATGGAAATACATCTGCAGGGGAACTCCTTTCTCCCTCAACACTTTTATGAAGCGGGCACTGTGACTCAGCATAACATTCCAGTCGTTGAATCCATGCGCCATTAATGTGGCAGCCTTGTAATCCTTCACGTAATTCATCAGGTCACGCTGCGCCCAGAAATCGCTGTAGTCGCCTGTCCTGCGGTCGATATGCTGCTCGATGTCACTATTCCTGAAAACACTGTCGCAGTATGCACAGTTATCAGGATTGGAATGAATAAAGTCGTAAAGGACATCGACATCCTCTCCGAGATAGCCACCCGGACTGCGGACCAATCCATTTGATCTGTAATAATGATAGTATGAGTTGTTGGGTGATACAGGGATGATTGCTTCGAGACCTTCAACTCCGGTTGTTGCTGCGGCAAAAGGAATTGTGCCGTTATAAGATGTTCCAATCATGCCCACCTTGCCAGTGGTCCAATAGGCTTTCACCTCTTCGTCGCCATAGGGNGTGGTGTATCCTTTTGCCCTTCCATTGAGCCAGTCGATTACAGCTTTTGGAGCCAGGGCTTCGATCCTTGTTCCCACGGTGGGGCATCCCTGTGAGAACCCGGTGCCTGGTGCTGAGGAGTGGACGACAATAAATCCGTATGGTATCCATGTCCTTGTCTGGGAGGTGGAAATGATCGCCTCCTTACCTGTCCTTACAATGGCAGGAGCCTTGAGGCGTTCCGGTGAAGGGCCGTCAAGTTGNTGTTTTACATTCCAGTCATATTTATTGTCCATCGAAGCTGTGCCGGCAAAATATGGGCTCGACTCATATATTACAGGAAGCTTTAGTCCTTCTGTCTCGGTTTGTTGCGGACGCGTAACGTCGACATGCATCCTGTCCTTTTTACCATCGCCGTCGGTATCGAATTCGGTTTCGACCCATAGGTGCTGTTTTATCCATAGCTCGGGATTCTCAAATGCAGGTATTTTCTGTGCCTCGCCGTTGACTATTACCGGAACGACGGTTGGTGTCTGCTGTGTTTCAGCAGGTTTCGTTTCGGTAACCTGGGCAATGATATTGAGCTGTACGAGAAGGAAGGCAGGCAGGGTGATTAAGGCGACTTTTTTCATAGGAGTTCTGTTTAAAATGAGGAGCTAAATGTAAATTAATTTTCTGTTAAAACATGTTATAAAGATCATGCAATCACGGTGGATAAAATAAACTTGCCTTGTCAATGATTCTATAATAACTTTGATTTTATTAAATATTTTCATTGTGCAGCATTGATGCGGCATATCTTAATGCATTAAAGGAAGTATTAATAATCTTCATCATCAGACAAACTGGTTTTAAAATAGAAAAACTGTATATCGATTGTATTGACGATCAGGGGAATTGCTTTATTGTATATTGGGCAAAGGTGAAGTTCTTTCTGCTGAGGATTATTTATTCAGGATTGATATTTTGTGACTCCGATGGACTGACAATTGAAAAATCAACCTTCAGAAAAACCGTTAAGCCGATAATTAACGGGACAATAAATTTCAATCATAAATTTCTGAAGGCAGGTCTCAGCCTGAAGAGAATTGACGATCCGATAACCAGGTCATTATATAAAGAGAGTGAAAACAACGAATTAATCTGGAACTGCCATCATCCCAGGGCTCTGGCTGAAATAAATTACAATGGGAAAGTTTATAAAGGATTGGGGTATGCTGAAACGCTATTCTGCCCGATAAATCCTCTTAAACTGCCGATGGCAGAACTGAGATGGGGCCGTTTTTTATCAGATTCTCATTCAGTGATCTGGATAAGCTGGAAGAATGAGAATCCTCTGAATAAAATATTCTTAAATGGCATCGAATATAATGATGCCATCTTTGATAATAAGACAATAATTTTTAATGATGGAAAGCACAAGCTGATGTTTTCAGAGATTCAGACTATCAGGGACGGTAAGCTTTCCGGGATATTTTCAAAAATGAAATTCTTAAAAATACTCTTTAACAGCAGGCTCCTGGATACAGTAGAAATAAANTATAAGGCAAAAACAATCCTTTCCGAAAATTCTATCTTCTCATCAGAAGGCTGGTCATTATTCGAAATTGTGACATGGGGAAAATAAAAGAAATAACAGGAAAGGTTCTTTACGGGTTACTGTTTGTGGCTGTAATTCCCATTATTCTCATTCTCTGGGCTAAGTACACCTGTGATGTTGTTAAGCTGCCGATGCCAGATAACTTACTCCCCGGATATATACTTTTAATCACAGGAGCAATATCTATCTGCGCAGGCATNTGGAGTCTCCGGACATCAGGCAAGGGATTGCCCATGAATGCTTTTCCGCCAAAAAGATTTGTAAAAAATGGCATTTATGCTTTTACAAGACATCCTATCTATATGGGTGCGGCGCTGATAAGCTTTGGATTATCTGCCGTTACCCGGTCGGCATCCGGATTCTGGCTGGTTAGTCCGATATTCTCACTGCTGATGGTTGCTTATATCGCAGGATTCGAAAATGAAAAAACGGAGTCGCTCTTTGGTTCGCAGGATTATAAACCCTTCCTTTCACTGCCCGCCGCTTCCGGCACTTTACCATCGTTTACTGAAAGATTATCGTCATATTTTCTTGTTTTTGTACCGTGGTTAATAGTTTATGAAGCTTTCATATTTATCGGAGCCCCGNAGGATGCGATAATCACCAATCTTCCATTTGAGAAGCATCTGCCGGTATGGGAGTTTTCAGAAGTGTTTTATGCCTTTACCTACCTGTTTGTGTTATCTGTCCCCTTTGTAATAAAAACCAGGAAGCAATTAAGGAGCTTCATAACCGACATTTGGTTTGCCATAATCATTGTCGGGATCTTTTACCTGATATTTCCGATGGTTGTAAAACAAAGAGAATTCATTCCTCACTCATTTTTCGGCCGTCTCATATTGTTTGAACGCTCCATGGATGGTGAAGCTTGCGCCTTGCCTTCCTTTCATGTGATATTGGCATTCATGGCTGCAACATATTTCAGCAGAAGTATTGTCCGCTTTAAATGGATATGGTATCTCCTGGCAGCACTGATATCNGTGAGTTGCATTACAACCAGCGCGCATTCGATCCCGGATGTCGCTGCAGGTTTGATTACTTACATAATAATCATTTGCAGGCAGCAGATATGGAACTATATACGGAAGCAGGCTGAACGACTTTCAAACAGCTGGCGGGAATGGAGAATTGGTCCGGTAAGAATAATAAATCATGGCTTTTACGGGGGAGCTGCGGGGTTTGCAGGAACCATGCTGGCAGGTTTTTTTCTTGGCAGTCAGTATGCTCTTGTTTGTTTTGCAATTATGGTATTTGTTNTTATCGGTGCCGGGCTCTGGGCGCAGATCATTGAAGGATCTCCTAAACTACTGAGACCCTATGGCTATTACGGAGGGTTGACAGGAGGAATAATTGCCTGCTTGNTGGCTCATTCTTTTCTATCAATTGACTTCTTCATATTGCTTGCATCCTTTGCCATGGCAGCACCATGGATCCAGGTCCTGGGACGACTTCGCTGCCTCGTTCAGGGTTGTTGTCACGGCAAGCCATCAAATGAAAATACAGGTATTCGCTTTACCCATCCCAATTCCAGAGTAAATAAGATATCAGGACTCTCTGGCGTTCCGCTTCACCCTACACAAATCTATTCGATAGGTACAAATATCATAATAGGCCTGGTATTAATCAGGTTATTCAGCATAGGGATCTCATCCTCATTCATTATCGGAATATATTTAATACTTAACGGTACGGGACGGTTCGTAGAAGAATCATTCCGGGGTGAAGCTCAGACTCCCTATTGGGCAGGGATGAGGATATATCAGTGGATAGCGATAATCAATATCTTATTCGGAATCATCTTTACAGCTNTACCAAATACAGGAGTTCTGGTATTTCAGCCCAATCTTTTATCAGTCATAGTGGCAATCGGAATGGGAATCCTGATAACCATTGCATCGGGAGTTGATTTCCCGGAGTCGAACAGGAGGTTTGCAAGGTTAACAAGTAAATAGAAGTGTCGTGCAGGTTTGGTCGCTTCATCCGATCAATACATGTTGGCTTTCAGATAATTATTAGTTATCTTTATAAAAAATAACTATAATAAATCTGTCACTTTAAAATAGCTAATTCATTGTAATTTAAACATAACCGGGCTTACTGGCCCGCTATTTTTATATTGAAACATAATCACTAATAAAAAGAAAGAAAATGGAAATAAACTATTTATGGTATTTAATAATTCCAGTTGTACTGCTGCTTTTCGCAGGAATAAAAATTGTAAGACCAACTCAGCGAGGTTTAATTGAGAGGCTTGGGAAGTACCGTAAGCTTGCCAATCCCGGATTTCATTGGATAATACCAGTTATAGATAAACTATATCTGATAAATGTGACCGAACAGATGGTAGATGCAGAACCACAGGAAATAATCACCAACGACAATCTGAATGCAAGCGTTGATGCCCAGGTATATTTCAGGGTGAAATCTGATGAAGAAAGCGTTAAAGGATCGACTTATAATGTTAATAATTATAAATGGCAGATTGTTAACCTTGCACGCACTACACTACGTAATATAATCGGCACACTCACTCTTAAATCGGCCAACAGCGAACGAGGAAAAATAAATGCTGAGCTCTACAAAACGCTACATAATGAGACTCAAACATGGGGTATTGAAATAGTGCGCACAGAGTTGAAGGAAATTGATCCGCCGAAAGACGTACAGGAGACCATGAATAAAGTGGTAAAAGCCGAAAATGAGAAAATTGCGGCTATAGATTCCGCTACTGCTGCAGAAACTGTTGCCGATGGTGTCAAGCGTGCAAAGATTAAAGAAGCCGAAGGATATAAGCAATCGAAAATATTGCATGCCGAAGGAGAAGCTGAAGCTATCAGACTGGTAAATGAGGCTGCTGATAAATATTTTGTCGGTAATGCCCAATTGCTGAGGAAGCTGGAAGCNCTTGAGGCATCACTCGGAAATAATGCCAAGATTGTTGTTCCGGCAGGATCCGAGTTGGTAAATATTATTGGAGAGATGGCAGGAATAGTTCCATTAGAAAGAAAGAAAAAAGANAGCTNATAACTCAATCAACCAATTGTAATTCATAATCCTTTCCAAATCGGTTAATGGATTAATGAATCAGAAACCCTGCAGATCATAGATCTTGCGGGGTTTTGTATTGCAATCCTGTCCCACAAGCAGGAGGTTGCGTATTAAAAATAATGTGTTACATTGCCTTTTTGAAATACGTAATTTTAACTTATACAAATCATTATGTTACTTCATCAGCAATTTGTTCGTATGGCAAAGAAGCATGCCAGAAAAACTGCAATTATTGACAAAACCACCGGGAAAACTGTTACTTATTCAAGAGGCCTGATCGGCGCTCTGATCCTGAGTTCAAAATTTAATAAGTACGATAAGGGGTTCATTGGCGTAATGATCCCTACTTCTGCAGGTTGTGTACTGGCTAAAATTGGAGCACTAATGAGTGGGAGAATTCCTGTAATGATAAACTATTCAACAGGTGCAGAATCCAATGCGAAGTACGCGCAGAAAAAATGTAAATTCAAAACTATTATCACTTCAAAAGCATTGCTGGAAAAAATAAATTGTCCGTTAATTGATGGAATGGTACTGATTGAAGATATAATGGAAAGTGTTACTACAGTTGATAAGTTAAAGGCGGCTTTGAAAACTAAACTTCCTGTCAGCATGATCCTCAATAGTATTCATAAAGGGGACGAAAACGACACTGCAGCGATATTATTTACCAGCGGAAGTGAAAAAGATCCAAAAGTAGTCCAGCTTACCCACCGTAATATTGCTTCAAATATTGAAAATTTCGGAGCATATGTAAAGATAAATGAATCAGATATCTTATTGGCGAACCTTGTCTTTTACCATGTTTTTGGATTGACAGCAAATCTCTGGGTTTCATTCTATTACGGAATGACAATGGTGACATATGCTAATCCTCTTGATTTTCAGACAATTTGTAATATCGCACGTGAGGAGAAGCCGACCATAATGGTTGGCACTCCAAGTTTCTTTTGGGGCTATCTCCATAAATCCGCACCCGGCGATTTTAAAACTCTCAGGTTAATTGTAGCAGGAGCCGATAAATGTCCTGATGCCTTGAGAGAAGGTTATATGAAAAAACATGGGGTCACACTTCTTGAGGGTTATGGAGCTACTGAGACATCGCCGGTTATATCTGTCAACTCACTTGAATTTAACAGACCCGGAAGCACTGGAAAAGTTCTTCCAAACGTTCATGTCAGGATTGAGAATCTCGAGACCGGGGAAGAATGCGCCACCAGGGAAGTCGGGCGGATATTAGTAAAAGGAGACTCTGTAATGAAAGGATATTACGATGATCCGGAGCTTAATGCTGAAGCCATGGTTGACGGTTGGTATAATACCGGTGACATGGGATTCTTCGATGAAGATAACTATCTATGGCATGCCGGCAGGTTTAAGCGGTTTGCAAAGGTCGGAGGAGAAATGATCTCTCTGGTTAAGGTAGAGAATATATTGGAGAAGTTCCTTCCTGCGGGAGTATCATGTTGCGTTGTTGAGGTGTCGGATGAAAAAAAGGGATCATATATTGTGGCGACAGTCTCCAAAGAGGTACACAAGACAGAAATGCTCAGGAAGATGTTAAATGAACTACCCATCATCGCTCTTCCAAGGCAATTTATTGTTATTAATGAATTGCCTATGATGAGCACAGGGAAGATAGATTTCCGCAGCGTCACAAAAATGGTTCAGGAGATATTGAGGGCTTCCGACATATGAAAACAAAATCCTCGCTCCTGGTTTGTTTCTGCTTTCTTGCCTTTCTTTTTGGCTCTGAAAAAGCCAGCTCTCAGGACAGGAACTGGACTCACTTCAGGGGAAGCAATCTGAACGGTATATCAGAAGCTGAAAATATACCCCTGAAATGGGATGAATCCAGCATAAAATGGAAAGTTCAGATTCATGACAATGGCTATTCTTCGCCTGTCGTTTATAATAATCAGATATGGGTTACTACAGCAAAACCCGATGGAAAGGAGCTTTATGCTGTTTGCATCGATTTTCAGACCGGGAAAATAATTTATGATATAAAGGTTTTTACGCCCGGGGAAGTTGAAGGGAAACACTCTTTAAATACTTATGCCTCTCCAACTCCATGTATCGAAAATGGCTTTGTATATGTTCATTACGGAAGCATGGGGANAGCCTGCATAAACACTGCAAATGGATCAATCGTATGGAAACGCAATGATTTCAAATGTAAGCATGTCCAGGGTCCTGCTTCATCTCCTGTAATTTATAGAAACCTCCTCATTCTTCACTTCGAAGGCACTGATATAAGGTTTATCGTTGCTCTCGATAAATCGAACGGGAAGCTTATATGGAGAAGTGACAGGCCAGCAGAGCCTTATGAACCGTTGACTGAAATCGGCAGAAAAGCATATACTACACCAATAATAATAAATGTAAAAGGAACCGATATGCTGATCTCCAACGGCTCCGCNGTCTGCATAGCCTACGACCCCAATACCGGCAGGGAAATATGGAGGGTGGTGAATGGAGCCGAATCGACAATAGCTATGCCCTTTACTGAAAAAGGAGTAGTATTCTGGTACGCGGGATATATGGTTGCGGGTGACGGTACTAACTATACCGAATTAATGGCTGTTAACCCCGACGGCGCTGGCGATATTACCGGTACAAATGTCATTTGGAAAAAACGGGATGAACTGTCGCGGAACCAATGCCTTACACCTGTCATAAAAGACGGATTGATATATACTGTAAATACCAGGAATATTCTCATGTGCCTTGATGCAGCTACAGGAGAAGAAATCTGGTCTACACATATGACATCAAATTATGACGCCTCACCGATATATGTAAATGGGAATATCTGGTTTTTCTCTGTAAAAGGTGAAGCTCTGGCAATTAAAGCTGGCCGGAAATTTGAGGTTGTCACTAAGAATCAAATGGATTCAGGTATTTGGGCAACACCTGCTGTTTTAAGAAATTCAGTTATCCTGAGAACACAAAAGTATTTNTACAGGATAGGACGGGAATAGGGAAAAGGTCTCGCCCTCTCGCCCTCTTTCTTGTCGTGCAATCCCGGCGATCTGAACAATCAGTTACGATCTCTGTTTATAATTGTAATTTTAAATCAATTATTTAATTATGAAGGCATATTATTCAACAGCCTATGGCGGACCGGAAGTTTCTCAGTATGGAGATTTTCCGGATCCTTCAGCCGGTGATGACCAGCTGCTGGTCGAAGTTAAGGCAGTGTCGATCAATCCTGTGGATTACAAGGTGAAACAAGGAGTCGCAAAATTAATGAGTGGCTCGAAGTTCCCGCGCGTCTTTGGATCTGATTTTGCCGGAGTGGTTAAAGCCACCGGTTCAGGAGTAACACAATTCAAGCCGGGCGACAGGGTTTATGGTGCTTCTCCGGTGATCTGGGGTAAGCCGGGTGCGCTGGCACAGCTGCTNGCAATCGACCAGAAATTTGCCAGGGCTATCCCCGCACCAATATCATTTGAAGAGGCAGCATCGCTGCCCATTGCTGCTCTTACTGCTCTTAACGGGTTGAGAAGATGCAGGGTGACTGAAGGAAAAGAGGTCCTTATAAACGGTGGCACAGGCGGGGTCGGCCATTTTGCGATCCAGATTGCCAAATCAAAAGGAGCCATTGTTACCGCGACATGCAGTCAGGGAAATGCCGAACTGGCAAGAAAGCTGGGAGCTGATGAGACTATGGGATACACCAAAGAGGAACTTGCAAAGAGCGACAGGAAATTCGATGCAATTCTTGATACATACGGCAAAATGGATTTTAATGATGTCTGCCGGCTCCTTAAACGTGGCGGAATATATGCCACAACCCAGATAAAGCCGTTCCTTATCTTCTCATCGCTCCTGACTCAGGTCTTATATGGAAAGAAGCTCACCTCCTCGAATCTGCGTTCGAAGCCTNAGGATATGGATGAAATGGAGAAGCTATTCCTCGATAAAAAACTTTATCCTGTAATTGAGCATTATTTTACCCTGGAACATTCTGCCGAAGCCTTTGAGCTTGCCGAGTCCGGAAAACCACGGGGCAAAATCATTGTAAGGGTCTGATAAGGGTTGACAGACAGGCATTGCTATCGTGCTGCATACTAACCCCGGGCTTCAGCCCTCACTCTTTGGTATAATTACAAACATCACCATACCCACCATGGAGCTCCTATATACCCGGCATAAACAAATATATCGAATAAAGCATGTGCAATTAATGATGGCAAAAGGCTTTTCGAGAAATGTTTGATGGTACCGAATAAGATTCCTCCGATAAATGTCCAGAATGCCAGGAATCCGATATTAATATCTGTAGTTACAGCAGGAGATAAGAATAAACAACATTTATAACCAGTGTGCGATATCGAGCTGAATAATATTGAAAGCAGACCATTTGTGCTTTTCAGATAATCCTGGATAAAACCTCTGAAAACCAATTCCTCCATGCAACCGATAAGAGCTGCTACAATCACAAATAAATGAAATGATTTCGGAAATAAGCTTATATCCAGGTGCCAGCGATACATGACAGCAAACAGCACACCCGTCAAAACACCGGCAATGCAGTATAAAATGATGATCTTAGGTGAGGAAGATCCGACTATATTATTTTTAAATCTAAAAGTGATTGCAGATTCCTGCTGAAGAAAAAGGCAGGAATAATAAGAGCAGTGACAGAAAGCAAATAAAATGGAAATTGATAATGAATAAAAAAGGAAAAAACCATAAAAGCGAAGCTGCAAAGAATCGCTTCGATAAATAATGCATGCTTTTTGTTTAAAGCCATCCTGTCTTATGAATACTTAAGCTCTTTCCTGAAGCTTTGGTGACTTTTGCGTGGTAAATACTTTTAAAACAAGAATTAAGGGAATAAGAAGTAACAGCCACCCGGAACCCAGACAGACACCCTGATTAGAAACTATCCTGGTATCAGGCAATGATTTCTGCAGTTCGGTTTTTTTAATGGAGTCATTCAGGATATCCTTTGGAAGGGAAAGATATTTTAAGTTTTTAAGAGATCTTATGGCAGCAAAGTCAGTAAGCGTATCTGTAACAGTCAATCCGTAGAGTTTCCGGAGTTTTAATAATGGCTGTAGATTTTTAATTGTATCATTATCGAATATTTCCACTACTTCAAGACCGGGGTGATATTCTATAAAAGAATTGAATCCATCCTGTGTAACTTCTTCATTGAAAGCCATCCATCGGATACCGGGCAATTCTTTCAGGGCAATATCATTGTTTAATTTTACACCAGCAACTGACAATAATTCAAGCTGTTTATGATTTCTGATCAGATCAAAATTTTCAATTGTATCAGCTTTGTTTATGATCAACTCTTTCAAACTGTTAAGTGGTTCAATGAATGAAAAATCAAATTTGTCTGACCCCACTACTGACAATTTTTCGATCTGCTTATTATTAATCAGGAAATCACTTTTTACAGCATCCATTTTGAAATCAGTAAGAACGAGCTGTTCCAGTTCAGGCATTGCCGGTAAAGGCTCAGTACAAATCGAATCATTTAAAGACGCTGAAAGAAACTCGAGATTGGTTAAGCCTGATAAAAGCGAAAAGTCTTTCCGGGAAAGTCGCACCCCGATTAAAAATCCAGGTTTGAAGATCTCTAACATCCTTTTCAGATCCTTAAGATCGCCATCATATCCCAGTCCGATATACGGTTTCGCTTTAGCCAGATCCTTCAGATACGGGATATAGCTTTCACCAATAATTGAATCAAGGTATAGAAATCCAAGCGTTGAGATATCCCTGGATCCCATTTGCTTAAACCAGGGAATCATATCATCATTAGCAGGGATCCTGATTGAATTGATCTTCCCGTTAATAAAGCCTTCATTTTTTATGGTCTCGATTGAAAAGCTGTTTTTGGAAGAGTCTCTGTAATAGAAACAGTGATTCTCATCATATACCAATATGTCGCCATTATCCGCCAGCAAGGCTGTTGAGTTAATGCTATCCGGTTCATACATAACTGGCAAAGGTGATTTGGAAAAGTTATAGATCGATCCCTTGCCGGTAATTTCGAGAATGGAATATGGTTTGGGACGGTGTGTGCATGAAGAGAATAATAATATA
>JGI24136J36422_10000534_pt1 | contig 14603 bp, 13 predicted proteins | sample BarGraNGADG00212_2_FD_36422 | JGI IMG/M metagenome (IMG submission 36422)
CGGTCATCTTGCAGGAGCCGGTCGAGGTTCGTGACGACGACAACGTGGAGACGCTGGCCGAGCGAATACATGCCGTCGAGCATCGTTTACTGCCCCAAGCTGCCCGGCTCTGTCTTGACGGACGAGTACGGTTGCGGGAGAGTTCCCGTCGAGTGGTGATCACATGACCAAACGAGCGCTCATCTCCGTCTACGACAAGAACGGGCTAGAGGAGTTCGCCCGCGGGCTCATCGAGCTGGGCTGGGAGCTAACCGCCAGCGGCGACACGACCGAGGCGGTCAAGTCGTTCGGGCTCAATGTCGCGAGCGCCGAGGAGACGACCAAATCGTCCGAGAAGCTGAGCGGCCGCTTCAAGACGCTGCACCCGGCCATCCATGCCGCCATCCTCGCCCGCCGCGATCGCGAAGACGACATCGCCGCGCTGAGCGAGAATTCCATTGAGCCGTTCGACCTCGTCTGCGTCAACTTCTATCCCTTCGCCAAGGTCGTCGCTCGCTACGGCGTACGCGAAGAAGACGCGGTCGAGATGATCGACATCGCAGGGCCGACGCTCGCCCGCGCGGCGGCGAAGAACTATCCCCACGTCGCAGTCGTCTCACGAGCCGACCAGTACGCCTCCGTCCTGGACGAGCTGCGCCAGTCGGGCGAGCTCTCCGAGGAGACCCGCCGGCAACTCGCCGGCGAGGCCTTCGCCACCACAGCCGCCTACGAGTCGGCCATCGCGGCCTGGTTCGCCGATCGCGAGGCCTTCCCCGAGACGATGACCACCACCCTCGTCAAGGTGCTCGATCTGCCCTACGGCGAGAATCCNCACCAGCGCGGCGCTCTCTACGCGGAGGCCTACGGCCGCCGCCACCTGCTCTCCCGTGTCGAGCAACTGCACGGACGCGAGCTGACGTTCAACAATCTCAACGACCTTTCGACGGCGCGGCTGATCATCGACGAGTTCACCCTGCCGGCCTGCGTGATCGTCAAGCAGGCCAATCCTTGCGGCGTCGCGGTCGGCGCCTCGCCGGAAGAGGCCTTCATCAGAGCGCTCTCCGCCGACCCGTCCTCGGCTTACGGGGGCGTGGTCATTCTCAACAGGCCGATCTCGGCCGAGCTCGGCAAGCTGCTCTCCGAGCAGTTCATCGAGGTGCTCTTCGCGCCGGCCTACGCGCAGAAAGCCATCGACGCCCTGCGCGAGCTCGAGACTCGCGTACTCACGCACTACGAGCGCCGCCGCGGCGATCCGGGCGAGAAGGACTACAAGCGAGTTCTCGGCGGTCTGCTGGCGCAGGATCGCGACTGGGGCCTCGAGGATCGCTCGGGCATGGAGGTTGTCTGCGGCGAGATCAGCGAGGAAGCCTGGGGCGACCTGCTCTTCGCCTGGAAGGTAGTCAAGCACGTGACCTCCAACGGCGTNGTGATCGCGAANGATCTGCAGACGATTGGCATCTGCGGCGGCCAGCCCAGCCGGCTCGACGCGATCAAGGTCGCGATCGAGCGAGCGCGCGACAACGGTCACGACCTGAGCGGAGCCGCGCTAGCCTCGGACGCGCTCTTCCCCTTCTCGGATATTCCCAAGCTGGCGCTCGAGGCCGGGATCAGGCACATCGTTCAACCGGGCGGATCGAAGCGCGACCGCGAGTCGATCGAGACCGTGAACGAGGCCGGAGGCGCCATGGTGTTCACTCACCGGCGTCACCTCAAGCACTGATCAGCCGTCGCTCGGTGCAGTCCGCGAAAGAGAGCCGCTGGGTTAATATCTACGTATTCCCAGGAGGGGAATATCCCGATTCGGGCTCCGTCGTCAGCACAGCCGCAAGGCCCGGTGGAGCCGGCCCGGCAAGGGCGAGGGAGAGACCTCCCGGCGCCAACGAGATCCAAGCGGAGGGCACCACAGCAATGATCGGATTCACGACTCGCCTCAGAACCTGGCTTCTCATCGCGGCCCTTTCGGGCCTGCTCGTCGGGATCGGCTTTTTGCTCGGCGGAAGCTTCATCTACCTCTTCCTCGGACTCGCCGTGGTCATGAATTTCTTCGGCTACTTCTTCTCCGACAAGGTCGCGCTTGCGTCGAGCCGCGCCCAGCCGATCGCGGAATCGCAGGCGCCCGCCCTCTACGCGGATATCCGCGAGCTGACGCAGCGCGCCGGACTTCCCATGCCGCGCATCTACATGACCCCGTCGCAGCAGCCGAACGCCTTCGCCACGGGACGCAATCCGGCGCACGCCGCGGTCGCGGTCACCCAGGGGCTCGTGCAGTTGATGCCGCGCGAGCAGGTCAAGGGCGTGCTCGCCCATGAGCTGTCGCATGTGAAGAATCGCGACATCCTCGTATCCTCGATCGCGGCGATGATCGGATCGGTCATCACCTGGCTCAGCTACATGTTCCTTTTCTTCGGCGGCGGCGACGAGAACAACTCTCCCGTCGGCGCGCTCGGAGGGCTCGTGGCACTGATCGTCGGACCGCTCGCGGCGACGCTGCTGCAACTCGGCATCTCGCGCCAGCGGGAGTACCTGGCCGACGCAAGCGGCGCCAAGTTGCTCGGACAGGCCGCCCCGCTTGCGGATGCGCTCGAGTCGCTAGAGCGAGCGAGTAAGACGATTCCGATGCAGGTGAACCCGGCGACCGAGTCGCTCTACATCATGAATCCGCTCAGCGCCCGCGGCATGTCGAAGCTCTTCTCGACACATCCGCCGATCGAGGAGCGCGTTCGCCGCCTGCGCGCAATGGACGCCGCAGGGAGCCTCGCCTAAGAGCCCAGTTCGATAGATCTGCTCGTATAGCGCGGTCGATCCGCGGCGTCGGCTTGACCGCCTTGAACGTCCATCCCTACCGAAACCGGCTCTATTCGCCGTCCCGACTGCCCGTCGACCGGACGGGAGAGCGCGCGAATTAAACCCCGGCTCCCTAAAACGGGGGATGCGCACTACCCCGATTCCAAACATGATCGGTCTCGTGACCGCGCTTCCCCGGCGGTGTTATCCCTATTGCGGCGTTGTACTCGGCGCCCTCGCGTCCCTGCTCGCATTGCTGTGGCCGGGAGGCGACGCGCCCGTTCTCGTCGCTGGTTTGGCCTGCTCCACGGCGATTCTGCTGGCGGTTCGCGCCGATTTCACAAAGGCGGGGGCGGCCTGGTACTCAATCGCTGCGGGAACGCTGCTCGTCGCGCTCGGCGCCGCTAGTAACGAGCCGGCCCACGGGCTCGGCTTCGGCGACATCCTCTTTACGGCCGGGCTCTTGACGCTGGCGGGGGGGATCGTCTTACTGGTCGTGGCCAGGGCCAGTGGAGGCGACTGGGGCAGCGTGATAGACACCGCCGCCGCGACCGCCGCGGCAGCCCTGGTGATCTGGGTGACGCTGCTTGCTCCGAAGCTCGACGCGGGCTCGGCCGCCGCTGGTACCGAGGCGGCGTCTGTCCTCTACTGCTTCGGCCTACTGGTGCTTTTCGCTCTCACGACTCGACTCGTGCTCGGCCTGCGTACCTGGACTCCCTCGGCAGCCCTGCTCTGCCTCGCCGTGGGCTTTCTGAGCGCTCTAGCCGCCACCGCAGCCGCGGTTAGACTGGGCGAGCTCTCGAACGTCGCCTGGGCGATGCGGATCGATCAAATAGTCGCCTTTGCGCTGCTGGCCGCGTGCGCGCTACACCCGAGCAGGCGTAAGCTCGGAATCGTCGCATCCGAGCGCAAGCAAGAGCTGACGCCTAGCCGGTTGGCCTTGCTGACGACAGCCGCCATGACGGCTCCCGTGGTTCTCTTCGTGCAGAACGCCCGTGGCGCCCAGCAGCTCGACGTCCTCGCCACCGTCGTCTGCTCGATCGCCGTCGTCGCTCTGGTGATCGTGCGCCTGGCAGGGCTCGTCCTTCGCCAACAGCGCGCGACCCACCGAGAGCTCGTGCTCCGTCGCGCGATGCGTAGTCTCGCCTCGGCCAGCGAGCACGATCGAGTCTGTGCGGCGATCGTCGAGGCCGCCACCGCCATAGCCGGTGAACACGGCCACGTCCGGGCTAGCCTCCTGCTCGGCTCTGGACGAAGCACGCTCGAGTTCGCCACCCGTGGCGAGGCGATCCCTGGCCGAAAGCACGAGTCTTCAACCCCGCTGACGCTCCAGGACGAACGCATCGGCGAACTGGTGGTGGAGAGCTCCAAGCAGCTGCCAGACGAGATCCGGTCGGCGCTCAAGAGCCTCTCCTCACAGGCTGTGCTTGCGCTCGAAAGCCTGCAACGAACCAAGGATCTGCTGGAAGAGAGGCACGAGCTCGAGACNGAGCTCCAGCGCCGCTCTCACCTCGACGCGCTCACGGCGCTACCGAACCGCTCCTACTTCCTCGAGCGCACAGAGGCGGCTCTGGACAAGATCCGCCGCAGCAACGAGCCGGTCTCGGTGATGATCGTCAACCTCGACGACTTCAAGACCGTTAACGACACGCTCGGGCACGTCGCGGGTGATGAGCTCCTGCGCGCCGTCTCCGATCGTCTGATCGCCAGCATCCGTACCGACGACACCTGCGCCCGGCTGGGTAGCGACGAGTGGGCAGTCCTGATCGAAGAGAGCCCACCGGAGTCGCCGGCGGCGGTCGCCGAGCGAATCATGACCGGGCTGGAACGCTCCTTTCTCTTGCTCGGCCGGCACGAGGTGTTCGTGCACGCGAGTATCGGCAGCGCCACCGTGGTACCGGGCGAAGAGGCCGAAGCCGAGGACGCGGCCGAGCTGCTGCGCAACGCCGAGGTGGCGATGTTCCACGCCAAGCGCCACGGTCGCACCGGCTTTGAGGTCTTCGAGCCGGCGATGCGGGCCGCCGTCGCCGAGCGCCTGGCGCTCAAGGCCGAGCTCGAGCGCGCCGTCGTCGCCAGCGAGTTCGTCATCCACTATCAGCCGATCGTCATGCTCGACAGCGGCGATATTTGCGGCCTCGAAGCGCTGACCCGCTGGAACCATCCCGAGCGCGGCTTGATTCCTCCCTTCCACTTCATCCCGCTGGCCGAGGAGACCGGGCTGATCGTTCCACTCGGCCGTTTCATCCTGAACGAAGCACTCCGCCAGGGGCGCGAGTGGCAGGAGCTGACGGGCCAGGCCGATCTTGTGATGTCGATCAACCTCTCGGGACGACAGCTCGACCACAGGACGATCGTCGACGATGTTGCCGAGGCGATCGAGCAAACGGGAATCGACCCGCAGACTGTGATCCTCGAGATCACCGAGACGGCACTGATGGAAGACGTCGAGGCCGCGATCGAACGCCTGAACGAGCTGAAGACACTCGGGATTCAGGTGGCGATCGACGACTTCGGCACCGGCTACTCCTCGCTGCAGTACCTGCGCCAGTTCCCGGCCGACATCATCAAGGTCGCCAAGCCCTTCGTCGACGGCGTGGTGGAGGCGGGCTCGGATGAGTACCGCATCGCCGACGCGATCGTGCGACTGGGCGAGACATTCGGCCTGCGGGCGCTGGCCGAAGGTATCGAGTTGCCCGAGCAGCGCGCGATGCTGCGTGACTTGCGCTGCGAGCTGGGCCAGGGCTACCTGTTCTCCAGGCCCCTCGCGCCGCCCGAGATCGAAGCGCTCCTAATGACGCCCGACACCACGGCGTTCGCCTCGCTTCAGTAGGCGCCGGGGACGGTAGCCAGAAAAGGCGCAAAGGGACGTGCCGATTCCGTTTCACCGTTCCACCCGGAAGGGAGCCCGCATCGACCAGGCCGCCCGAGACGACGCGGGCTGAGTGACCTCAGCGGCGAACGCCCACGTACTCGAAGCGGAGCGGCTTCACGATGCCGCGGTCTATCACCCAGCGCTCGAGCACCAGGCTCGGCTCGCCCTCCAGGTACTGGTATAGAGCCGGTTGCCACTGGAAGATCCGCTCTTCGAAGCGCTGGTGTAACTCGTAACGAAGCTCGTGATGCGTCAGCACCCCGGCGAAGGCCTCCTGAAACCACCAGTACTTGAAGGCTTCGATCGTCTGGTGCGCATCCGGGCCTCCGGCCGTCGCCAGCGCTCGCCGCTGCATGTAGAACCAGTCGGCGGTCGAGTCGTCGAGCATGTCCCAGGCGAGTCCGCCCACGACCAGCACGGCTGGCGGCAGCGCCGATTTGAAGACTTCGTCGATGGCCGCGAGCGGATCGAAGCCGGGCCTGAGCGCGTCCTCGATGACAGCGGCGTGATAGGGCGGACTGTCCGCGACGCTGTAGCCGGCCGAATATGCGATTCCGATCACGTCTTGTCCACCCCACACGCGAACGCGCGCAGGTGGAGCCGGCAGCCGGGTAATTGCGAACTCGGGAAAGTCGATGGCTGCATTCTGGACGTTCGCTCAGACCTCAGAGCCGGTTAGCGTGAGTAGCAGCACAAGCAGCGACTAGCATCGGGGGGCATGTTCGAGCTTCTCGACCTCCATTTCCTCGGCGAAGAGCAGCTGTTTTGCACCTATCTGCTCGATCTCGACGGCGGTCTCGCGCTCGTCGATCCGGGGCCGGCAACGACTCTCTCTACGCTCGAATCCAGGCTCGCCGAGCTCGGCGTCACGGTCGCCGAGCTCCGCCACCTACTCATCACCCACATCCACTTCGACCACGCCGGCGCCTGCGGGGCGCTCGTCGCGGCCAATCCGCGCCTGCGCGTGCACGTCTCCGAGCGAGGCGCCCCCCACCTCGTCCGCCCCGAGCGGCTCGAGCGCAGCGCAAGACGGCTCTACGGCGACATGTTCGACGTGCTCTGGGGAACGGTCCAGCCCGTGCCGGCCGAGAACATCGAGGTCGCCGGCGATCGAGCTGCGGGGTTGGATTGCTTCGCCGCCCCCGGCCACGCGGTTCATCACGTCTGTTTCATGACCGGGGAGGGGACGCTGTTTGCGGGCGACACGTTAGGGGTGCGCTGGCCGCCGAGCCAGTACGTCCTTCCGGCGACCCCTCCGCCCGACGTCGATCTCGAGGCCTGGCATGCAAGCCTGGACGAGATCGAGCGGCGCGCGCCCGACGCACTGGCGCTGCCGCACTTCGGTCTCGTCGCGGAGCCTGAGGAGCACGTTCGCGTTTTCCGGCTGCGGCTGATGCTCTGGGCCGAGATCGTGCGCCGCGGAGCGAACGTGCACGAGTTCGTCGACGAGGTCAGCCTGGACATCGACGCCGAGACCGCCAAGTTCTCCGAGCTCACCGACCTGCTCAGACACTCCTATCTCGGACTCAAGCGTTACTGGAGCTCGGTAGCAGGGGGCACCTGAGCGCGTGCTTCGCAGTCTGATCGGCCGCGCCTAGCGAGCGATCGCCTTCTCGTAGGCGGCGACGTAGTCGGCCACCATTCGCTGGGGCGTGAAGTGCTTCTCGACATAGCGCCTGCAGACCCAGGGGTCGGTCTCGTCGGCCTGCGCGATCATCCCGGTCATCTCGCGATAGTCATCGACGATGAAGCTCCCGGATTCCTCGCTGATGACCTCCGGCACAGCTCCGTGGCGCGTGGCGATAACAGGCGTTCCGCAGGCCATCGACTCGATCGGCACCAGTCCGAACGGTTCCTCCCAGTCGATCGGAAAGAGTGTCACGCGTGCGTTCTGCAGCAGCTCGACCTTCTCGCCGTGGTTGACCTCGCCCAGGTACTCGATCTGCCTGTCGAGGTGGGGCTCGACAAGCTGCTTGAAGTACACCTTCTCCTCGGGATCCTGCATCTTGCCCGCGATCTTGAGCGGAAGCCCGGTCTCCCTGGCAATAGCTATAGCGCGGTGAGCGCCCTTGTCGGGGCTCATCCGGCCGAGGAAGAACAGGTACTCGCCCTTATGCGGTTGGCACGGGTAGACCGAGAGATCGAGCGCATTCGGGCAGTTGGCGATCCAGGGCAGGTCGGGCCTGGGCTTTCGCTGGTTCATCGAGATCGAGATCAGACCGACCTTCGGCGCCACGCGGGCAATCTGGTCGTAGACCTTCGGCGCGATCGGGCCGTCGAGCGGACCGTGCAGAGTGTGAACGGCCGGCGTCTCGACCAGACCGGCGAACGCGGCGGCCGGCAACCCGGAGTGATCGTTGATGATGTCGAACTCGGCGGCGCGCTCGAAACACGAAAGCGCGTGGTACATCTCGGGAATCGAACGCCCGATCTGCAAGCTCGGCGCCTCGTCGTAGACCGAGACCAACTTCGCCTTGGTGCGAGAGTCGCCGGAGGCAAAGAGCGTTACGTCATAGCCGGCGTCTGCGAGCGAGTCGGCCAGGAGCGACACGATCCACTCGATCCCGCCATATCCGTCCGGAGGCACCCGGAACCAGACGGGAGAGATGAGAGCGATGCGCAGTGACATTTCAGAGCTCCTCTACTTTCGTGCGGCCTTCTTCGAGATGTATATCCCATAACCGCCGTAGCGGGAAGGCTCTTAACCCGGGTCGACGGGTCGCCTGCGCGGAGAGGCGGGACCGAGCTTGAGCGAGTGCCCGGCGCTGGAGACATGATCGACTTGGAGCGTCGTGTGATCGATGCCGAACTGCTCGCTCAGCGCCTCGGCCAGGCGAGCCCGGGCGGCATGGCAGTCCGCTTCCTGCTGCACCAGAACGTGCGCCGAAAGAGCGGGAAAGCCGCTCGTCACCGTCCATACGTGTAGGTCGTGCACCTCGACGACCTCGGAGTCGGAGGCGAGCATCTGCCCGACCGCGCCGGGATCGATATGGCCGGGGGAGCCTTCGAGCACGATGCGCAGCGATTCCCGGGTGAGCGAGAAGGCCGAGATGAAGCAGAGCAGTGCGACACCGAGGCTGGCGATCGGATCGAAGCGATTCCAACCGGTCAGGAGGATGAGACCACCGGCGAGCGCCGTCCCGACGAACCCGGCCAGGTCGGTGGCAACGTGCAAAAAAGCGCCGCGGACGTTGATGCTCTCCGACCGCCGGCGAGCGAGCAGCGCCGCGGCCGCGATGTTCGCCAGCGCTCCGACCAGGGCAACCACCAGCACGATGCCGCCGCGCACCTCGGGCGGCGAGATCAGCCGGCGAACCGCCGAATAGGTGATCCAGACTCCGATCAGTAGCAGCGAGGCGCCGTTCACCTGCGCCGAGAGCACCTCGACGCGGCCGAGCCCGTAGGTCCAACGTCCACTTGCCGGCCTCGAGGCGATGCCGATAGCCGCAATCGCGAGAGCGAGCGCGAAGATGTCGGTGAGCATGTGACCGGCGTCGGCCAGGAGCGCAAGCGAGCTGGCGACGATTCCGAAGGCGATCTCGATCACCATCACTCCCGCCAGGAGCGCCAGGGCCGCGAAGAGCGCGCGGCGATCGTCGTGGTGCCGTTCGGCGCCGCGCCCGAGGTGTTGGTGGCCGTGTGCTTCGTGCATCTTCGTACGCCGGTATTACGAGACTAGCCTAGGCATCGGCAGCGGCTCGCTGCTCCGACCGGCAATGGATTCTTCGATCCCATCTTGCTGATGCGAGATAGTTACAGCGCAGATATTGCCGCGCTCGACGATAAGGGCGCCTAAACACGAGGAGGAAGCGGATGAAGAAGCGCAGGCTGGTAATCATGGGCCTGTTCGCAATCGGTGCGGTGCTCGTTCTCTGCAGTTGCGGCGGAGGTGGAGGGAACAAGCGCTTGACCAAGGAGCAGTTCGCAGCCAAGGCGAACGCAATCTGCGTTTCCTTCAACAACGCCAACTCGGCGACCGGAACCCCGGCGAATATCAACGAAGCAATCGCCCAAGTCGAGAAGCTCACACCGCTTTACGAAAAACGCATCACCGATCTCGGCAAGCTCAAGCCGCCGTCCAACGAACAGGCGGCCGTGAATCGCGTCGTCGCTCTCGAAAAGAAGACGGCATCCTTGGCGAAGGACGTCCTTGCTGCACTCAAGAAAAACGACGTGGTAACGGCGAACAAGCTGATTCAAAGCGGCAAGGCCGATAACAAGGAGGCCAAGGGCCTCTTCAAGACGTTGGGCTTAACGGCGTGCAGTAAGTAGTAAGAAACTATCTGCACGCGGGCCACGAGCGAGGCCTCGATTCGAGCTACGAGGCCTCGCTCGACGCGGCGAAGCGGCCGACGCTTCGGCCCTATAACTAGACTCGCAGCGTGCTCGCACTCGAGATCGTCTTCTGGGCTTCGCTTGGCCTGATCGTCTGGACGCACTTCGGTTATCCGCTCGCCACCGGCCTGCTCGCGCGCTTGCGACCGCGCCCTGTCGCCAAGGCTCGGGTAGAGCCGAGCGTCGTATTGGTCGTCGCGGCTCACAACGAGGATACGGTCATCCGCCGTCGCATCGAGAACCTGCTCGCGCTCGACTACCCGCCGGAAAAGCTCGAGATCGTCGTCGCCTCCGACGGCTCCAGCGACCGCACCAACGAGATCGTCTCGGAGATCGCCGCGCGGGAGCCGCGCGTTCAGCTACTCGCCTGCGAGCGAGGCGGTAAGACGCTGGCACAGAACCGCGCCGTGCGCGAAACAGAAAGCGAGCTGCTCGCCTTCACCGATGCCAACACCGAGTGGGCACCCGACGCCCTGCGCAAGCTGGTAGCCAACTTCGCCGACGAGGATGTCGCTTACGTCTCGGGCAAGCTGCAGTTGACGGCCTCCGACGGCACCAACCGCGAAGGCCTCTACTGGCGCTACGAGCTCTGGCTGCGCTCGAACGAATCAAAGCTTGGCTCGATCACGGCCGGGAACGGCGCCATCTACGCCGTGCGCCGGAGCGACTACCTCGAGGACGCCTCGATTACCGGGCACGACTTCGGCCTGCCCTTCAGGATGGTGCAGCGCGGGCGACGGGCCGTGTTCGAGCCGGGCGCGGTGGCCATGGAGAAGGAGTCACGCGATCTCGAGGACGAGTTCGGGCGCAAGGTTCGGATGATCACCCGCGCCCTGCGCCACGTCTACACGGGCAGCATGCTGCACCGCGTCCCCCCCATCTACGCGCTGGAGCTCTTCTCGCACCGCCTGCTTCGCTACGAGACGGGAGCCATCCACATCGTCCTGCTGGGCACCAACGCGGCGCTCGTAGGGCAAGGGCTCGTCTACCAGATCGCCCTCGGCCTGCAGCTCGCCTGGCTGCTGCTGGCCGCCTTTGGGCGCCTGCGAATCCGAATACCGGGAGCGGGAATCGCCTACTACTACCTACTCGTTACCGTCGCGACGCTGATCGGTAACTACCGCTTTATCCGTTCCGGTACGCCAACCATGTGGGAGAAGGCGGAGGGAACACGCTGAACGCTTGGGAACGAGTGCTGGACGTTGTCGTCGCGGGCTTCGGACTGATCGTCTCGAGCCCGCTGCTGGCGCTCGCGGCTCTGGCGATCAAGCTTGAGGATCGCGGGCCCGTGCTCTACCGGCAGCGGCGCGTCGGTCAGGACGGCGTCGACTTCGAGCTGCTCAAGTTGCGCACGATGGTCGTCGGCGCCGAGAAGATGGGCGCCGGCTACGCGGTCAACCGCGGCGACTCGCGCATCACGCACACGGGGGGCCTGCTGCGCCGCCTCTCCCTCGACGAGCTGCCTCAGCTGTGGAACATCCTCCGCGGCGACATGAGCGTTGTGGGGCCGCGCCCCACCCTCCGCTTTCAGGTCGACAGCTACACGCCCCGGCAGCGGCGCCGGCTCGAGATCAAACCGGGACTGACCGGCTGGGCACAGGTGAACGGACGAGCCTCATTGCCCTGGGACGAACGGATCGAGCTCGACGTCTGGTACGTCGAGCACCGCTCGATCTGGCTCGATCTGCGCATCCTCGCCCGTACGCCGCTGGCGCTCTTTCACGGAACCTACAAGGGCTCGAGCGGTGGCTGGCGCCCGAGCGAGAAGCAAGACGGCGATCGCTGAGCGACCCTCGGACTCGTTTCGTTCGCCAGCGCGGTGCCAAGCACCTCGCGGAGCACTACTGCCAGGACGCAGGATCTTGACGCGTACCGGAGAGTCGCTCAGCAGCCGCGGCGCGTCGTGAACACCAGGCCCAGCTTGATCGTCTCGCTCGCCATGTTGAGCGGTAGCCAGGCGAGACTGTCCTCGACCCCCGTCGCGTAGACGCGAGCATGCCCGTCAAGGCAGCGCTTGAAGAGTAGGCGCGCTCGGAATACGTGATAGGTCGACGTGACCACAAGCAGCGAGTTCCAGTGGTAACGCTCGGCCAGGGACAGCGCGCCGCGCGCCTCGCCCCGAGTCGAGTAGGGCGTAGGATGGAAACAGATGACCCGGAAGCTGTGACCGCTTGGATGGGCGCACAGGTTCCTGGCGGGTGCCCAGCTCGATCGGGCGCCGTCCGAGATGACGAGAACCGGGGCCACCCCTGCGCGGACGAGTTCGAGCGCGCGCGGAAACCGATACTCCTCGTCGCCGGCCAGGACGATGATCGCGGCGGCGCGACGCGGATGATCCTGGCGCGGCCAGACGAAGAGATAGAGGGCAAGGGCGAGCCAGACGCCAAGACCGACCAGCGCCAACCGGATGAGCAAACGAAGCACCTCTGTATCTTCGCCTCTCGCCGGTTCGCCTGTGTCGGTACCCTCTCACGTCGTGGTAGTCGTCCTTTTCACCTGTACCGGTCAGCGCGTAGACATGATCGACGCCTTCAACGAGGCCGGCGCCACAACGCTCGCCACCGACACGAGCATCCTCGCGCCGACTCTCCACCGCGCCGGCGGTTACGCGCTCGTTCCGGGCTTCACCGAGCCCGACTACATCCCCGCTCTGGCCGAGCTCGTGCGTGAGCACGGGGTCGACGTCATCGTCCCCCTCACCGACTTTGATCACCGCGTCCTGTCCTCCTCGAGGGAGGAGCTCGCGCCGGCGCTGGTCATGCTGCCCGATCGCGATGTGATCGAGAACACGGCCGACAAGTACAACGCGCACGTTTTCTTCTGCGAGCACGGAATCGCTTCGCCCAGCACTTGGCTGCCCGAGGATCTGCCCGACGAGATCGACTGCTATCCGGTGCTGGTCAAGGCCCGCGAAGGCTTCAGCGGCAACCACATCTACCGTGCCCGTAACCGCGAAGAGCTGGACTTCTTCCTGCGCTACACCGAAGTGCCCTCGATGGTGCAGAGGCAGTGCCAGGGCACCGAGTTCTCGATCGACATCTTCTGCGATCTGAACAGTCGCTGCCTGAACGCGATCCCGCGCTCGATGATCCACTCCAAGGGCGGCGAGTCGATCAAGGGAATGTCCGTCCGCGACTGGGAGCTGATCGAGTTGGGGCGGCGCGTCGGAGAGACCATGCGCCTGCGCGGCCCGGCCACCGTTCAGTGCTTCCGCGAGGCCGACGGGCGAATCGAGATCACCGACGTCAATCCGCGCTTCGGAGGTGCATTCGCGTTACCGCATGCGGCCGGCTCGGGCTATCCGGAGNTGATCATGGCGCTGGCGACCGGCGAGCAGCCCGAGCCGCGCGTGGGCGAATTCGAAGAGGGCGTCGTGATGATGCGCTACTACTCCCAGGTCGTGATGAAGATGGGAGACGACGGGACGCTCGTTCCGCTCGATCGGCCGCTCACGGCCGAGAGCTAACCGCCTCCTCTGCCTCCGCGGGCAAGGCTTCGCTAGGATGGCCGCGCGATGAGCCCCACCAAGCGCTCCGAGACGCAAGCCGAGTTCGAGCAAGAGGTCGATTTCGGGCGCTACCTGCGGGCGCTTGCGCACGGCTGGTGGCTCCTCCTCGCCGGGCTCGTGATCGGCGCCGTGATAGGCGTGGCGCTGACGCTCGGAGGTGGCAAGCTCTACAAGGCCAAAGCGACCCTTTACCTGGGTCAGCCGCTCGCAGTCAGCAGCTCGGCTCAGATCCAGAGCCTCAGCACCAACCCGAGCACCGTGAGCACTCTCGCCCACGACGCGGACGTCCTCGACCAGATCTCGAAGCAGTCCGGGCTGCCGCTGAAGAAGCTACGTTCTGGCGTCTCCACGGCGACCGTGCAGGGCTCGCTCTCCAAGCTGGGCCAGACGCCACTCGTCAGCATCTCCGTACAGGCCGACGCGCCGCGAAAAGCCGTCACCGACGCCGCCAACGNGCTGGCGGCGCTTGTGCTCGCCCGCGTCTCCGACTATCCGAACACAAAGACCACCGTTCTCAAGNCGCAGATCGCGTCGTGCAACCAGCAGATCGCCGCGATCGACAAGAACCTGGGCAAGGTCAACGCCGCTATCGCCTCCGGCTCCGCCAGTTCGGCCGAGGAGCTGACCCAGGCCACGCTCTTCGAGCAGCGGCGCGGAACCTTGAGCGACGAGGTACAGACTGACCAGCTTCTGCTCGCGCAGGCCAAGACGGTCGAGCAGGGCAAGATCGTGACTTTCGCTAACGCTACGAAATCAACGAGCCGCAGCCGCAAGAGCGCGCTCGAAGTCGGCGCTGCGCTCGGGCTTCTGATCGGTGCTCTCGTCGCGCTCACGCGGCCTGGCTTCCGCCGCGAGCGGACGAGCTAGCGGCGAACCGGCGCAGTCTGGACATCCGAGCCTGCCCCGACCTAGGCTGAGCCCGTGAAGAGTTTTTGCTTCTCAGTGCTCGTCGTCGCGCTCGTGCTTGGCGTCTCGAGCGAGGCGGCTTCCGCGGTAAAGCCGAGTCGAGCGACTCGCCTTGCCCGCGCTCGCTCTTTTGCCTTCGCAATCGGCGACGGCACACTCAAGGGAAACCTGGGCCGGCGCTACGAGCGCTTCGACCTCGTCGTGGTGGATGGAGAAAGC
>JGI24136J36422_10000536_pt1 | contig 14568 bp, 18 predicted proteins | sample BarGraNGADG00212_2_FD_36422 | JGI IMG/M metagenome (IMG submission 36422)
CCGTGGCGCGCGTTCATGGTCTTCACGGAGGGAAGCTAGGCCGCTACCTTGTGGGCCGGGCAGACGTCTCCCCGTATGCCAGCCTTGTGCCAATTTGTGCCAAAAACGACTTAAAAACGCTGAAACTATGCTATTGGGACTTAAAGACAAGAACGGGAATAACGGAATCGAAGTTCGAGGAAAAGCCAGGAAAGCACGGGAAATAAGATGTGCCGAAGGAGGGAATCGAACCCACACGGACCTTTCGGTCCACTGGATTTTGAGTCCGGAATACAAAAAGCAGTCGACTATCCTTAATTCCTAAATGAAGAATGACTTACGGGCTTAATTTCAACGGCGACGTCCGACGGCGTGTCGACTTTTTGTCGTGTTGGATCGAGAATCTCTGCTAGACGTTCGACCGCTCGTTGCATATTCTCCGGCGTCGGATGAGCGTAGCGCATAGTCATTTGAATCGAAGCATGGCCGAGGATCTTCGATACGGTGACAAGATCGACGCCCGCCTCGATCATTTTACTGGCCGCGGTGTGCCTGAGGTCGTGCAACCGAAGACCCGTGAGCCCGGCCTTCTCTCTAGCGACTGAAAAGCCCGCGGAGATATCTTTAATATGAGTCTTTGTCTCGGGATTGAAGAATACGAATTCCGAGACTCTTGGCAAATCCTTCAATGCCTCAATGACCGCAGAGTTCATCGGCACCTTCCGGGACTTCCCGCTTTTTGAATCCTCAACAAAAATATACCTTCGGAAAAGGTCGATGTTGTTCCATTTCAAGCTAAGGATTTCGTTTCGCCTCATGCCAGTGTTGAGGGCCACGGTCAAGACCAGCCGAATGAACGGGGACGCGTTCTCGATGAGTCGCCGGGCTTCGGCGGCGCTCAGGATCATTTCCCGGACGTTGTTCTCCTTGAACTTTTTTACCCTCCGGATGGGATTCGTCTCAAGCTTTCCCCATTCGACGGCTTTATTAAAGAGCGTTTTCAGACAGGCGAGTTCTCGATTCACCGTAGCCGGAGAGACAAGGACGTCCCCATCTCGCTTCAGATGATCCTTCCGCCGCGCCGCCTTGTATTTTTCGACCTTCTCAGGGCCGATGCTTTGCAGGATTTTCCCGCGGAAAAATTTCTTTAGAGAAATTAACGAGAATTCGTCTCGCGCCCAAGACCGCTTATTCTGTTTGCAATAGGTTTCAAGAAATTCATCGGCGAACACCTCGAAGGAAATGGGCTCGATCGCGGGCTTCCTGAATCCGAGCTTCTCATCAAGCCTGTCTATTCGCATCTTGGCCAACGTGTTTCGAGCCTGCTCCTTCGTAAAGCCGCCGAACTCCCGGATTCGCTTCCCACGATATGTGAAATCGACATACCATTTCCCATCGCGGGATTTGAGATTCCGGTCGTTCCTCGGCTTAACCATTAGGCTCCCTTCTTGGGCTGGCCCTCGACGAACCGTTGAAGATCGTCGGCCTTGATTCTGACCAAATGGCCCACCTTGAAGGACACAAGCCGACGGGAGCGGATGTAGCCGTAGGCTGTGGTTCTCGAGACCCGGAGGATTTTCATGACATCTGCGACGGTCAAATAATCGTTCATGGCGTTAATTCCTCAAATATTGTATCCTCATATATCTAATAGTATCTAATAATATCTTCTAAGTCAACATAATTTTGCTTGAATCTATGGATATTGATATGATGCCCGCATGGTCGAGAATGACCTGTTGACCAAGGCCGAGACCCTGAAATACCTTCGGATCTCGAACCGAACCCTTTATCTCCTAATGAAGCGCCACGAATTCCCCTATATCAAGCTCGGGAAGCGGGTCCTCTTCCGCCGTACCGAAATCGACGCCTTTCTGGAATCGAAGACGATAAGGAAGGGCGCCGCCAAGGAATAGTAGCGGGATATATACACACTGAAAAATGACAATAGCCGCGTAAAGGATAAACGCTTATGTTCGAACAAGCCTTCAAAAACATTGACGACGTCCTCCGAAAAGAAGCCGGATGTACCACCGAATTGGACTATACGGAGCAGTCGTCTTGGCTGTTGTTCCTGAAATACCTCGATGGATTAGAGCAGGACCGCGCCGATGAGGTTGCGATGGAGAGGAAGAAGTACAACTACATCCTCGATAAACCCTACCGTTGGGAAAGCTGGGCCGCGCCCAAGGGCAAAGACGGAAAGCTCGACCATAACGCCGCCCTGACCGGAGACGACCTCCGTGACTTCGTCAACGGCAAGCTATTTCCCTACCTGCAAGGCTTCAAACAGAAGGCCAGCACCTCGAACACCATCGAATACAAGATCGGAGAGATCTTTGGGGAGATTAAGAACAAGATCTCAAGCGGATACAACCTTCGCGAGATCATCGACCACATCGATGAACTGCTTTTCCGCTCCCAGACCGAGAAACACGAGCTTTCGCACCTGTACGAGGCCAAGATCAAGAATATGGGCAACGCGGGCAGAAACGGCGGCGAGTATTACACCCCGCGCCCGCTCATCCGCGCCATCGTTCAAGTGGTCCAGCCCCATATTGGCGAGCGCATATACGACGGCGCAGTCGGTTCAGCAGGCTTCTTATGTGAAGCGTACGAGTACCTCAAAAGGAACAATCCCAAGCGAACCACCACGCAGGACCGTATTCTTCAGGAGCGCACCTTCTACGGAAAGGAAAAGAAGTCCCTAGCCTATGTCATCGCGATCATGAACATGATTCTGCATGGCATCGAAGCGCCGAATATTTTGCATGCCAACACGCTCAGCGAGAACCTCGCCGACGTTCAGGAAAAAGACCGCTATGACGTGGTGCTGGCCAATCCGCCTTTCGGCGGCAAGGAACGCAACGAGGTCCAGCAGAATTTCCCCATCCGCACCGGTGAGACCGCCTACTTGTTCCTCCAGCACTTCATCAAAATGCTCAAGGCCGGTGGGCATGGCGGCGTGGTCATCAAGAACACCTTCCTTTCGAACACAGACAACGCCTCGGTAAGCCTTAGGAAGCTTCTTTTAGAAAGCTGCAATCTACACACCGTGCTTGACTGCCCCGGTGGCACGTTCCCGGGCGCGGGCGTGAAGACCGTCGTACTCTTCTTCGAGAAAGGCGCACCCACCCGTAAGGTGTGGTTCTACCAGCTCGACCCCGGCCGCAATCTGGGCAAGACCAACCCGCTCAACGACGCCGACCTCGCCGAGTTCATCGAGCTTCAGAAGACCAAAGCCGACTCGCCAAAAAGCTGGAGCGTGGACGTGGCGGCCATCGACCCGAAGACCTTTGACCTCTCCGTGAAGAACCCCAACGGCGGCGAGGAAATCGCGCACCGCAGCCCGCAGGAAATCATGGATGAAATCGCCGCGCTGGACGCTGAGAGCGCAGAAGTGCTGGGCAACATCAAGGCGCTGCTATGAAGAAGGGGTGGCAACTAAAGAGGCTCGGTGATCTCGGCATCAATTATTTCAAAGGGGTTTCACCTAAGGAAAAGAGGTCAAACGGTGACTTGGTTTTGATTCCGTCTGGAGCAGTTTTCCCGAGCGGCATTAAATTCGAACGCACAAAGAGGTTTGCTTCCTCGGACGTGAATGTCGGTAACAAGATTCTTATCGACGGAGACATCCTGTTCAACTGTGGTGGGGTTGGCACTCTTGGGCGGTCGGCAATCTTCCTCTACGGTTCGACGACAGATAAGGCGGTTTCGGATTCCTTTGTTCTCGTGATTAGAAGCAAGAACACGGATGCCTTGAACCGCTTCATATTCTATTTTCTCCAGAGCGAACAGGCCAACGAGAAGATCATCGCCAATACCAGAGGAACGACGGGAATTACGTCCATTAGAACTGAAGCGATAATGGGCTTTGAGATTCCCATCCCCCCGCTCGCCGAACAGCAGCGGATCGTCGGCCTGCTCGACGAAGCGTTTGAGGGCCTCGCCACCGCCAAAGCCAACGCCGAAAAGAACCTCCAAAACGCCCGCGCCCTCTTCGAGAGCCACCTCCATGTCGATCACGCTGAGAAAGCCATACTTGGAGATTTGGTGAATATCAAAACAGGGAAGCTAGATGCCAATGCCGCAGTTGAAGGCGGGAAGTTTCCTTTCTTCACTTGTTCAAGAGACATTTTCGCAATCGACACATTCGCCTTCGATTGCGAGGCGATCCTCTTGGCGGGGAACAACGCCGTCGGTGATTTCAACGTGAAGCACTACAACGGAAAGTTTAATGCTTACCAGCGCACTTACGTCATCACGGTGAACGAAAAGAAGCGTGTGCTTTACCGCTTCCTCTATTTTCAAATGCTCAAGAGCTTGAAGAAATTCAAAGCCCAGTCAGTTGGCGCTGGGACGAAGTTCCTGAAATTGGGGATGATTAAGGAATTGGAAATCGAGTTACCGAGCCTCGACGAACAACAACGCATTGTTTCAACGATGGACTCGGTGCGCGAAGAAACCCAACGCCTCGCCCGCCTCTACGAGCGGAAGCTCGCCGCGCTGGAGGCGTTGAAGAAGTCGCTTTTGTATCAAGCCTTTAATGGAGGACTTGTATGACCACCCAAACGCCCTTCGCTCTTCATATATTTGTTGCCGATGGCGATCCTGATGGCTTGCGGCTTGTAGAGCGTTCCAACTGGATCGGCAAAGCCCTCATGTTTCCTCGTGCGCTTTACCCGCAAATCCGTAACCGAAATGAATTCCAGCAAATCGGTGTTTATCTTCTACTTGGTCCCCGCATAGATGGCGATGGGGAAATGCTCTATATTGGCGAAGGTGATCCGGTGCGGCCACGGCTCGACGATCATTATGCCAAAAAGGACTTCTGGACGAGGGCCGTTTTCTTCGTCGCAGGTCCGGAGCATTTAAACAAAGCCCATGTTCAATATCTTGAAGCCCAGCTCGTCAGTCGCGCAGGCGCAGCCAAGCGGATGCTTCTAGAAAACGGCAATAGACCTGCAGAGCCAACCCTTTCTGAAGCCGACCGCGCCTTTATGGAGGTATTTCTCAATAATATTCTCGGCATGTTGCCCGTGCTAAGTATCCACGCTTTCGAGCATAGCCCTCTCATGGCAATAAAAAGTAAAATCCCGGGGCTCGTCTGTCACGGGCGTGGCGTCAAGGCCACCGGCTATGACACTCCACAGGGATTCGTTGTCCAGTCCGGTTCATATGCGGCTGATAATACGGTGCCATCACTCCAAAAGCACTTTCCTTCCGTCTGCGAACTCCGCGCCGATTTGCAGAAAAGCGGTGTCTTACTTCCGGAAGGCAACAAGCTCCGATTCACCCAAGACTATACTTTCAACTCGCCATCAATGGCTTCATCGATCGTCCTTGGCCGCTCTTCCAACGGACGCACCGCTTGGAAGGACCCAAACGGAAAAACATTGAAACAAATTCAACAGGCGCAGGCAGAAACCTGATTTATTAGGACTACTCCCAGAATCCCAACGGACAAACAATGAACGAAGCAGAGACCAGAGCCGAGCATATCGACCCTACGCTAAAGGAGGCGGGCTGGGGTGTCGTAGACGGAAGCAGGATCCTACGCGAGTATCACATCACGCCGGGCCGCATCGAGGGCTTTGGACGGCGCGGTAAGCCCCTTATCGCCGACTACATACTGGTCTATCGTAATCACAAGCTCGCCGTTGACGAGGCGAAATCGTGGGACGATCCGCTGACCGAAGGCGTGGGTCAGGCCAAAGACTACGCGGCGAAGATGGCCATCCGCTTTGCGTATGCCACCAACGGTCGGGGCATCTACGGCATCGACATGGGGACCGGAAAAGAAGGCGAGGTTCCGCGATACCCCACTCCGGACGAGCTCTGGAACATTACCTTCGCCAAGGCGAATGCGTGGCGTGATCGCTTCAGCGCCGTCCCATTCGAGGACAAGGGCGGCTCGCACCCGGGTCGATTCTATCAGGATATCGCGGTCGAACGGGCGATGGAAGCCATTTCGGAAAACCGACATCGCATTCTTCTCACCCTTGCCACCGGAACGGGCAAAACATTCATCGCGTTTCAGATAGCATGGAAGCTGTTCCACAGCCGTTGGAACCTAAGCCACGAGCCCTCGCGCCGTCCGCGCATCCTCTTCCTTGCTGACCGCAATATCCTCGCTAATCAGGCTTACAACGCCTTCTCCGCTTTCCCTGAAGACGCGATGGTGAGGATCAAACCGGAGGACATCCGGAAGAGGGGCAAGGTGCCGAAGAACGGCAGTCTGTTCTTCACGATTTTCCAGACCTTCATGAGCGGCCCTCCGAAGGACGGCAAACCGTCGCCCTATTTCGGCGAATACCCGCCGGACTTCTTCGATTTCATCGTTATTGATGAGTGTCACCGTGGCGGCGCGAACGACGAAAGTAACTGGCGTGACATCCTCAATTATTTCGCCCCCGCCGTTCAACTGGGCCTTACCGCCACGCCCAAGCGCGACGACAATGTGGATACCTACGCCTATTTCGGCGACCCAGTCTATATCTACTCGCTCAAGGAAGGCATCAACGACGGCTTCCTCACGCCGTTCAAAGTGAAGCAAATTTCCACCACACTCGACGATTATGTCTATGTGCCCGACGATACGCTGATCGAAGGCGAGATCGAAACCGGGAAGCTTTACACGGAAACGGATTTCAACAAGATCATCGAGATCAAGGAACGGGAAGCCCACCGCGTGAAAGTGTTCATGGACGAGATCAACCAAAACGAGAAAACGCTGGTGTTCTGCGCCACGCAGGATCACGCGCTGGCCATACGCGACCTCATCAACCAGATGAAGAAAAGTACGGACCCGAACTACTGCCAGCGGGTTACCGCCAACGACGGCGAACTGGGCGAGCAGTACCTGCGCGAATTTCAGGACAATGAGAAGACGATCCCGACGATCTTGACCACATCGCAAAAACTCTCGACCGGCGTAGACGCCCGCAATATCCGTAATATCGTTTTGATGCGGCCGATCAATTCAATGATCGAATTCAAACAGATTATCGGACGTGGCACACGGCTATACGACGGCAAGGACTACTTCACGATCTACGACTTTGTGAAGGCACATCACCACTTTAACGATCCGGAATGGGACGGCGAACCGCTTGAACCGGAGCCAAAGGCGACGAGACACGAAAACCATCCACCAAGTCCGCCTACTGAAGTCCAAATGCCACCGGCAGAGTACGAAAGGCGCACGAAAATCAAGATTAAACTCGCTGACGGCAAGGCGCGTACCATCCAGCATATGATGTGCACGACTTTCTGGCATCCTGACGGCACGCCTATGTCAGCACAACAGTTCATGGAGATGCTATTTGGGAAGCTGCCCGAATTCTTTAAGGACGAGGCCGAGCTGCGCGCCCTCTGGAGCTTGCCGGAGACGCGGAAGAAGCTCTTACAGGGTCTCGCTGATAAGGGTTTCGGAAGTTCGCAACTGGCCGAAATGCAGAAGATCATTGACGCGGAGAAGAGCGACTTGTTCGACGTCCTTGCCCACGTGGCCTACGCCTTACCTACAGTCACCCGCGAAGAACGCGCCGCGAAGGCCAAGATCGATATCAGCGCGCAATTCAATAGCAGGCAACGTATCTTCCTCGACTTCGTGTTGTCACAATACGTCAACGTCGGAGTGGGCGAACTTGATCAGGACAAACTCACTCCCCTATTACGGCTGAAATATCACGATTCCATTGCTGACGCGGTGGCTGATCTCGGTCGACCAGAAGACATCGGGAGAATCTTCGCTGGATTTCAGAAATTTCTTTATCAACAAACGGCTGCGGCATGACTGATGTCAACAAGAGCAGGGCTAATAAGGCGCTCCGATGTATCGTAGTGCGCGCCGTGCTCTCATCCGCCAGAACCCGAAAAAACGCATCAGGAGGCTCCCTACGGGCCGATCTTGAAGGGGCCCGGAGCCTTCTTACCCGGTCGCAAACCTTCCCATTCTTCACGGGCTTTAAGGAGATCCTCGATATTTGCGATCCGATTAACTCATCGGAGAAACCTTGAAAAAGAATCTCGTATTTGCCATCATCACCTTTAACGAGGCCGATTACGGGTCCTTACTAGCTCCATGTCAAATTCAGGACTCATGAACTTACGGAACCCCCCTCGACCAAGTCTAGACGCCGCTCTTGAAATCTTATTTGAAATTGACTTCAAGCTCGCTATGCCTCGAGATATAATGAAAGAATAGAAGAATATTAGGAGGCTAAAATGAGATTTGACGAGCAAATAGGGAATCAAGCGCTCTCACTTGAAAATATCCTCCATTGGTATCTAGTTTCGATATTTAGCGGAATGATTATTATTATTAATTTTATTTATTTGTTTATTCACAATGCGAATATCAATTACGTTGAATTCTTAAGGAAAGTATTAAGCATATCAGCGCCCGAAATAATATTTATATTGATTTTCGCACACTTCTTGATAAGTACAATCGTGACTTGCTTAGGAGCCATAATTCCAAAAAGAAAACAAAAATCATTTATTTCATATAGAGATTATTTAATAATCTTAGAAGGTCTCCAAAAAGAACACAGAAAATATATAAGAAGAGAATTTGACCAAACCAAGGATAGAATCAGATTCTTAATAAGTTTTGGAGCATCTTTTATTGCAAATTTCATCTTGTTCTTTATTGCATATTGGATTAATCGGAATATCACATTTTTAATTGTCGGATCTGCTTTTCTTCTTCTCTTTATAATATTTTTTTCCCTTTCACAAAGCGAAGGAAGAAATTATGATCGGTTACTTATAAACATTAAAGACGTTACGCGAGAGGAGCCATACATATCTCAATTTGATGAATAGAAAATTTTACCCAATGGATGATTGATACAAACTATAAATAGTTAGCGTTTGAACTGCAAGAAAACCGGAGAATTCTCTTAGCCCAGATTAAGAATAAGCAAGCTTTCTGGGCGGCGAGGGGAAGCAATATTAAGTCAAAGCTTTAAATATCGCTTAAGGCTGACCTCTTCGGGACGATCTGGAAGGGACTCGAAGCCTTGCCCTTCTCCATCTGATAACTGTGCAACTCCTCCCGGGCCTTGAGGATCTCCTCGATATTCCCGATCCGTGTTTCGAGGTCTTGCATCTCCTTAGCCTTCAAGGCGAGGGATAGTATCTCTCGTGCGGTCAGCCGCTGAGTGGTCTCGTCTTTTGAATCTAATAGGGCGATCAACTTCCGCGCGGCCTTCTCGGTGGCTCCCTTGAGGACAGCCAGCGCCTCATTAAATACCGCCTCCCGAGCTTCCTCGAGGCGTTTCCGGAAGGCTTTTTGCTTCAGCCATTCATAAAGCGTGGATTTTGAAATTCCGGCGCGACGGGACGCTTCTTCCATCGTCCCGGAGGCGAGGATCTCAGAAAGAGCCTTTAGCTGGTTGCCCGTGAGCTCAGGCGTGGGCTTCTTGTTTCCGTCCGGTTCTATCCGATTTCGTCGGGGGCATTCGCTGGAATCAACCGCGTCGTCATTGTCGTCCATCTTGCCCCCCTTCCGCCTTCCTTCGATCTAAAAACCGCCGGACACGCTGATGCATATCGAGCCCGCTTCCATCGTCAAGATCAAGCAGGTCAAAAAGCTTGGGAATCGGCGGGATCCCTACGATATCAGCAAATGCCTCCATGTCCCTCTGGATCGCAACCCTTTCCTGCTCCCGGTTCAGGGCCTCAGCATCCAACCCCGACATGGACATGATCTTTTCCACCCGATCGAGCCTCGCTTTGATACTCATTCCTTCATCCTACGGGAATCGGTATTAGAGCGCTGGACATGCAGTCCGTGGGTCATATCTGGGAAATCAAAGGTCCTGTCGACTTTCATGACGACATCGAAATCCCGAAGAAATATATCGTCATTATTATCAACAAGATATATTTTGGATATGAAACCCACGAAAAGCGGCGAAAATACTAGGCGGAAGCTGAAGGAGGAGGAGAGGTAGTTTCGCTTCTCCTCCTCCCCAGCGTGTCCTTTGGTATTCTTTTGAGTTCTTTGGACGGGAACTAAAGAATACCGTTCTTGCAAAGAAAGCCAAAGAAGACCAAAGAATACTAAAAATATATTAGGGGGGATCATGTCTTATCCTGCGGCTTGCACCAGAACCATCGCCCTTGATACTTGTCTTCTTTATCCGCTTTGAGCCCAAGCTTAACCCGGGCTTTTTTAACCGACCATTCCGGAATCCCCTCGTTCTCGGCCTCATCTAAAACGTCGCTTGCATATAGTGTCACCCCGCCCGTCATCTTACGCCGCAAAAATTCGACTGCTCGAGCCATGTCCCCGTCCTTTTCGATCGGAGGGCTGATGAGAGTTTCGGGGTCTTCGTCGATATGGTCGCCGTATATGATTTTCGCGGTGGTGATGATTTCGGCGGGATTGTCAGATGCTGGGAATTCGACCTGCTGGATTGAGAACGAGAGGCTTTTGTATCCGCCGGTGATATTCGACTTTTGGGGAACGAGCACTCGGGCGTTTCGGGGATCCTCTTCGCGGCGGATGACGGACCAGCTCATCTTCACAGCAGCTTCGAATTGAACGCTTCCCGAGGTTCGATGGATGGCTTTAACTCCGGGGGTTTTGGCGAAATGCATGACTGTCGGGATGGCAATTCCGAGTTTATAGGCGAGTTCGGAGATCCGGTCCATAGCTAGCCGGACTTGATTCCCTTGATTCGTATTGATCCGTTCGGGAAGAAAGGAAGCGATTGGATCGATGATAATCAATTTGAGGTCTGGAAAATCCTTCGCTCGCCGTTCGATTTCGGGAAGATTCCGGGTAATGTCAAACATCGAAAAATGATCTTTTCGTTGATAGATGCCTTCGACTATCGTTACCTTTGAGAGGTCCGCCCCAGCAGCCATAAGCCGCGGGACCAAGATCATATCCGGAACACCTTCGGACGTGATATAGAAGACCTGCCCGCGGACTGTGGAGATCGACTTATCATATACGGGAAACACCATTCCGCGGGATACCCGGGCAGCCATGTCTACGGCCACGAGGCTTTTCCCTTGACCTGCGTCTCCGGTGATAGCAGTCGCCATGTGCGTCGGCATGACGCCGTGCCAGAGCCAAGGGATTGCCCGGATCCTGATGGATTCCGCGCCCCGTTCGGCCAGCGTCACTCGGAAAGCGGTTTCCGGGGTTTTTGGCTTCGGAGGCTCATATTTAAGTCCGTTGAAAATTACTTCCTCCATCTTGGCCCGTTTGTCATCAAGGGCGGTGAACGGACTGAGAAAATCGGAAATATCCGCCTCCCGCTGGTCAAGCGGGATGTAGAGGATAATGACGTCATTTGTGAATTTCGAGAGTTCCGAAGCGATCCGCTGGACCTTCGTTTCGTTGCCAACATCATAGAGAATGAATACCGATTTCCCTCGGAAGTAAGGATTCAGCTCTGCCGGCCAAGACCCGGCGCCGAACGGGGCCGACGTCGATGGATAGCCCAGCCCGGCGAGGAGGTCGGCGTCCTTTTCGCCTTCGCATATGAACACGCGGGCTTCGTCCTTGATCCTATTCAAACGATATGGGACCACCTTGATTCCACGTGTATTGTATTCCCACGACGCCCCGACGGGCCGACGGCAAGAGAACGATTTCGGGATATATCGGACTTTCTGAAAAATGAGATTCCCGGCTTCATCAACATAATCATAGACGGCCGCTATTTCCCGTGTGGCTTGTCGGGTCGACGTCGGGCAATCTTCAAGACCCTCGAGTTCCTTAATCTTCTGGATGGATTCGGCAATAGACAATCCATCCTTCCGGGAAACGAAATCGATAATGCTCCCGCCTACGTCCGACTCGTGATGATCCTTCCAGAGCCAAGCGCCCGCCTCGCCTTGGAACACTGCAAACGAAGGTTTTTCGTCCGGCGGATGAAAAGGACAGTGCGCCTTTCCATTTGAGACCTGTATTCCATATCGGCGGCATAGGAATTCGGGAAGATTGATCCGTTTGAGAGGAGATAAATCCATTTTGCTATCCGAAGATTTTTTTTCGAAGCAGAGAAAGCACAAGCCGGGCATCCGCCGCAGAATCACAATGATTTAGGCACTCCCGTCGGCGACCATAGCTAATGAAGATCCGGGCACCGATCCGCCAAGCGTTAGTTATTTTCGCCGCCTCGAAGTCAGTGCCGTTCCATAGAAAAATCGATTCCGCCGGGGAACGCTTCATAGGATCCCCTCTCTCTTTTTTATGGAAGCGGTCGTGCCCTGAACCTGATGCATCAAGTCAGAATCTAAGGTCACCTTATCGACGCGAACGAGGCGCCCGATCCGAGCGACCGGAAGTTTTCCGGAGGCGGCCATGTCGTAACAGCCTTTGACGGAAATACCGAGGTAGCTCGCCGCCTCGCGAATCGTTATCCAGCGCCTTCCTGCGAAATTGTCCAAGTTCCTACTCCTACGACCTAACGGTGTCTGTCGAGTTGTAAGCCCAACACGCGGCCGATCTTGCGCCATTGGATCTTATTACCTTTTAGGACGCCGCATTCGAGCCGACTGAGAGTTGAGGGATGGATGCCCGTTTTGATACTGAGTTGCGCCTGAGAGAGCCCCTGTTGGGTCCGAACCCTTTTCATTCGATTCATCATCACCTCCATGCCGTATTGAAGTTCGTATCATCATCACCTAACATATTAAGGGAATGTGAATAGCCCTATTGGATGAGGCCCGACTTTGATGACTTTCGTTTCCTTTGGGGAATTGGTTAGCGCTTTTCGTAATGCGGCTTTATCCAAATCTCATCGATTAGCCCTGACGAATATATTCCCAGAAATATCCGGTTATGACTCATTCGTTTATCGTGCGCGAGGGAAACCTTGCCATTCGCGCGAGGAATGGGAACGGTACAGACTGGATTTAGATAAAGTGACTAAGATCCTTGAGAATATCTACAAGCAGATCAAGTCCGGAAAGCGTTCGACGACCCCTGCGATTTTTCCTATCCGGGGGATGAGTCCGATAAATCGTTTTTTCGATTGGATGATTCCCGAACTTGAAAAAGACCTCGACGTACTTTACCCTGACCATCCAGAAATAATTTCAACTATTATGAAGTCATTCCGAGATCTTTATAGCAAACTCGTAAAGATCAGGCAGTACTTCAACAAATCAAATAAGGGGGAAGACAAAATTAAGGATTTCAGTGAGGATATTGATATCGCTATAAAGGAGTTCAATGAATCGCTAGTGCCGGAGTCTAAGGGATGGAGAATTCTACGCATAAATTCCGGGCCGACGATGAAAGACCTCTCCGCACTTATAAAAGAATCTAATGAATGGAAGAATCGGTTGAAAAATAGTTTCTCTAAAAAGGGCCGGCCTGTTAAGCCGTTTAGTATACTAATTTTTTCTGTCGTAAAATGGACTAGCTTTATGGAGCTTGTTACGATTGGCGAATCGATCGAAAAAGGCCGACATCGGAAAATCAGCAAGAACTGGCAACTTGCCTGCGCGACCCTTCTTTGGCTTCATGTGAATATCGGAATTCCTGAGATGGTGGATTTTATTCGGCATCACGAGAGTGAAAAGCCGGAATTGGCGATAAAAAAATTAGTTAGAATACTCCAGAAAGAATATCAAAATTTCCGAAGATCGGGAAAAGGAACGGGAAAATATGAGCCAACAGGCTCATCATACAGCAGATACTTTATTGGAAGATCCTTTTTTTTCGAAAACGAATTGGGGCCGATGGAAAGACGTTTTTGAAATGCTATTCTCTTTAATAATAACCCTGCTCTCGGCCACGCCAAGAAAGGTCTGAGACCCCGTTGATGATCACCCCAACCAGATGGTCGCCGCGTCCAACGTCGGACGCGGCCTCGTCAGATTTGCGGGGGGGGGCGTCTCCCATTTTTATGGCTTTTCGTCTTCGTTCGCCGGATGGGCCGCCGTGTAATTAACGATAAAAACGTTGATCTCGTCGATCGTCGTCTTTTCATATTTGTCCCAGTCGTCGCCGCCCGCTGAGATGGCGTCGATCCCGGATGGAAAGTCGATCCACTCTTTCGTCTTGAGGTCCCATCGTTCGGTCGTGATGAAGTCGTCTCCTTCCTCGATCCGCACCGGGAATAACCGATCCGAATCGAGGACACAGAAAAAGTATTTCATGGTCATACCCACCTCGTCTGGTCGCGAAGTTGGTAGCGCTCCTTGGGATCCCTTTGCGTCCGAGCTGTCTGTGGGAATGGGGATGCCCCTTTCATCCTTTTTATGAGTCTTTTCCATTTGTGCCTTGATGGCCTCGAAGATCTTTTCGGCAGTCACATCCCCGTCAAAAAGAAAGCGGACTTTTTCCTTGGATTCATCCTGTTCTTTCATCGTTTTCTCCTGCATCCTCATCGCCGGGAGCATCGTCCTTCCCACGTCGATGAAGGTACGGCCCTCAATGTCGCGTAGGATAATTCCGACTGCGGATCAAGTCAATAGTTCGGCGGTCACCAAAGGCCGCGCACCGACACGGCCACCGCCAAGGAGAAGGCTCGGCGGGCGAGGCTTCATTCGCTCTTTGTGTCCAGATCGACTTCCATGGGTGGGCTCATCCTTCCTGCCGCCTCCCTT
>JGI24136J36422_10000542_pt1 | contig 14470 bp, 12 predicted proteins | sample BarGraNGADG00212_2_FD_36422 | JGI IMG/M metagenome (IMG submission 36422)
TTTGAGCCTTTTTTATTACCTTTGCACCCGAAAATTTATTGAACTATGGCAAACAACATGATTCTGGAGAAGCTGGAGGGTGTGAAATCGCGGTTTATTGAGGTTGGCGAACTTCTCACCCAACCCGATATTCTCTCGGATATGAAGAAGTATGTCAGATTAAATAAAGAATATAAGGACCTGCTGCCGATAATCGAGTCGTACGAACGTTATAAACTTGCTCTCAGTAATATTACAAGCACCAAAGACCTGCTTGGAACTGAGAAGGACGAGGAAATGCGTGAGATGGCTAAAGCTGAGCTGGATGAGCTCACATCGCATATACCTGAGATGGAAGAAGAGATCAAAATGCTGATAATTCCTGCAGATCCCGAGGACGATAAAAACGCGGTGATGGAGATCAGAGCAGGAACAGGTGGTGATGAAGCAAGTATTTTTGCAGGAGATCTTTTCAGAATGTACAGCAAATTCTTTGAAACAAAAGGATGGAAGGTTGAAGTTAATAATATATCTGAAGGAACTGCAGGTGGCTATAAGGAGATAGTTTTAAGTATTACAGGCGATGGTGTATATGGAATAATGAAATATGAATCGGGTGTTCATCGTGTTCAAAGAGTACCACAGACAGAAACACAGGGTCGTATTCATACATCTGCTGCATCGGTTGTAGTCCTTCCTGAGGCTGATGAATTTGATATTGACCTTAGATCTGAAGATATCCGTAAAGATACCTATTGTTCTTCCGGACCCGGAGGACAGTCGGTAAATACAACATATTCAGCAATTCGCCTTACACATATTCCGTCAGGTATTGTTGTTACCTGTCAGGATGAGAAGTCTCAGCTTAAAAACTATGACAAAGCATTGAAAGAATTGAGAACAAGGCTCTATAATCTTGAGTATCAGAAATATCTGGATGAAGTATCGCTTCGTAGAAAAACCATGGTGTCAACAGGCGACCGCTCAGCAAAGATCAGGACATATAACTATCCTCAAGGAAGAATGACCGATCACAGGATCAATCTTACTATATACAATCTTCCTTCCATCCTTGATGGTAATATCCAGGAGGTTCTCGATAAGCTGCAAATGGCTGAAAATTCCGAACGTTTAAAAGAGAGCAATATCTGAACCATTTTATTCCTAACCTTAGTGTACCTTTGTATTTAAATTTATTTACCACAAATGAATTACGAGAAATTATTTGAAACAATAGTCAAAAAGCATTCATTCCTTTGCGTTGGTCTCGATACGGAAATTGAAAAAATTCCATCGTTTCTTCAAAAACGCAAAGACCCGATATTTGAGTTCAACAAACGGATTATTGATGCAACTCATGAATATGCAGTAGCTTATAAACCGAACGTTGCATTTTATGAATCTGCCGGGGCAAAAGGATGGACATCACTTGACTTAACAGTGAGGTATATTAAGGATAATCATCCTGATATATTTGTAATTGCTGATGCAAAAAGGGGAGATATTGGAAACACCTCAAAGATGTATGCAAAAGCTTTCCTGGAAAACATGCCTTTCGACGCAATAACCGTTGCTCCGTATATGGGTGAAGATTCTGTGACACCTTTCCTGCTTTATGATGAAAAATGGGTCGTTCTTCTGGCACTTACATCTAATAGGGGCGCTGATGATTTTCAGTATCACAATGAAGATGGATTAAAACTCTTCGAAAGGGTATTGTCTGTTTCACAGAAATGGGGTACCATTAATAATATGATGTACGTTGTTGGTGCAACACATGCCGTAATGTTGAATAGCATACGGAAGTTAGTTCCCGATCATTTTCTTTTGATCCCCGGTGTAGGAGCCCAGGGCGGCAGTCTTGAAGAGGTGTCAAAATACGGGCTTAACAGCAAATGCGGACTTCTGGTCAATTCTTCAAGAGGAATAATATTTGCAGATAGCTCGGCAAATTTCGATAAAATAGCAGGCCAAAAAGCAAAAGAGATACAGGTTGAGATGGAAAAATATCTCCGCCAGCATAACCTCATTTGAACGAACACGGCCACGCTATGGGGTGGCCCTTTCCTTTATATTTTATAATGATGCACTTGTGTCGTGTTTCATTATTTCGTAAATTAGGATTCTCGCTGTGTAACTAATTTATGCTAAAATGAAAGAGGAATTTCTTCATTACCTATGGAAATATAGTCTCTATGATCCTGAAAAGCTTTTCGATAATGAAAAGAATAAAATTATTGTCTTAAATCCGGGTGAGTATAACCGTGATTCCGGACCGGACTTTTTCAATGCCCGGATCTCTATTGAAGGTACCGTTTGGGCCGGAAACGTTGAAATTCATTCCAGGTCATCCCATTTTGATAATCATGGTCATCAGAATGATCCGGCTTTTAATAATGTAATCCTTCACATTGTAGCTGAAAACGATAAACGTGTTTTCAATTCAAAGGGAGAAGAGATTCTAACAGTTGAGATAACATTTGATTCATCTTTATTCGAGAAATATACATTTCTTATTAATAATCCCTATATAATTGCCTGTCAGGATGATATTAAGAAACTCGACGATATTCCGGTCCGCCACTGGCTGAATTCAGTTCTTATAGAAAGATTTCAGAGAAAATCCGGATCAATCCTGAAAATANTTTACGAAACAGGGAACGACTGGGAGGAGACATTTTACAGAATGCTTGCACGTTATTTTGGATTCAGGGTTAATACTGAACCTTTTGAGATGCTTGCCACTGCGCTACCATTCAGGATTATCCGGAAGCATACTGACAATATATATCAGATTGAGGCTCTTTTATTTGGAACAGCTGGTTTGCTTGAAGAGGGACTTTTTAAAGAAGCACTTTCTGATGAGTATTACCGCAACCTGTTAAAAGAGTATACCATACTTTCAGCAAAATACTCCCTTAAACCTTTACATGGATGGATATGGAAATTCTCGAGATTGAGACCATCAAATTTTCCGACTATCAGATTATCTCAGCTGGCAGCGATGTTGTCGATTACCGGCGGACTCTTTTCCAGGGTATTGGAAGCTAATGATATTAAACAGATAAAAGAATTGTTTGAAGTAACTGCTTCAAGCTATTGGAACGAACATTATGTGTTCGGTAAAAAATGCAGGGATGTTGCCAAGAGTACAGGATCGCAGGCGACCGATATATTTCTTATTAACGCGGTTATACCGGTAATATTTGTCTATGGACAGAGCAGGGATCGACAGGATATCAGTGAAAGGGCGCTTGGATTTCTTGAAAAGATCGATGCAGAGAAGAATGCTATTACTGCAGAATGGGATACTGCAGGGATTAATGCAGAATCGGCATTCTATTCCCAGGCACTTTTACAGCTCAGAAATGAATACTGCAGAAAAAGAAAATGTCTCGATTGCCGTATTGGCAACAAAATAATTAACACGGGGAAAAAGCTTAAGAATCCTGAAGAGTTAGTGCTGGAGCCACAAGTTTTGACTAAGGGTTGAATTTATTTGACAAATAGTTGAAGGATAATACTATTCAACGCAACTTTCGATATCCTTTTTCCGTCTTAATAATAATAATTCGACAACTTTTTAAAAAAAAGGCAAATTGTTTGATAATTTTCATAAAAAAACCTTATTTTTGCGTTCCAAAATTGGAGACTCAATCTATATTTGGATAAACAACATTTTAATTAGAGATATGTATTTAACAACAGAAAAAAAGCAGGAGTTTTTCAAAACCTTTGGATCATCTGAAATCGATACCGGTACGGCAGAAGGTCAGATAGCGCTATTCTCGTACAGGATCAATCATCTTACCGAACATCTTAAAANGAATAAAAAAGATTTCAGCACCCAGCAGGCTCTTATCAAACTTGTAGGGAAAAGAAGAAGGCTCTTAGATTACCTGAAAATTAAAAATATCGGGCGGTATCGCGAAATCATAAAAGCGTTGAAATTACGTAAATAGAATAAAAAGGCAATTCAAAATTGCCTTTTTTCATACTATTTAAATTATTTTGTAATTTCAATTATCATAAATCACACATATAATGTTTAAAATAAAAGAGAAGATTATTGATCTCGGCGACGGGAGGATAATAACCCTTGAAACAGGCAGAATGGCCAGACAAGCTAATGGTTCTGTTCTGTTAAAGATGGGGAAGACAATGTTGCTGGCTACAGTGGTGTCGGCACAGGAGGCAAAGGAAGATACAGACTTCATGCCACTATCAGTTGAGTACAAAGAGAAATATGCTTCTTCGGGACGGTTTCCCGGAGGATTCCTTAAAAGAGAAGCAAGACCTTCGGATTATGAGATTCTTATTTCAAGACTCGTTGACAGGGCATTGAGACCTCTCTTTCCTGACGATTTTCACGCAGAAACATTTGTTACGATCAGTCTTATATCGGCAGATATGGATATAATCCCCGATGCACTCGCTGGTCTGGCTGCATCAGCGGCTCTGTCAGTTTCTGATGTACCATTCAATGGACCGATGTCGGAAGTAAGGGTTGCAAGGATAGATAAAAAATTTATCGTCAATCCGACAGCCACTCAGCTGAAGGAAGCTGATATAGACCTTATGGTAGGTGCCACCTTTGACAATATACTTATGGTTGAGGGTGAAATGAAAGAAGTTTCAGAAGAGGAAATGCTTGAAGCTCTTAAAATTGCTCATGATGCCATTAAACTTCACTGCAAAGCTCAAATGGAATTTGCACAAGAGTTGGGTACAACAATTAAAAGGGAGTATAATCATGAAGTTAATGATGAAGATCTCAGAAAAAAGGTCTGGGCTGAAACTTATGACAAATGTTATCAGGCGGCAAAATCATCTACGGCAGATAAGCATAAACGCATAGATACATTCGAANCTATTGTCACTGAATTTCTTACCCAGTACANAGAAGAAAATTCTGTTGATGAGACACTTGTAAAAAAGTACTATCATGATGTTTTGAAAGAGGCTTCCAGGAGACTTGTACTCGATGATAATATTCGTCTCGACGGGAGGAGACCTGATGAGATCAGACAGATTATATGTGAAATTGATCCGCTTCCTGCCACACATGGTTCAGCNCTGTTTACAAGGGGTGAAACCCAATCATTGACAACAGTCACATTAGGAACAAAATTAGATGAAAAGATTATTGATGATGTGTTGAATAAAGGAACGGAAAAATTCACTCTTCATTATAATTTTCCTCCATTTGCAACCGGTGAAGCAAAAGCTGCAAGGGGAATAAGCAGAAGGGAAATTGGTCATGGAAACCTTGCCCACAGGGCTCTTAAAAACATGATGCCATCAGATGATGAAAATCCTTATGCGATCAGGGTTGTTTCCGATATCCTGGAGTCAAATGGTTCTTCCTCTATGGCTACAGTTTGTGCCGGTACACTTGCTCTTATGGATGCAGGAATCAAACTAAAGAAACCTGTATCAGGAATTGCAATGGGATTAATAACCGATAAAGAGACAAAAAAATATGCAGTTCTTTCTGATATCCTTGGCGATGAAGATCATCTCGGTGATATGGACTTTAAAGTAACCGGAACCCGTGATGGTATTACTGCTACACAGATGGACATTAAGGTGGAAGGACTATCTTTTGAAATACTTACCAAAGCTCTCAACCAGGCAAAAGCCGGCAGACTACATATTCTGGATATTATGAACCAGACTATATCAGAGCCGCGTCCTGAACTTAAACCACATGCTCCAAGGATTGAAATGCTTACAATCCCTAAAGAAATGATCGGAGCCCTTATCGGTCCCGGAGGAAAAGTTATTCAGGAGATACAACGTGTAACAGGCGCTACAATAATCGTTGAAGAGATTGATGGTCATGGTGATGTCAATATTTTTGGTAAGAACGCTGAAATCATAACTGCAGCCCTTGACTGGGTGAAAAAAATCGTAACTGTCCCAGAAATCGGACAGGTTTATAAAGGAAAAGTTAAGACAATTGTCCAGTTCGGTGCATTTGTTGAGATACTTCCAAATAAAGACGGACTCGTTCATATTTCAGAGCTGGAGTGGAAAAAGGTCAACAAAGTAGAAGATGTACTGAAAGAGGGACAGGAAATTGAGGTTAAGATAATTGATATCGATCCTAAAACCGGGAAAATAAAATTATCGAGGAAAGAACTACTGCCTCGTCCCCCAAGGCCGGACAATGAAAAAAGAAATCCTGAAGAAAATCAGAATAAGTGATAAGGGTCCCGCTTTAGCGGGACTTTTTTATTGCTATTCCGCTTCCAATTTATAAATTTGGATAATTGAAATAGCAATTGTTTTCAGGGATGAAGATCAGATACAATTATGTAGTTATTGAAGGAAATATCGGTGCAGGTAAAACTACCCTTGCCGGGAAAATAGCAGATCAGTTCAATGCACATCTTATCCTTGAACATTTTGCAGATAATCCATTCCTGCCTAAGTTCTATGACGAACCGGAAAAATATTCTTTTCCTCTCGAACTCTCTTTTCTGGCAAGCAGGTATAAACAACTTAAGGAGGAGTTGGTACCACAGGATCTGTTCAAGTCTTTTACGATTGCAGATTATTATTTCATGAAGTCGCTGGTATTTGCTGCATCAACTCTGACGGGCGATGAGTACAACTTATACAGGCAGATTTTCTATATTATTTACGGCTCTCTTCCCAAACCTGATATCTATGTTTACCTTCATATTAATCCTGAAAGACTGCTCGAGAATATTGAAAGNAGAGGACGCAACTATGAAAAATCGATAACTAAAGAATATCTTCAGAAAATCCAGAATAGTTATTTTTCTTTTTTTAAACAAAATCCGGAGAACAAATATCTGGTTATAGATGTAAATAATATAGATTTTGTTGCCAACGAAAAACATTATTCAAAAATAATTGATACTATTTTTTTTGACGATTATCCTGTTGGATTGAATAAGGTGATTCTGTAATTTATTTATGAATTTNAGAAGGATAAAACCTGTCGGAAATTATCTGATGATATTGCAATATAATGTGAATAGTGTAACAATTACTTGAAATTATGTAACACTTATTATTTTAAAAGGCTCCACCTTTGCTTGGCAATTTACTCTTATAAGTTTTACATAAGAGAGGTTGGATTAACATGTATTTTCGGGATGCTACCAGTGATTTTTATAAAAGACGTTTAAAAACATATAGATTGATATTGTTGTATAATGAATAGCATAAATTACAGGGGAGAAAAATATTTGGGATAGTTAATAGCCTGTATAGCTACAAATTATAGAAACAGTATTAATCATTACTTACAGGCATATTATTTTATTTAATTTGCTTAAATTATGACTAAATAATTGTAAATTTGTAGTTAAGTTATTTTTTTTTAGTTAATTGTTCACTAAAAACAGTCAAACAACGTATCATAAACAAATAACACTTTATAAACTATGAAAAAATTCAGAAGCTATTTTATCCTTATCCTGGCCGCAGCTGTTATGACAAGTTGCAGCGGTTTGAATAAGATGAAGAAAAACTCCAACTTAGTTAAGTATGAGGTTACTCCCAAAATTCTCGAAACACATGCTGGTGTAGTTACTGTTACCATTAAAGGTACCTTTCCTGCCAAGTACTTTGATAAGAAAACAACGGTTGCAGTTACTCCTGTTCTTACTTATACCGGTGGCGAAACTGCTTTTGAAAAAGTTCAGGTTCTGCAGGGAGAAAAAGTTCAGGCCAATAATAAGGTAATTACCACAAATGGCGGAGATTTTACTTATACCAGTGCCATTCCTTATAAGGTTGACATGAAAGTGTCAGAACTGGTTTTAAGAATTAAAGCTGTAAGAGGCAAAAAAAGTCTTGATTTTGAACCTGTAAAGATTGCTGATGGTGTAATTGCTACTTCAACTCTGGTTGAGAAACATGGCAGGACAATAATGATGAAAGATAATTATGTCAGAATTAATCCTGAGAATAAATTAGCAGATATTCATTATCAGATAAATCAAGCTGATATTACCAGTAAAGAACTTAAAGCAGAAGATATTGCACTGCTTAGAGAATTCATNAAATCTGTAAGCGCTGATTCCAGCCGTAAGTTAAAAGGCACTGAAATCAGTTCATATGCATCTCCCGATGGTTCAATGAAAATTAATGAACCATTATCTGTAAAAAGAGGTGCAACAGCTGGCAAATTTATGAAGAAGGAATTTGGTAAGAATGAAGCTGCAAAAGCCGAAGGTTTTTTCAATGAAAAAACTACTCCGGAAGACTGGGATGGTTTTAAATCAGAAGTTGAAAAATCAACCATCCAGGATAAAGACCTTATCCTTCGCGTTCTCTCAATGTATTCTGATCCTGATGTTCGCGAGAAAGAGATCAAGAATATGTCAGCCGCATTCGAGGCTCTTAAAACAGACATTCTTCCAAAACTGAGAAGATCAAAACTGGCTGTAAATGTCGATATCACGGGCCGCTCTGATGAGCAGATCCTTTCACAGATAAAGGCAGATCCTAAAGTACTGAATGTGGAAGAGATGCTTCATGCCGGTACTCTTACAACCGACCTGAACGAACAACTTAAATTTTACCAGGTTACCGCTGAAAACTTCCCGGCAGAGATCCGCGCCAAGAATAACATGGGTTGTACCTATCTTGCTTTAGGTAAAACTGATGAGGCAATTGCAGAATTTGAAAAGGCAAAAGCTATTCAGAATAATGATGTGGTAAAGAATAATCTTGGTTTTGGTGCACTTGTAAAAGACGACATGTCGAAGGCTGAAGAGTATTTTAATTCAATGACAGCAGCAACTCCTGAATCAAAGTGGGGACTTGGCGTTATTGCAATTACAAAAGGTGAATATGATAAAGCAGTTAACTTCTTTGGCGCAGAGCCATGCTTCAATAATGCTCTCGCTCTTTACCTTAAAGGTGATGTTGCCAAGTCAAAAGCAATGCTCGATGGCATGAAGGAACTCTGCAAATGCGGAAAGCCTTCATATCTTAAAGCTATTATCGGAGCTCGTCTCGATGACAAGACCTATATGGTAAGCAACCTTCGTGAAGCATTTGGATTTAAATTGGAATGGAAAGATTATGCAAGGACCGACCTTGAGTTTGCAAAGTACTTCAATGATGATAGTTTCAAATCAGCAGTACAATAAAAATTAAATAATATTAAGAAAGGCTACTTGAGAAAGTGGCCTTTTTTTATTCAGTTCCCACAACACTATCCCCACACTTATAGCAATATTAAAGGAATGCTTTGTTCCGAACTGGGGAATTTCTGTACACTGNTCGCAAAGATTTATTATTTCCTGAGCTACGCCNTTTACCTCATGACCAAAAACAAGGGCATATCTCTGATCAATGTCAATTTGCAGATCCTGTAAATATACGGCTCCTTCAACCTGNTCAATAGCGATTATTTTATACCCTTTTTCTTTGAGTTCACTTACGGCACTTAAAGTGTCAGAGAAATATTTCCATGTAACCGATTCAGTAGCGCCAAGAGCTGTTTTCTGAATCTCTCTGTGCGGGGGTCTGGCAGTTATTCCACATAAATAGATTGCTTCTGTCAGGAATGCATCTGCAGTTCTGAAAATCGATCCGACATTGCTTTGGCTCCTTACATTATCAAGGACAATAATAAATGGAGATTTTTCAGTTTTCCTGAACTGTTCTATGGTCTTTCTATTAAGTTCGGGGTTGAGAAGCTTACGCATTCTTTTTTATGCTAAAATAACTAAATAATCTTTTAATTGTTGTTATTTTGNGAGCAGTGAATTCAAGGAATAATAGCCCGATATTTAATTAAACTGTTGTAAAATGAATGTTCATGAATTTCAGGGTAAGTCTTTACTAAAAGCTTACAATGTTGACATTCAGGAAGGTTTTGTTGCAGAGACTCCTGACCAGGCTGTTACAGTTGCTGAACAATTACATGAAAAGTTCGGCACTGAGTTTTATGTTGTAAAGGCACAGATCCATGCAGGAGGNAGGGGGAAAGGCGGTGGTGTCAAATTGGCAAAAACTATTGGAGATGTCAGAAAACTTGCAAACCAGATACTTGGAATGCAATTGATCACACTACAGACAGGTCCTGAAGGGAAAAAAGTAAATAAGGTCCTTATTGCACAGGATGTTTATTATAAAGGAGAATATAAACCGGAAGAATTTTACATCAGTATTCTTCTGAACAGAGACAAAGGAAGATATACTGTTGTTTACTCTCCTGAGGGTGGCATGTCTATTGAAGAAGTTGCTGAAAAATCACCGGAACTTATTTTTACTGAGGAAATTGATCCCGGAGTAGGACTCCAGCCATTTCAGACACGTGACATTGCCTTTAAGCTGGGATTGACCGGGAGTGCCTTTAATAATATGCAGAAATTTCTTTCGGGTATTTATGAGACTTTCTTAGCCTGTGATGCCCAACTTCTTGAAATTAATCCCGTATTAAAAACCAGCGATAACAGAGTATTAGCAGTCGACTGCAAACTGGTTCTTGATGATAACGCTTTATATCGTCATCCTGAACTTTTGGGAATGAGAGACTTAAATGAAGAGGATCCAATAGATGTAGAGGCAGGACGCCATAATCTGAATTTCGTAAAGCTCGATGGNAATGTCGGATGCATGGTTAACGGAGCAGGACTGGCAATGGCAACTATGGATATTATAAAGCTTTCAGGCGGATCACCGGCAAATTTTCTGGATGTAGGAGGNGGGGCCAGTCCGAAGACTGTTGAAGCCGGATTCCGTATCATCCTTAAAGATCCAAATGTGAAGGCTATACTTATAAATATATTCGGCGGAATAGTGAGATGCGACAGGGTAGCCAGTGGGGTTGTTGAAGCCTATAAATCTATTGGAAAGATAAGAGTTCCTGTAATAGTAAGACTTCAGGGAACAAATGCAGAAGAGGCTAAAAAGATAATCGATAGTTCCGGGCTTGAAGTGTTTTCGGCTATCTCGTTCATGGAAGCAGCTGACCTGGTCTCAAAGATATTAAAGTAAGAATATTTGACTTCCCATAATTTACTTAAAAATCAATTTTAGAGAAAACCTGGTGATGAAATTCAGTGAGTTGCGTTTTGTTTTTTTATTAAAAATCTTTTCAGTTGTTATTTTCATCTTTATCCTTGTATGGCACCCCCGGATTGCTTACTTCAGTAACCGGTGTTTAGATTACAAACAAAAGGATTTCAGTAGAAAGCTAAATGACAGAATTGTAGATTATTCAGCGGAGGCAAAATTGAATGGTATTAAACCCTGTAAGGATGCCAGCGACCTGAAGAGAAGAATTTCGGAGGGAGAATTAGTGAAAGTCGCCAGCGGGAATAAGTATACAGTTGAAAAAATGACCTTCAGTTATCCATGTGTCACTAAGAACAGCAAGGCACTTCTTGATGAGATNGCCAGAAGATTCAGTGAAAAATCTTCGCACAANGGTTTAAAAGNTGTCAGATTTTACATAACATCAATGACGAGGAAAACTGAAAATATAAGGAGTCTGAGAAGGTNCAATATGAATGCATCTGCAAACAGTCCTCACCTTTATGGCAATGCTTTCGATATAAGTTATAAAAGGTTTATTGCGCGAAAATGGGNTTTAACGAATTGTGATAAGAAATTCTTAAAAGAGGCCCTTNCGGAGGTCATCTGGCAGTTGAGAGAAGAAAATAGATGCTGGGCTACNTACGAGAAAATGCAGAATTGTTATCATNTTGTCTCTCGCTGAAGGTCTTAAAACCTTTTTTATTTTTTATGCGATTCATCGCAATATGGTTTATTCCCTGATTTTCCGCACCTGCAAAGCAAAATCTCACCCGGTGACTCTTCTTTATCTCTCTTTAGATCTTTCAGCAGAAAGTTACCGGTAATTTTCAAAGGTCCGAATTCAATTACTTCGATAATTGACTGAGATTTGTTTTCTTTTTTCTCCTCCATATCTGAAATGTTAACCGATAAAACCGAATTTTCGGTGTTGCCCGTCNCAGAATGGCATGTGGTCGCTTACTCCACAACGGCAGATTGAGATTATGCTCTCATGAATTTCTTTTTTAACACCGCNATACAACAAAGTAAAATTGCCTTTAAGCACAANAGGTCCGTCAGCCATAATCTTAACAGAAACCGGTTGTTCTTTCGAATCCGGTTCTTCGCAATNTATAAGTTCAGGNCTTCTGAACTTAATATGGTTAAGCTGATCGCTCCCGACGGATTCATTTTTTGATTCATCATTCCATTTCCAGGCAAGAGCTTCCGTTGGACACAGGTTTACAACTTCAATTATTCTTTCAGTTGTGGAACCGTTCATATCGACCCACGGCCTCCTGCTTGGATCGAAAACTTCAATGAGTTCCCTGTAGCAGTAAGAAGCGTGAACACATGCTGATGGTTTCCAGTAAACAGTAATATCTTCGTTTTTATATCTTCTACCACCAGAAAACTGGTTTTCTTTTTTTTCCATTACCACCAAATTATTATTCTTTGATTAAAAATTTTAATCCTGATAAACTTATGGCTATAATTATTGTAATCCAGTTTTTTAATCTCATAATCAGAGCTCAGNATAACTTAATTCCTGGCTGCAATTTAGCATTTTTTATATATATTCAGATTGAAGTGACATTATGAATATTTATATTTGTGTTTATCATATATTAAGTGAGTAAAATTCATTTATTTAGCCGCAGGATTAAAATGGGGTGTTATAAATTCATTGTGCATTAAATTATGATAATCGTAAGTTGGCTTTGCGGATTGACAGGATTAATATTATCAAAACCTTTTGGTCATTTGATCCTTACACTGTTAGCTATACTTATTATAACAAGTGCAATATTAATTTTGTTCTCGACTAAGCTTAAAAAAGTTAACCGGGAATTACTTGAAAGAAACAAACAGATTTTAGATATAAATGCTGAACTNCAGAGATCAAANGAAGAACTGGCAGTTCAAAAAGAACTTGTCACAAAAAAACACTTTGAGTCTGACAAGTTCTATGAAATGCTTGTTCAATCTGCCAATGATGGCATCTCATTCTACGACCGCGACTGGAATCTGAAATATGCCAATACTGCTTTTTATACTATGATCGGGTATGAAAAGGAATCCTATAATTCTTTAAATCAGGTTGATCTGATCCATCCCGATGATCAGGATTATCAATTAAAAAAAGCGCAGGCTCTTGTGAATAATGGATTCTTTGAAACCGAACTCAGGCTCAGACATAAATCAGGTCATTATCTGAATCTGTCATCCAGGTCAGTAACAGTCAGGAGCGATTCGGGAGAAGTTCTTGGGGCACTCACCATTTCACGCGATATTACCAGATCGAAACAGGTTCATGAAGATCTTATAAAAGCAAACATAGGGGCTGAATCGAGCAACAGATTAAAATCGAACTTCCTCGCAAATATTTCGCATGAAATCCGCACTCCTCTGAATAGTGTTGTTGGATTTTCAAACTTGCTTCTTTCAAATAATTTATCTAATGAGGTAAAGGAGGAATACATTGAACATATTAACCATAACAGCGAAAGATTACTTCAGATAATTGGCGATATTATCGATTTATCGCGGCTCGAAAGTTCCCAGATTGAAATTACCTACGAAGAGGCCTCCCTGAGTGCAATTGTCAATGAGATAATTGAAGAAGCCCGGCAAATTATTAAACGAAACGAAAAATCCATTATCCTGAACGTCAAAAATCAGTTTGAAGATAATGGAGACCTTATATTCACAGACAGGATATGGCTTAAAAGAGTATTAAATCACCTTATGGATAATGCCGTGAAATTTACTCTTGAAGGATCAGTTGAATTTTCGTATTTACTGGAAAATCAGAATATTGTTTTTAAAATCAGGGATACTGGCATTGGGATAAACAAAGAGAACCTGGGCCGTATATTTGAAGAATTCAGGCAGGAATTTGACGGTCATCACCGTCCGTTTGAAGGACTTGGTATCGGACTTACGCTGGCAAAAGAGGTTATAGAAAGAATGGGAGGAAAGATATGTGTTCAGTCTGAAAAAGGAGTTGGCTCCGAATTCAGTTTTTCAATTCCTTACCGGCCAGCCGGCAGCACAAAAGCTAAATTAATTCCTGTGAATAGCGAACCTGCTTTAAAATCCATTGACTGGAGTTCAAGAAAATGTCTTCTTGTCGACGACAATAAAGATGTTTTNATTTACCTGAACCGTATACTCACTGATACCGGAGTTTCTATTATTACTGCCAGATCGGGATTTGAGGCCATAGAATTAATAAAATCCAACCCTGATATTGATGTTGTACTTCTCGATATGCAGATGCCTGAAATGAATGGGATCGAAGCCACGAAAGAGATCAGAAAAATCCGCAAAAATCTTCCGATCATTGCTCAGACAGCCTTTATCTTTGAAGATGATAAAGATATTATTCTGGAAGCAGGATGTGATGCCTGCCTTATAAAACCGATAAGAAGAGAACATCTGTTGACAGTAATGTCCAGTTTTGTGAAATCGAGTT
>JGI24136J36422_10000545_pt1 | contig 14456 bp, 7 predicted proteins | sample BarGraNGADG00212_2_FD_36422 | JGI IMG/M metagenome (IMG submission 36422)
GGGAATATATCATAAGCGGGAAAGGGTAGTTGGTTTAAATCTTTTATGTGCGTGCGCTGAGGGTTTATGACGATTTTCCCTTCCTGATCCATATACATCAGACCCTCAATATCCTTCAGGTTCTTTTTTCCCTTAATATGGGAGATCAGTTCTGTAAATGTAATCTCGCCTTCACCAACAACAGCAAATTCGGCAGGGATCTTTTCGAAAACCTCTTCCTTTATGGTTGTGACATATGGGCCACCCAAACAAACCGGGACCTTCTTATCTGATTTCTTTATCTTGTGAAAAATATCAATGACTTCGTAATATACCGGTGAAAAGACCGTGATCCCGATAAGGTCAAATGATGAACCAAAGAATTTTTTCGTTTCTTTTGAAGTGGCTACCCTTGTATCAAGCACCTGAAAACTTAAGTCATCGTGATGTTCCCTGGCATAAGCTGCAAGATAGGCAAGTCCAAGGTGGACCGTTTTGTACCTCCTGTCTTTATTAGGGAAAATCAAACCTATTTTCATTCCGTTTTTTAGTTTTACCAGCTAATTTCTGTCCTGTCTTTAAAGAATTTTCCTGTTGGGATCTCTTTTTCAGTAGTCAGCCAGATTGCCGTATCCGCCCCCTGCCTGACGTCACGTGGTGCATTTACCCCTCCCATATTCGTTCTTACCCAACCCGGACACATGGCATTCACCTTAATTCTTTTTTCCTTTAATTCGTTGGAGACCATTATTGTTAATGCATTCAGGGAGGCTTTTGAGAGCCTGTAACCAGGATAATCTCCAGACAAGCTTTTCAATTCACCCATTCCGCTGCTCATATTGATAATCCTGCCATCGCCACTCTTAAGTAATAATGGAAGAAAAACCTGGATCATCCGCCAGACGCCATAAAAATTTGTTTCCATTATATTTTTTACACTGCTTAAGGCAATGTTTTTAGAACCCATCTTTCCGCTATCTATTCCCGCCTTTATTAGTACAGGTTTAACAACCTGAATCATCCGCCACACCCAGGGTGCATCTTTTTCCAGGATGTTTTTAATATCAGAAACGATTACATTTTCGTTGCCTTTATGACTTGCCCCGATTCCGGCATTGTTGATCAGAACATCCAGCTTTCCTAATTCGGTTCTCAAAGATCCGAACAGCTTCTGGATGCTCTCTTCATCTGTTACATCCAGTTGTTTGACAATGACATTGTTACTGATTGCCCTGGCAGCTTCCAGACCTTTTTGTAAATTTCTGGAACCCATGATCACGGTATGCCCGAGCACATCCAGTTGCCGGCATATTTCCAAACCGATACCCCTGTTTCCCCCGGTGACTAAAACAATTTTCATCTGCTGCTTTTTATAAACTTTTTCAATATTCCCCACTGTATCCGTAACACTATAAACGGCAATATATTGATTAACGCGATCCGGTTTTGAAATGGAAATTTTATGATGGATGCAAGCATATTCCGGCTGAAATGATGACAACACCCATTACAGTAATCATAATACCTGTCATTGTGCAATTCATTTTTGATCGTTTCAGTCGCTTCTTTCCATAACGCCATTAACCCCTGTTCCCTGTTCTTCATAATTGAAACCGATGCAGGTGACAAGCCACAGGGTTGAATACCTCCATCATAACTTATATCGATGATGGCATAAAGTTCTCTGCAATAGAATTTTTTAAGTACATCCTTAAAAAACAATGTTCCATCCTGAGTAGCAGCCGTTTTTAAGTAATATCTGATCCAGGGAAAAATCCTGTAGACATTTGATTTAATCCTGTGTTTTCTTTCGAATCGTAATATTTTATTCAATTCCTCCATAAGTAAATCCAGTTTTTCAACCCCTACATTTTGGTTTGATTTGTTTTCAAGTGGAGGCAGGTCCGGATAGTTTGAGTAATAAATGATGGGTTGAAACAATACTTGTTTAATGCCTTTTTCGTGAGCCTGGGTAAAGAATTTGAACAGGTCCTGGTAGTTATATTTTGAAATTACAGTCAATACTGTCACCGGAATGCCCTTCTCGCTTAATTTTTGTATCGATCTTAAAGCATTTGGAAGAGCTGCAGATGTACCACGTGTAAATGATTGAAGACTATTCTGGAAGGAATCAACAGAAATATTGATCTCGGTTCTACATTCTTTTAGTGTTTTTAATTCACCTTCATTCAGCATGTGAGCCGTCATTCCATTTGTTGTGACCGAGCACCGGATGTTCTTTTTCCCGGCATAAGCAACCACTTCAATAATACCCTCAAATAAGAAAGGTTCACCCCCGCACAATGAGATCTTGCGAATTTTATTTGCAGCCATTTGATCGATAATCCATTTTAAGTCGTCAACCGTCAATGTGTCTTTCCCCCGGAAGGGGTGGCTTTTGCCTATTTCACAATAAATACATTGGTGGTTGCACCGGGATGTAAGATTAACTGTTACCATGCTGGGTTTGGAACGAAAAAACCCAAGTGCGAATAATTCAGGCAAATAACTTGTAATTATTTTGGATGCCATGCAAAGAGGTTGGGCAGAGTGGTTTCAAATCCCGAAATACTTCCTCTCTCAAAAATAGATATAATAATGATGGGGAGACTACTTGTTGGAAGAAATTGTTCAGAAGAGTGAAGAGTGAAGAATTATATTACCTCACTACTTCACTTTGTGACTTTGTGACTCTGTGACTCTGTGACTTGCTTAGTCGCACCGACACACCAGATTCCTGTCACCAAAAGCATCATCAATACGGGTGACCGTTGGCCAGTATTTGTCTTCGGATGAGCAGGGCAGGGGATAAGCTGCTTTTTGCCGGGAATAGGGCAGAGTCCACTCATCTGCCGTTACCATCTGTGCCGTATGCGGCGCTTTCATGATAACATTCACCACTTTGTCTGCCTTTCCTGAAACGATCTCGTCGATTTCTTTATGGATGGAAACCATGGCGTCTACCAGTCGGTTCAATTCATAGAAGGGCTCGCTTTCAGTGGGTTCAATCATGAGTGTGCCGTGAACCGGGAATGCCACAGTCGGGGCATGGAATCCATAATCCATCAGTCGTTTTGCAATATCGATGGCCCTTATACCGGATATTTTTTCAATGGCGTTACAATCAACGATCATTTCGTGTGCACAACGGCCTTTGCTGCCTGAATAAAGTATCGGGTAATAAGGTTCAAGACAGGATTTCAGGTAATTGGCATTGAGGATGGCATATTTTGTGGCTTCGGTCAACCCCTTGCCGCCCATCAATTTGATATATCCATAGGAAATCGGAAGGATGAAAGCACTGCCGTAAGGTGCGGAAGCAACAGCAGTAATCCCTTCATCGCCCCCGGTTTTTACAAAAACGTGTTTCGGCAGGAAGGGAACGAGGTGTTTCGCCGCCCCGATCGGGCCTTCGCCCGGCCCACCGCCGCCATGAGGAATTGCAAAAGTTTTATGCAGGTTAAGATGGCAAACATCGGCCCCGATGATCCCGGGATTGGTCAGTCCCACCTGTGCATTCATGTTGGCCCCGTCCATGTAAACCTGGCCGCCGTTTTCATGAATGACGTTAATGATTTCGAGAATTTCTTCCTCAAATACCCCATGGGTGGAAGGGTAGGTCACCATTAACGCACCCAGGTTATCCTTATACTGGATGGCTTTTGCTTTCAGGTCAGGAAGGTCAATATTTCCTTTGTCGTCACAGTCCACAACAACTACCTTCATTCCGGCCATCACTGCGCTGGCAGGATTGGTGCCATGTGCCGAGCATGGGATCAGGCAGATATTCCGGTGCTCTTCCTTGCGGCTGCGATGATATTGGCGGATGACCATCAGCCCGGCATATTCTCCCGCAGCGCCTGAATTGGGCATGAAGGAGATTCCTTCAAAACCGGTGATGGTGCAGAGATCCTTATCCAGTTCATGGATCAGGTATTGGTAACCTTCTGCCTGGTTTTTCGGAACGAAAGGATGGATGGCCCCGAATTCCGGCCAGCTGAGGTGGAACAACTCGGCAGCCGCATTCAGCTTCATGGTACACGACCCCAGCGGGATCATCGACCGGTTCAGCGACAGGTCCTTGATCTCGAGTTTCTTCATATATCGCATCATCTCCGTTTCCGAGTGGTAGGAGTTGAATANATTATGGGTAAGGAAGGAAGAGGTGCGGGTAAGGCTCTCGGGGATAGTGGATATTTTCTCACATTCTTTCGGATCACAAACAAATGCAGTGAAGGGTTTGATATTCGCCTGTGCAAAAATAGAGAGGATAAGGTTGATGTCTTCGAGCGATGTGGTCTCGTCCACGCTGATCCCGACAGTCTTTGCATCCATATACCGGAAGTTCATCTTATTCTTCAGCGCTGCCTGTTTGACGGTCTTGATGGAAGCTCCTTCCGGGATCCGGATCGCCAGGGTATCGAAGAAGTGGGTATTCAGCTGGCGATACCCGTATTTCTGCAATTCCTGTGAAAGTACACAGGCAAGGATATTGATGTGGCGCGCGATCTGACGGATCCCTTTCGGGCCGTGCCATGCAGCATAGAACCCTGCCATAACTGCAAGCAGAACCTGCGATGTGCAGATATTGGAAGTGGCCCTTTCGCGCTTGATGTGCTGCTCACGCGTTTGCAGTGCCATTCGGAGCGCCCGGTTTCCATTGGCATCTACCGAAATGCCGATGATCCTTCCCGGGATCTGTCGTTTGTAATCTTCTTTCACCGCAAAATAAGCTGCATGAGGGCCGCCATAGCCCATCGGAATGCCGAAACGCTGGGTGGATCCGAATACCACATCGGCGCCCCATTCGCCGGGCGGCGTCAACAGGGCAAGACTGAGGATATCGGCTGCAACGGCTACTCCCGCGCCAACCTTGTGTGCCTTCTCCGTGAACTCACGGTAATCAGCAACAGCTCCAAACTGGTTTGGATACTGAACAACAGTTCCGAAAATTTTATCTGTAAAGGTGAATTCATCATGCTTGCCTGATACCAGTTCAATACCCAATGGAACCGCCCTTGTCTTGATGACATCGATGCTCTGGGGAAAAAGATCCACCGAGACAAAAAACTGGTTGGCTTCTCTCTTAATGGCTTCCCTCGATCGTGCATTGAAGAGCATGATCATAGCCTCTGCGGCAGCCGTTCCTTCATCCAGCAGCGAAGCATTTGCAATGGGCATCCCGGTCATATCTGAAACAACGGTCTGGAAATTCAGGAGGGCCTCCAGCCTTCCCTGCGAGATCTCAGCCTGGTAGGGAGTATAGGAAGTATACCATCCCGGATTTTCAAGGATGTTCCGCAAAATAACGCCAGGTGTAATCGTATTATAGTAACCCAACCCGATCAGGGTCTTGTAAATCTTATTTTTGGATCCGATGATCTTGAGGTGGTTCAGATACTGGTACTCATTCATGCCATCGGGAAGATCCAAAGGGGCCTTCATCCGGATACTGGCAGGTACGGTTTCATCAATAAGCTGATCAAGTGTAGCGACGCCGATCTTTTTAAGCATTTCAGGGACCTGATCTCCAAATGGCCCGTTGTGTCTTCTTGCGAAATTGTTGGTAATCATTATTTTTGTAGTTTTTAGGAGGGTTAAAACGAGTTACAAAAGTATCAAGATTCTACCACAAAACAAAAAAAAGCTGCCCGAATTGCGGACAGCTTTTCAAAGATTGAAGGAAGATGTTACCTGGATTTGATCACCCTCTTTACAACATTGATCCCATCTTCAGAATGAATCTTAACGATATACATTCCTTCGTTTAGTTCTGAAAATGGCACGATGATCTTTGTTTGTCCCTCAAGTACCGGTTTTAAAGTTGAATAAACAACCTGTCCGGTGATCGTACAAATATCGATCTGGATTACATTGGATGCAGGGAGGTTAATTGACAGGGTCATCTGGTCAATTACCGGGTTGGGGTAGACCATTATCATCGCCAGCCCGGCTGTTATGTCACCGGTGCCAAGGATATGAGTCCCTGTGAATGTCATGATTACATCTACGTGCGGTTTTGCCGGGGTGATCTCAATTTTAACTATGTCACTGGAAATGCCCGCCATTTCAGGATGGAGATAATAGGTGCCATAATCCAGCGACGGGAAATCAAATGCACCGGCTGTGTTTACCCTGCTGAAGGAAATAGGATGGTAGTTAACATCAAGCAGTGTCATTGTGATCTTATCGATCAGCGAATTGGCTATTTTTCCGGTGTTTATTTGTCCTGATGCTGAACCTCCCCCCGGGTTGTACGCCCCTGCCGGAATGAGATGGATGTTGTACGGGTTGTCGGCTGTGCCAAGTGGTATCTGGGTTGCCTGTTCCCAGGTTATTACATCCCCATAATAAGTTGGCAGGTACCCACCGGGTTCTATCGGTATGGCATTGATAACATAATTTCCATCCGGTACCTGGGTGAAATAATAAACCCCGCTGGAGTCAATCGTGCTCACATTTACATAAGGTACAGTATTCTGGTTTGTATCCAGGCTGAAGATCATGGCAAGTCCCAGCTGAAGCGGGAAATTACCTGCAAACACCTGGCCGTAGATCTGGTGGTAATTCACCGAATCCGGGATCAAAACATACCGGCAAAAGGTGCTTGAACAACTGTCACCTAAAATGGAAAGGCATACGGTATAGGTCCCCGGACTTGAGAATGTGTGAATTGCGTTCTGTTGTGTTGATACATTGCTGGACCCGGAAGCCGGATCGCCGAAGTTCCACATCCATTGAGTCGGGTTGCCTGTTGAGATATCGAAGAAATGAACCAGTTGTCCTGTGCCTGTTGAATCGGAATAAAAATAAAAATTTGCCTGGCATCCTGGATATCCCGGGGTAATATCCGTGCAATAAACATCACAGCAGGAATTCACGGAATCAACAACAGTATGACATACATGATGCACTTCTCCCCAATGAAGAAATGTATGTGTAGGATTCCGGTCGAATGAATGCGTGCCATCGCCAAAGCTCCAGTACCAGGAAGTAATGTTCCCTCCTGATTGATCAATAAAATGATAGGTGAGGGGATTTGTACTGTCGGGATAGGCAATAAAATGGGCGTCGCATCCTGGATTTTCGCAGGAATAGATGGGGAAATCGTATTCCTGTTCAGGCGGACCTAACGAGTATACAGTCCAATACTGAAGTTGATTATGATTACCGTCATATGTCTTGACTATAAATCTCCACGGGATTACACTTGCCGGCAAGATGATGGTATCATTATAAATCCCGTTATTATCACTGTAAGCGATGCGGTGGTGAGCATAAAAAGAACCATTAATCGTATCGTTATCGATGATTATGGGATGATTTGGTATCGGGTTATGGGTAACGCTATCGGAAACTAATCCGTAAACATGCAGCATTACGGTCGTATCGACCGCAACATTGTAACAATAGGTATCATGGCAAAGACTGTCTATGCCCTGGACAGTAAGGCAGACATTATAAGTTCCAGGGGCGGAAAAATAATGTGTCGGGTTCTTGAGCGTAGAGAAATTGCCTGTTCCGGATACCGGATCCCCGAATGACCAATTCCAGGAAACAATATTTCCGGTAGATAAATTAAAGAAATAAATAGTCAGCAGGTCAGGCAGGTGGGGATCATAAGTGTAAGAGGCATGGCACAGAGTGACAGAATCATTCGTTGTAAATGCCGAATCAGCGCCGTAAGATATACCGCCTGCATTTGAGCCAACTGCCCTGAAGTGATACAAGGTGCCTTGCGTAAGGCTGTAAGCAGTTGCACTGATCGGAGTATTCGTATTGCCGTAAACATCGCCGGCAGGAATTGTCGATCCGTAAGCGGTCGTTGTGCCATATTCAAATTGGGTAGTGGTCGCCGAGCCGTTGGCATTCACGATTCCCCCCAATACTGCCTGATGGGCAGAAATACTGGTTGCCTGGGTTGTTGTTACTATCGGAGGATTGGCCCCCGGGTCTAATGTCGTAAAAGTGGTATCGTATCCATAGGAAATCCCATCGGCATTTATTCCTTTAATCCTGAAATGGTAAACGGTTGCTGACGTTAACCCGGTGAGGTTTGCAGTGATGTTCTGGGGGGTACTGCCGTTAACCGTATAAGGGACACCGGCAACGGTTGATCCATAGGACGCAGTTAGCCCGTATTCAAAAGTTACCGTTGAGATGAGTCCATTTGCGTTTGCCGTCCCGGTAAGCGTTGCAGTAGTATAATTGATATTGGTTGCTGGGCCTGTGGTTACGGTTGGGGCAGCCGAAAGTGTTGTGAAAATGGTATCATTTCCGTAAGTCGTCCCATATGCATTCACCCCAACACACCGGTAATGATAGAGTGTGGCGGGTGACAGCCCGTAAATGTCAGTGTGAACCGGTGTCAGCATATTGCCACTGATAGGTCCATAAGTAACCGTAGTACCATACGATGGCGTCAATCCGTATTGGAACGTAACTGTTGTCGTATATCCATTTGCATTTACCTCTCCATTTAGCCTGGCAGTATTGGGTGTGATGTTGGTTGCCCAGTCTGTGATCACATCGGGCGGGTAACCGGATAGTAAAGTGATAAATGTAGTATCATTCCCATAAGTCGTTCCATTGGAATTGGTACCAACACACCTGTAATGATAGGTTGTGGATGGGGATAGGCCCGTTGCCTGTTTTGACAAATTATACAGACCATTCCCGCTTATGGTTCCATATGTAAGTGTGGTTCCGTAAGCAGTCGTAAGACCATATTGAAAACTTACGGTTGTTGAGAAACCATTGCCATTGACCAAGCCGTTCAGGTAAGCACTGGTGTTTGTGACAGAAGTGGCCGCTGTTGTAGTCACAGACGGCAGGTTCCCGGAAGGTAAAGTGGTAAATGTCGTGTCATTCCCATTGGTTGTTCCATATGAATTTGACCCTACACACCTGTAATGATAAGTGGTTGAAGGAGTCAAGCCGGTAATGGGTTTGGACACCAATGATAATGTAGAACCTCCCAAAGTCCCCCATGTGACAGTGGTTCCATATGATGAAGTAAGCCCGTACTGAAACGTGACGGTTGTAAGTGTCCCGTTGGCATTGACATGACCGTTGAGGGTCGCACCCGTGTTTGAAATATTTGTTGCAGCATTTGTAATTACTGTAGGTGGTGAAGATGAACTTGTAGTAAAGACACTATCGTTTCCATATGTTATGCCACCGGCATTAAAGGCTACAAGCCTGAAGTGATAAGTAGTGGAAATTGCAAGGTTAATTAGATTGACACTTTCAGGGGTCAGGGAAGACCCTGTTACATTTCCTGCAAAGAAAAGGGTGTTTCCATAGGATGTAGTCAGACCATATTGGAAATAACCGGTCGAGGAGTTACCATTTGCATTGACATACCCATTCAGGGTTGCAGAACTCGTTGTGATTGCAGTTGCATGAGTCGTATTGACGGTCGGCGCTGCCGGGGCAGTCGAATATCCTTTGATATGGACAAGGTCGAGATGACAATTATACCCCTGATCCGAAGAAAATAAAAATGCAATATAAAGGGTAGCCTGGTTGGCAGCGCCTGCAGGCAAACCAATGGATTCCGGCACCCAATCGTCGAATACTGTTCCTGTAGCACGATAGACTGTACAAGTTGTATTCCAGGTTGTACCATTCGTCGACCATTGTACTTCAACCCGATCGGTCAAGGAATATAAACTGGAGTCGGAATGCCATTCAAAATCTACCGAAACATACGGGTAACCTATGGTTGAAACAGGAATGGTGCGCTTCAGCCTGTTTGAGCAGGCAGATGATAAAGTATAGGATTGAAACTCAACCAGCCTGCTGCCACTGAAAGGAGAGCAGACAGGATTCCATCCCGCAGAATCAAATTTGATATGATTAGTGCCTGCAACGAGATCAATACCCCAGCCGGCCGGTGGAGTCTGCCCGATAGCAGCCGTTTCCCAGTCCTCGGTGAAAAGGGTCGTCTGTGCGTTGGTGCCGGCAAAAGATATAGAAAGGATTACAATCAAAAAGACCCGTGCGATTTTTAAATTTGCTTTCATGTTCTTTATATTAGGATTGTTTCTTGAATTTCCGGGTTATAGGTTTTTACGATATTATTTTTCGTCTTCGCTGTGATAATTAATAAACCCCCTGCGATCATTAGGTTGCCTGTCGGGGTTGATGGTAATTTTATAAAATTATGATAAAAGCCGCACGGATTCCCACCGACCATGGTTTTTTATTAATTGCACTTTTCTCATAAACCGAGTTGAAATAATACCTGATTTCGGGTTCGAGTTCAATGCCGAACCTTCTTGAAAAATGATAGGTCGCATTGATACCTCCCAGGATCTGCCAGTTGGTTTGAATCCGTTCAGGGGCAATCCGGTTGATCAGGATGATTTTGTTCATTCCCGGATCATAATTATCGGAAAGCACTTCTGAATTTAAAAGCACAGAGAGAATCGGACCGGCCCGTAACCCGATTGAAAATTGTTCATTCTGCCAGAAATCATAACCAAGGATGAGAGGGATCTGCAGGTAAGTGTATCTTTTTACAACTTTAGCGTCGGCAACCTTCATCAGGCTGTCCCAAACATTTTCATTCGTAAAATAATAGGTAGGAATCAGTTTCGAATGCGTGGGGTTCCAGGTAAATTGAATGGAATCGAGCTTGTTGAAATGACCAAGGTAATCATTGTAATTTACCGATAATTCATTGGTGCCTTTTGTGATTGATAATCCTGCCCCGGTCCGGATGGAATAGTTGCCGAAATGAAAAGTCCCTTCAATCCCGAAATTGTTCACATACTTTTCACCTTCGAGCGTGTTGAACAGCCATTCTGGTGCATAATAACCACCAATGGCAAGGTTCCAGTTCTTTGGATTTGTACCGGACCCTGGTTTTGGACTGCCGGTGGATGAGTTCTGGGGTATCAATGTGTCAACTGTTTTAATGGTTGTCTTTTTCAATGAATCTGCCATGATTACATTCTCCGATAATGGTTGGGTGTTCATGGGAGATGCGGGTTCAGTTACCAGTTGTTTGGTTTGAGGTTCGGAAAGGGGAGTTTGGAAAAGAGGATTTTTAATGGTGGGGGAAGAGAAGTCCGGACTGCTTAATTCATTTTTTTGAACCAGTGAAGAATGAATAAGGTTGACGTTTTTATTATTTTTTTTCTGTGGATTGTTGTTGNTTGTTTTTTGAATGTGAGTTGTTGCTAAAGGAATTTCTTGTTTTTCGGTTGGATGAAGTTCAGATTGTTTTATGTTGATATTGGATTTGATTTTTTTATCATGAAGGGAATTTGAAATTGTGGATGATGTTTTCTTCTCTGAATGATTCGAACGCGCAAAGAAAAGCCCTGCGCTGATCAAACCAAGCAGGATCACTGCCGACAGGTAGAAATACCAATTCCTATTGAATTTTTCGCTTCCCTCCAGGGTTGCAGCCTCCTTTAGGAATGCTGCTTTCGCAGCCTCCGAAGGAACAACCGTGTGGTCCTGCAACGCCTCCTTGAAAAATTCATCAACTTTATCTTGTTGCTTTTTCATCGGGTTTAAATTGTTTATTATAAAAATGATCCAATCTTTTCCTGAGCATGCCCCGGGCCTTTGATAATTGTGATTTGGAAGTGTTTTCGCTGCAGCCCAATAAACCGGCGATTTCACGGTGTGAATACGACTCGAACACATACAGGTTGAAAACGGTCCTGTATCCCGGCGGCAATTCACAAATCATCTCCATAACCTTATCTGGATTGATCTTCCCGGCAAGTTCATCAAACCATGTATCTTCCAGCTCAGCAATGTTAATACGTTCACTGATTGGATCAATGTCAAGAAATTTCTTTTCCTTCGAATGATCCCGGATATAATTCAATGCCGTATTCACCATGATCCTTTTCATCCAGGATTCCAAAGTGCCATTTGACCGGTGTTTGAATTTCGGAAGGTTACGGATGATCTTAATGAAACCGTCGTGAAGGACATCCTCGGCATCAGCCANGTTCCCGCAATACCGCAGGCACACACTCAGCAATGCCGGGGAATAATTTACNTACAANGATTCTACACTATACGTCTTATCANGTAATGCTTTCATTTCACCTGATCAACCTTAGTAATACAAGTGCTTTAATATATATAACACGCNGAAACCAATTAGTTGCCTGACGGCTTTCTGCAATTTAAAAAAAAAAGAGACCGTCAATTGCATGACAGCCTCTTTTTAATTTCAGTCCCGGAGGATATTAGCCTTACTTTCTGATCCTCATCTTAAAGAAGGAACGGTAAACAAAGTAGAGGGCGATTATGAAGAATACAATTCCGATATATGGCGCGATGGAAAAGAAGTTTGGCGAAATCGCAATCTCCATGGCCAAAAGTCCGAACAACGTGGTGAACTTGATGATCGGGTTCATGGCAACCGAAGAAGTATCTTTAAAAGGATCACCCACCGTATCACCGATCACCGTTGCATCATGCAGGGGAGTTCCCTTTTCCTTCATATCGACCTCCACCACTTTCTTTGCATTGTCCCATGCACCACCGGCATTGGCCATAAAAATAGCCTGGAACAATCCAAAGAATGCAATAGAAATGAGATAACTTACAAAGAATGAAGCAGCCGGGTATCGCAATGGGTTAAACTCTGCAAAACTGGTATCCTGGTACCCGGATAAAAATGCAATGGCAAGTGCAAAGGAAAAGATGGCGATAAAGATGTTGAACATCCCTGTTTGGGCGTATTGGGTGCAGATTTTCACTACTTCCTTGGAGGTTTCAATCGATGCCTTCTTTTCTGCATGTTCATCAAGATGAATATTTTTCTTGATGTATTCCACTGCACGGTAAGCGCCGGTGGTCACTGCCTGGATAGAAGCACCGGTGAACCAGTAAATCACTGCTCCTCCCATTAGGAAACCAAGGATCGTAAATGGATTCAGAATATTAAGGATCTGTTCAGGATCGATGTGAAACTGTTTCTTGATCACCAGGATCAGGGAGAAGATCATAGTAGTGGCGCCTACAACTGCAGTGCCGATGAGAACCGGCTTGGCCGTTGCCTTAAAGGTGTTTCCGGCCCCATCGTTGGCTTCGAGATAATGCTTTGCTTTCTCAAAATCAGGCTTAAAACCGAAATCCCGCTCGATATCAATGGTAGCCTGTGGTATATTTTCTTCTATTAATGAAAGTTCATAAACCGATTGTGCATTGTCGGTTACGGGTCCGTAACTGTCAACTGCAATTGTGACAGGGCCCATGCCCAGGAATCCGAACGCAACTAAACCGAATGCAAAGATGGAAGGATATGCCATATACGCAATCAAACCGTGTGTACTGGCCATATAAGCGACGAACATCAGGACCAGGAAAACCATTCCCTGCCAGAAGGCGCTGAAGTTACCTGCAACGAGACCCGAAAGGATGTTCAGGGAAGCTCCGCCTTCTTTGGAAGCGGTTACCACTTCATTGACATGTTTGGATTTGGGGCTTGTGAATATCTTGGTGAATTCGGGTATCAGCGCCGCACCCAGTGTGCCACAGCTGATGATGATGGAAAGGGTCAGCCACAGGTTGTTGCCCAGGTCGCCGATCATAAAATAGCTTGCAATAAAAGTGACAATGATCGATAAGATAGAAGTGATCCAAACCAGGTTGGTTAGAGGACGTTCAAAATCAAGATCATCTTTTTTACTGTAGAGTGCATTACTGATTAGTTTGTTGATATAGAATGCTGTGATCGAAGTAATAACCATCAGGATACGCATCAAAAAGATCCAGGTAAGTAACTGCATCTGGTTCTCAACATTGGAAACGGCCAATACAATAAAAGAGATCAACGCTACGCCGGTTACACCATAGGTTTCGAATCCGTCAGCAGTCGGGCCAACACTGTCACCTGCATTGTCACCGGTACAGTCGGCAATTACACCGGGATTTCTCGGGTCATCTTCCTTTATTTTAAACACGACTTTCATCAGGTCCGAACCAATATCGGCGATCTTGGTAAAGATACCACCGGCAATACGTAGTGCGGATGCACCTAAGGATTCACCGATGGCGAATCCGATAAAACTGGCGCCTGCCAATTCCCTGGGTACGAATAGCAGTATGATCAGCATCATGATCAGTTCCACGCAGATCAGCATCACCCCGATGCTCATTCCCGAATCCAGGGGAATGTTTAATAATTTGATCGGTTTCCTCTCCAGGGAGGCAAAGGCCATACGACTATTGGCCAGGGTGTTCATCCGTATCCCGAACCATGCCACGCCGTATGATCCCAGGATCCCGATGACGGTCCAGCTAAGGATCAGCAATACTCCTCCGAAGGAATTATGCTGAAGCCCGCCGAAATAGAACGCAATGCAAAGTCCTATAAACAGAAATAAAATGATAAGGAATTTTCCCTGTTGGATAAGGTAGGTCTTACAGGTTTCAAAGATAACCTTGGCAACGTCGAGCATGGAAGAATGAGCCCCGAGTTTCCTGACCTTCTGATA
>JGI24136J36422_10000552_pt1 | contig 14352 bp, 13 predicted proteins | sample BarGraNGADG00212_2_FD_36422 | JGI IMG/M metagenome (IMG submission 36422)
CGGGGACTGCGCTTGACCGTGCCCGCCGGTAACCGAACACCGCAGGTCCAGGGGACTCCCCGAACGCCGGTCGAACGAAGGGACGTGCTCGGCGGTCTGATCCACGAGTATCGCTGGGCGGCTTGATTCTGATTGTTGAACCCTTCAGGGTCGAGCATCTGGCGCTGGGCTTCGAGTCTCAGCCCATCAACAGCCTGCAGACAACCGTGTTGACAATCGCGCGGGAGGATGATAGCGTTGTTCAACAGTTAAACAGCACACAGACCCGTTCTAGTGCTCTGTCTCACAAATGACTTTGGGTAGACCACTAGTCCCGGGTCGGATAGGTTGCCCACCATGTGGACCACAGCCGAGCCCCTCGCGATCACGGAACCTGGCCGAAGTACGCTCGAGCGCTGGCTCCGAGCGCAGCGGACGCCCCAGCAGGTGGCCCTGCGGGCCCGGATCATCCTGATGGCGGCCGACGGCGCGGCCAACAACCGGATCGCGGGCGTGCTCGACACCAGCCGCTCGACGGTCATCCTGTGGCGGAGCCGCTTCGCGGTCGGCGGCCCCGGGGCGCTCACCGAGACGGCGCCGGGCCGTGGCCGCAAGCCCGCCATCGGGGCCGAGCAGATCAGGGCCATCGTCGAGGCGACGATCTCGGCGACGCCGCGCGGGGCGACCCAGTGGAGCTGCCGGACGATGGCTCGGGCGCAGGGGGTGAGCCCGGCCACCGTGCAGCGCATCTGGGATGCGCATGGCCTGGCGCCCCACCGGGTGCGCACCTTCAAGCTGAGCCGCGACCCGCGCTTCAGCGAGAAGCTCACCGACGTCGTCGGGCTCTACCTGAACCCGCCCGACAAGGCGATCGTGCTGTGCGTCGATGAGAAGAGCCAGATCCAGGCGCTCGATCGGACCCAGCCGTCCCTGCCCCTGAAGCGGGGCCGGGCGGGGACCCTCACGCACGACTACAAGCGCAACGGGACGACCACGCTCTTCGCGGCGCTCGACCTACTCGAAGGCACGGTCATCGGCGAGTGCCACGCCCGCCATCGGCACCAGGAGTTCCTCGCCTTCCTGCGTCGGCTCGACCGGAGCTACCCGCCCGAGCTGGACCTCCATCTCATCGTCGACAACTACGGGACGCACACCCACGCAGATGTCGTGAAGTGGCTCGCCGCGCCCGCTCACGCGCGCTTCCATCTCCACTTCACCCCGACCAGCTCGTCCTGGCTCAACCTGGTCGAGCGCTGGTTCCGCGAGCTGACCACCAAGCGCATCCGGCGGGGCGTCTTCCGGAACGTGCCGGACCTCGTGGCCACGATCTACGCCTATATCGCGCTCAACAACGCCGACCCCAGGCCATTCGTCTGGACGGCCTCGGTCGAAACCATCCTGGCCAAGGTCCTGCGTTGTCGAGCCATTCTTGAGACGGCGCACTAGATGCCCGGAACTATGGCTGCAGGAACGAGAAGGTCGTCGTGATTGCTCGGGCGGAGGCACTCACTGCTAAGCCCAGAGCCACCAAGGTAAGCCCAGAGCCACCAAGACTCCGGTTGATCGTTTCGGTGCCGCCGGCTCGGAGCGCATCCGCGCCGTCGGTCGAGTCACCCCCCGGCCAGGCCGAGAGGATGAGCATAAACACCGTCCGGGTGTCTGGAGTCGACGCATGTATTCGGCGGCCGGGATGGTTGGAGAGATGACATGAGGATTGCTCTTGGCAACGATCACGCCGGTTACCCAATGAAGGATCACGTGCGCAGAATCCTTGAGGAAATGGGCCACGAGGTCCTGGATCGAGGGGCACCCGATGAGACTCCGGTTGACTTCCCGGACATTGTCCGGGACACCTGCACGCTCGTGCGGACCGGTGAGGCCGATCGAGCGATCCTTGTGTGTGGGACAGGCGCCGGAGCAGCAATCGCCGCCAACAAGCTTCCGGGAATCCGGTGCGCTCTAGCCCACGATGTGTATTCAGCGCACCAAGCCGTCGAACATGACGACGTCAACACGATCGCGATGGGAGCGTGGGTCATTGGTCCCGCCATCGCCCGTGAGGTCATCGTGTCATTTCTCGCCGCACGATTCGATGACGACGAGGACACCAGGCGGCGCGTAAATAAGCTGCGCCAAATGGAGCTCGACGCTGCCGCAGATCTTCGCAGCTCCCCTCCGCACTCACCCGCCACCTAACAAAGAACTAGACCGACAGATTTCCGGAGGTGAGCCAACATCAGTTTGGCAGATCGCTGGCCCGTGCAACCTTGCTGTCCACTCATGGTTCGATGCGGCGACGGCACCTAGAAAGGCCGTGCGCATAGCGGCGGAGGCGTCTCGTGTCCGAGCAAATCGTTATACGACAGTCACGAGATATTGCGGATCTCGTGAATTCTGGACGAATCAAAGGCGGCAATTCTACGTTCGTGGTGCTAATGGCGCTTGCCGGCATCTTCATGGACGCCTACGACTTCACTTCCATTGCCTTCGGACTGTCGTATATCCAGAAGTCGTTCGCGATCTCAACCTTGTTGCTCGGGATCGTCTCAGGCACAGTCCTGGTCGGCGCTCTGGTTGGATCGTTGACCGGCGGATTCTTGGCGGACAGGATCGGCCGCTATCGGGTCTTCACAGCTGACCTCGTCCTTCTGATAATTGCGACGCTGCTGTGCGCGGTCGCCCCGAACTGGTGGTTCCTGCTAATCGCCAGGTTCTTCATGGGTGCAGCGGTCGGCATAGACTACCCGGTCGCACTCAGTTTCATCTCCGAGTACTCTTCGCAGAAGGGCAAAGGTCGAGCGACCAACATGTACGCACCTGTGTGGTATGTGGCGGTGGCGTCGACGTATGTGCTCCTTCTTGTCGGGTATCTCGCCTTCACCGCCGGTGGATGGGACATCAGTCAGCTGTGGCGTTTGGTCGTCGCGTTTGGCGTCGTGCCAACAGTGATCGTGCTGTTGCTGCGGCGCAAGTATCTCAGTGAGTCACCATTGTGGTTGGCGACGAATGACCTCCAGGCGGCGGCGGCGGTACTCCGTCGAGCCTACGGCGTGGACGCCATCGTGGCAGACGGCGCTGTGGCGGGGACGCCAGGCGGGTCGCGAATTCGGCTTCCTAGCGGAGAGGCCTTCGCGATGCTATGGCGGGGAAAGTATCGGGTTCGTACGGTGCTGTCGCTCTTCGTGAACTTCTGTCAGGGCACGGAATACTATGCCGTTGGGTTCTCGCTCACTCTCGTGACCGAAGAGGTGATAGGCAAGGGCACTTTGATCGGGATCGTAGGGCCGCTCATCCTCAACATTATCTTCGGCGTGGCGGGTGGGCTGGTCGGTGCGTTTCTTGCTCCGCGCGTCGGCATTTGGAAACTGGCTCTCTTTGGGTTCGTGGGCACCTGCTCCTCTCTCCTCCTCGTGAGTTTCTTGGGCAGGAGTCCCTTCCCCGGCGCGATCTGGCTGGCAGGTCTCTTCCTCGGGGTCTTCCTCTTCTCTCACGCGTTTGGGCCAGGAACGCAGGGAGTGGTCTTCCCAACGCTGTCCTACCCGACATCGTTCCGGGGGGCTGGCGTGGGTTTCGCTCAGACCGGAAACCGTGTCGGCGGCGCGCTCGGCTTGGTGTTTTGGCCGGCACTGTCGGATGCCTTCGGGTTGAATGCAGTGGCATTGCTCGCCGTGATGCCGCTCATTGGTTTTGCCTCGCTGCTCGTATTTAGGTGGGATCCCACTTTTGTGAACGTGGATGTCGACGATTACGTTGATGATCCCGCGCACACTGATACAACGGATTTCAAGGTTGGCGACGCGGGGCTTCAGGTGTCCTGAGCCGTGTCAGTGTGGAGCGAGAGTCTCATCTTGGTAGTGATGATGTGTCCTGGGTCGGGGGACTGGGTCGGTGCGGCAGGGGGACGGTGGCCGCTCGACCAGTCGGCAAAACGATGTGGAGGTTGCCATGCATGCTGCCTTGGGGCAATCAGGTCGAGCCAGTCGAACGACTAATGACTAGGGCGCTCGCGATGGCTCAACATAGCCTGGCATCACAGGGAGGCTCAACGCACCGATGAGCGCTGGCAGGCTTACGGGCACGGGACAGAATTACGTCGGCGGCCGGTGGGTGCCGTCTTCGTCCGGTGACACCTTCACCCGCCGATGTCCGCTTGATCACTGCACCCTAGGTGCATATGCCGATGCGAATGACGCTGACGTTGACTCTGCGGTCGCNTCCGCTNCGGCGGCAGCTCCAGCGTGGGGCAGCCTCGCCGCGTCGGAACGCGCTGCAGTCCTGCACCGGATAGCCGGGATCATTGAGCGGCACGCGTCGGAACTCGCCGAGACGATGACGCACGAAGAGGGCAAGCGTCTCTCGGAGTCAGCTGGAGAGACAACCTACGCCGTTAGTCTGCTGCGCTACTTCGCCGGGTACATCCTGGCGAGTGAGGGGTCGATCGTCCCTGGCAGCGAGCGCGGTGTAATCAATCTATACCGCCGTCGCCCACTCGGGCCGGTCGCGCTCGTCACCCCGTGGAACTTCCCCCTCCTGGTCCCGATGCGCAAGATGGCGCCCGCCCTCGCCTTCGGGAATACCGTAGTGTGGAAGCCCGCCTCCGACGCTCCGGAGACCGCGGTGCTCCTCGTTCGGCTTCTGGACGAGGAGGCCGAGATCCCGGCCGGCGTCGTCAACCTGGTGACGGGCCGGGGGAGCGTGACCGGTGAATCGCTGGTGCGGCATTCGGGCTTGAAGGCGGTCTCGTTCACGGGCTCGACTGCGGTCGGCCGTCGTGTGCAGCGGGGGGGATTCGACCGCAGCGATCCCATCCGGGTGCAGACGGAGATGGGCGGGAAGAACGTCCTGATCGTGACCGATGACGCGGACGTTCCGTTCGCCGCCAAAGTGGCCCTCGACGGGGTCATGAAGGGCTCCGGGCAGCGCTGCACGGCGACGGGCGTCGCCCTCGTGCAGGAAGCCGTGCTGGACGCATTCTTGGCTCAGGTGGGTCAGGGAGTCCGGGCGCTGCGGGTCGGTCCGGGCGCGGATCCACAGTCCGACGTCACGCCGCTGGTGTCCCGGGAGCAGCTAGAGCGTGCTGAAGAGATCATCAACGCGAGCGTTGATATGGGCCTTCTTCGGGTCGCGGAGGCATCGGTGCCGACCACCCGCGGCTGGTACATCGCCCCGGCGTTGATGAGCGGTGCGACCCGCGAGATGCCGGTCTGGTCCAGCGAAATCTTCGCGCCGGTGCTGCCCGTCGCCTCGTACCGCACTGATGCCGAAGCGATCGAGTGTGCCAACTCCTTGCCGTACGGGTTGAGCGCATCGATCGTCACCCCCAGCATCGCGCGCGCGCTGCGCTTCGTTGACACGATTGAGGCCGGTGTGGTGAAGGTCAACCAGGAGACGGGCAGTTCCGAACCGAACTTCCCCTTCGGGGGCTGGAAAGGATCCGGCTACGGTCCGATGGAGCAAGGACCGGCCGCCGTGCACTTCTACACCGAGGAGCAGACGGTCCACCTAGTGCCGGGCCCGGCTCCGTCCATGAGGGAGGCGTGATCGTGGCCGTGGTCAGCGGCGGCAAGCCCGGAACCGCGGGGGACAGTGATCGCCGGATCCGTAGCAAGTCAGTGCCAGAGCTCGTCATCGATCGCATCGTCGAGATGATTGCACTCGGCGAGCTTCCGCCCGGCAAGACGCTGCCCTCTGAGCGCGAATTCGCGGCGCAGCTCGGCGTAAGCATCGTCGCGCTCCGCGAAGCGACCAGGGTTCTCAAGATGCTCGGCGTGTTCGGCTCGGTACCGCGTCGCGGGACGATTGTTCTCCCGAGCGCAGCGTACGGACAGTTCGAGCAACTCGGAATCCTGATGGCTCTGAGTGAGCAGACGATCGTCAACGTCCTCGAAGCGCGCTCCATCGTCGAGGGGCGAGCCGTGCGCCTCGCAGCCATGCGCGCTACGAGCGACGAGGTCCGGGAACTCCGGCGCATCCTCGAGCGCCAGCGTTTGGCCGTGGGCGACGTGATTCGCTTCCCGCTCGAGGACGAGGCGTTCCACCGCGTCGCCGTCGCGGCCGCGCACAACCCGATCCTCGTGACCGTCCTTGACGGCATGCGCCACCCGTTGCGCGTGCTGCGCCAGCAGACGGCGCTCTTGCCCGGGCGGCTCGATAAGGCCCTCGTGTACCACGCCCGGCTCGCCGATGCCATCGCCGCGGGCGATCCCGATGCCGCCGAGCGGGCGCTGCTGGACCACCTGGAAGACGTCGCCACCGACGTCAAGAGCAGGCTCGAAAGTGGAGGTATCAAATGATCGCATTCGACGTCTCGTTGAAGGAGGAACTGGGCGCCCTCGGGTCGGCGACGGTGTACGAGGCGGCCGGCCGTGAGGGAGCGCTCTGGCGATCGTTCACGTCGATCGACCCCGCCCTCGCCCTCGTCGGCCCTGCGTTCCTCGTGGCTTGCCCGCCCGGGGACAATCTGGCGATTCACCGAGCCATCGCGCTCGCGTCGCCGGGCGACGTGCTCGTGGTCGACGCCGGGGGCTATGCAGGGGCGGGTCATTGGGGCGAGATCACAACGGTGGCGGCGCAGGCTCGCGGTATCGCTGGCGTAGTCATCGACGGCACCGTCCGTGACTCGCGACCCATCCTCGCCCGTGGGTTCCCGGTCTTTCATCGGGGGCTCTGTATCGCCGCCGCGACGAAGAAGGCGCCCCCGGCCGAACCGCCGACGGTTCTTCAGTTCGCCGGGTGCACGATTCGCAAGGGCGACATGGTCGTTGCCGACGCCGACGGGATCGCGATCGTTCCCGCGGAACGGGTCGCGGAGGTCGTGGAGGCCGCTCGCCGGAGGGCGGCAGACGAGCAGCACACGATGACATGCCTGCAGGACGGACAGACCACCCTGGAGCTGTTCGGTTGGCAGTGAGCTCAGGGCGGCCGATGCTCGTCCCGGCCGCGACCCTGCTCGAGCTCAGCGAACAGGCCTTCGAGCGCCTCGGACTGTCACCCGAAGACGCCCAGGCGGTCGCCGACGTCCTGATCGACGCTAACCTGCGTGGGATCTCGTCCCATGGGTTCCAGCGGGTGCCGATCTATGCCCGCCGACTCCAAGCGGGACTCGCCGGCGGGAGCGAGCGCATGTCAGTGACCGCTGAGTTCGGTGCTCTGTGCCAGCTCGACGCCGGGAAGGGCCTCGGTCCCACGGTCGCAGTGAAGGCCGTCGATCGGGCGATGGCGCTCGCTCGTCAGTATGGCGTCGCGCTCGTGACCGTGGGCGGAAGCACGCACTTCGGGCCGGCAGGGTACTACGCGCGCCGGGCGTGCTCCCAGGGGTTCGTCGCGATGGTCATGACCAACGCGCCGAAGACCATGGCCCCGTATGGCGCCTCGGAACGGTTCATCGGCACGAACCCGCTCGCGGTCGCGATACCGTTGCAGCGCCACGACGACTTTGTCCTCGACATCGCGTCGAGTGTCGTCGCCCGCGGGAAGATCATCCAGGCGGCGCAGGTAGGCGAGCCGATTCCACTCGGTCTGGCCATCGACGCCGAGGGGCGCCCGACGACGGACTCGCGGGCAGCGCTGGCAGGCAGCGTCCTGCCCTTCGCTGGTCCGAAGGGAAGCGGGCTCTCGCTGGCGATCGACATGCTGAGCGGCATCCTGGCGCAGGCGGACTTCGACGACGAGCTGGCCTCGATGTACGAGGACTTCGATCGGCCGCAGAACGTCGGCCACCTATTCCTCGTCATCGATCCCTGGCGGCTGTGCGATCAAGAGGTCGGCCTCGCCCGCCTCGACGCACTGGTCGATCGCCTCGGCGCCCTTCGCCCAGCTGAAGGGGGCACGGCCGTCCAATACGCGGGTGAGCCCGAGGCCGCCCTCGCTCGCGAGCGCCTACTCCACGGCGTGCCCGTCGAGCTGAAGGAGCTCGCAGCCTTTGTCGACATGTGCACCGAGTACGGCTTCGCGGATCTGGCGGCGGTGGCACGGGCGCTGACAACCGGACGTGAGGCGCCCGCTGCCGCGAAGCACTGAACCTAGGTCAGGAGAAGACATGAGAGCAATGCAAGGCGAGCAGTCGGATCAGTTGCCAGAGGTGCGCCACCGAGACCCTTTGCGTTCCGCTCGCTACGTGCTTCCGACCACGATCCTGTACGGAGCGGGAACGCTCGATCAGTTGCCCCAGTTGCTCTCCGAACTGGGCGTCGGCTACCCACTCATCATCACCGACCGTGGTCTCGGCGCCACTCCGATCCCGCAATTGGTGATCGACGTCCTCAGAGCGGCAGGCGTCAAGCACGACGTGTACGCGGACGTTGAGTCCGACCCGAGCACGGCGATAGTCGACCAGATTGCCCGCCTCCTTCGCGAGCGCGGGAACGATGCGGTCATCGGGCTCGGCGGCGGCAGCGCCATGGACGCGGCCAAAGCAGCAGCAGCGGCGGCGGCCAGCGGCCTCCCGGTCAGCCAACTTACCGGGCCCGACAAAGTACCGTGCGATCCCCTCCCGATCATCGCCATCCCCACGACGGCCGGAACCGGCAGCGAAGTAACCCGATTCGCTGTACTCACCGACTTAGATGCTGGCGCGAAGGTCTCGGTCGCTTCGCTCCGCATCATGCCGAAGTTCGCGGTGTTGGATCCATCCCTGACGACGGGTCTTCCTCCTGCGTTGACGGCCAGTACGGGATTGGATGCGCTCGCTCACGCAGTGGAGTCGTACGGCAGTGTTTGGAACAATCCGGTGTCTGAGGGGATGGCCTTGCACGCGATCGGGCTGGTCGGACAGCACCTGCGGACTGCGGCTGCACGCCCCGGGGATCTTATTGCGCGAGGTGGAATGCTGGCAGCGGCCTGCATTGCGGAGCTTGCGGCAAACACCACAAGACTCGGCCTAGCCCACGCCCTCGCGCTTCCCCTGGGTGCGACGCATCACATTCCCCACGGCGTCGCTGTCGCAATGATGCTTGGGCCCATGTGTGCATTCAACGAGGATGTGGACCCCTCCCGTTACGAGCAAGTCGCGAGCGCCCTCGACGCGACCAGCGGCACGGCGTCGGCGGCTATCGCCAAGCTCTGCGCGGACCTCGGCCTGAAGGCTCGCCTGCGCGATTTCGGCGTCCGAGAAGAAGACTACGACCGCATCCTTACCTTGGCCACCAGGAGCGATAACGTCCTCGCCAACCCTCGGGCGGCTGGGCCATCGGAGATGAAACAGCTGCTGGCGCAGGCTCAATGACCGCCCCTCGCGTGACCGAGGGCGTATTCCGGGGCCGAAGTTGCGACACGAGACAGGTGATTCACGGGCCGCACGCAGAGCAAGACACAAGCGGATGGCCGCCCGCGGAAACGCCGACACTGACCAATAGGTTGTATTGAGAGTTAGGAGGGCAGCATGGAGCGGATCGGCTTTGTCGGGCTCGGCACGATGGGTGCAGCGATGGCGGCCAACCTCATCCGGGCGGGGTACCCATTGCACGTCTGGAACCGGACCCCGGAGAAGGCTAGGCCGCTCGTCGAGATGGGCGCAAGCCCCGCACCGACACTGCGGGATCTTGCCTCCGCGGTTGACATCGTCGTCCTGTGCGTCTCGGATACTCCCGACGTGGAGGCGCTTCTATTCGGACCCGACGGCATCGCCCAAGGCACGCGTCCGGGGATGCTCGTGATTGACTGCTCCACAATCAGCCCGAGCGCCACTCGTCAGTTCGCTCAGCGGCTTCGCGAGCTGGGCCTCGCCTTTGTCGACGCACCCGTTTCAGGCGGATCGGAGGGCGCGAGCCGCGGCACCTTGACCATCATGGTCGGTGGCGAGGCGGAGGACGTCGAGCGCGCGCACGCGGTGCTCGAGGTCTTGGGCCAGGCGATCGAGCACATGGGCCCGGTGGGATCGGGTCAGGCGACCAAGGCCGTCAACCAAGTGATCCTGTGCGGCGCGTATCTCGGGGTCACCGAGGGACTGTTACTCGCGATCAAGGCCGGGCTCGACCCCGAGGCCGTGGTGGCGTCGCTCAGCGGCGGCGCAGCACAGTCGTGGATTCTAACCAACCGGAGTGGCCGGATAATCGAGGACCGCTACCCGCTCGGGTTCAAGATGGCGCTCCATCGCAAAGACCTTGCCATCGCGCTCGATCTGGCGCGAGAAGTCGGCGTNTCCCTGCCCGTCGCGGGTTTGACAGCGGAACTGGAGAACGGCCTCATCGCGGCCGGCCACGGCGACGATGACATGTCGGCGCTGGCGCGGTCGATCCGGCACCTTTCGGGGATCTAGGTGGGCAGCCGCGCAGCGGTTCGTAGAGACGTTGTTGATGGTGGTCCTCCACCCATCCACAATTCGTGGAACGGGGTATCCATTTCTCGGCTTCCGGACAACATTCGCCAGCTGCGGGAGCCTTCTGGCTGCCACCGTCCGCGCCGTCTATGTCTCCTCGACGCTGGGCCGACTCGTGCTCTTTGACGACGTCGTCGCCGGCAAGGACAACAACATCAAAGTAGGGACCGGAAAGTCATGAAATTCTCTGTCTACACCGTCTCCACCCCCGACTGGACACCGGAAGCAGCGGCAAAGACCCTTGCCGCCCAGGGCTGGGACGGAATCGAGTGGCGGATCACCGACCAAATCGACGCCGAGACCCCCGGGTTCTGGGCCGGCAACCGGGCGACCTGGCCACTGACCAATCTGGAGGACAACCTCGAGGAGATCGCACGGATCACCGCCGACGCCGGCCTGGAGTTCTCCGCTTTGGGCGGTTATGNCCGGTGCGATGACCATGAGGATGTCGAGCGCCTGCTGTCCGCCACCGTCCGGCTCGGGGCACGGCAAGTGCGGGTGACCACGCTGCCGCTGGGCACGTCGCGGATGGGCGGCGGGGAGCCAAGCGGCAGAAGCTATCCGGATCTCTTCGCTGAAACCAAGCAGCACTTTGGCTGGGTAGCTGAACGAGCTGCTCACCACGGGGTCAAGGCGCTGGTCCAGTTGCACCACCAGACAGTGATTTCCTCCGCTTCGGCCGCCCTGCGCCTACTGGAAGGGCTCGACCCGCGGTATGTCGGCGTTATCCACGACCTGGGGAACCTGCTCATCGAGGGCCAGGAGGAAAACCTGGCCGGACTACAGATGCTCGGCGACTATCTGGCTCACGTACATGTGAAGAACGCTCGCTGGGTGCCCACCGGCACCGAGGGGGACGGCGTCCTGGCCGGCACCGTGACCTGGGCCAACGAATGGGCCACCTTGCGTGCCGGACAGGCGAGCGTTGCAGACTACTTCCGCGCGCTGGCCTCGGTCGGCTATGACGACTGGGTCACGGTGGAGGACTTTACCACCGAACTGCCGCTGACCGAGCGGATGGCGGGCGATCTGGCCTATCTGAAAGCGGTCGAAGCGGCGGTGCGGACGGCGCAGCGAAGCAGCTGAACCGCCACGCGCTCAATCTCGCCCAGGGGCCCCTGGCGGACGGCCGATCAGGTCGAACTCGCCACAGCCGCCAGGGTCAGCTGGGACAGCCGACGCCTCTATTCGGCCTGTGGCGACGTCCCGGCGGCCGAGTTCGAGGCAGCCTACCATCAGCGCCTACAGGCGAGCACCGAGGCCGCCTCAAATCCAATCATGGTTTCCACGAAACCCAGGCGGGTTCAATCCAGAATGCCTGGAGCTGTACTTATGGGTCGAGGCTAACAATGGTCCAGATCAACCCCGTCACCGTGGACCGGCTGTACGACGAGGCCGAGCCCTGCTTCGACCGCTGGGAGGTGGTCAAGGATCTGGTTGACGAGTCGATCGACCTCGCGCTCAACTACCGCCAGTCGGGCCACCCCGGGGGCTCGCGCTCCAAGGTCCACCTGCTGCTCGCGACGCTCCTCTCGGGCGCAATGCGCTGGGACCTGCGCCGGCCGTGGCGGCCCTTCGGGGACCGCTTCGTCCTTTCCGCCGGCCACACCGTCCCGCTCGTGTACGCGACGCTCGCGGTCCTCAACGAGGCCCTCCGGGACCGCCATGAGCGCGATGGCGACGCCCGCTTCGCATTCCCCGATGAAGGTCGCTGGGCGCTGACTTGGGAGAACCTGCTGACCCTGCGCCGGCGTGGCGGCCTGCCGGGCCACGCAGAGATGGAGGGCCGGACCCTCTTCCTCAAGTTCAACACCGGGCCGTCCGGCCACGGGATGCCGCCCGCTGCGGGCGAAGCGCTCGCCCTCAAGCTCGCCGGCGCCGGCGACGTCAAAGTCTTTGTCGTGGAGGGCGAGGGCGGCCTGACCCCGGGTGCCAGCCATGAGACCCGCAACGCGGCCTGGGGCCTGGGGCTCTCCAACCTGGTGTTCCTGATCGACTGGAACGACTTCGGGATCGACGACTTTCGCCTCTCCTCGGTCGTCTATGGGACCCCGGAGACTTGGTTCACAAGCTACGGCTGGCGGGTGACCGGAACAGAGCAGGGTTCCGAGTGGGCGACTGTGACACGGGCGGTGCTCGAGGCGGCCCGGGGCGAGAACCCGGACAGCGTTCCCTCCATCGCCTGGTTCCGCACCCGCAAGGGCCGCGGCTACGGCAAATATGACAACAAGAGCCACGGGACGCCGCACGCGATGAACGCTCCGGAGTTCTGGGCGGTCCGCAAGGTCTTCATGGACAAGTACGGTGTCGCCTACGAGGGCGTTGACGAGCCGGCGCCGACGGATCCCGGAGCCCGCAACGCTCAGGCGGCTGCCAACTTCAGGGTTACGATGAGCGTCCTGCGACGCNACCCGGGCCTCGTNGATTGGCTGTCGGAGCGCCTCCTCGAGATCGCCGCGTTAGTCCCGGACACGGTCGACGGGTTCAACCTCGACGAGCCCGTGGCGGCCGGCGCCGCGAGCGGTCCGGCTCCCCGCCGCGGACACGAGCTTTTCACCGACCCGCGCCTGCTGGACGCCCGCGCCTACCCGTCGGAGATCTGGAAGCAGCCCGGCGAGAAACAGCCCAACCGGGCGGGCCTCGCCGCCTGGGGGGCCTGGGTCAACGCCTTCGCCCGCCGCGAGTACGGTCGCCCGCTCTTCGTCGCCTGTTCGGCCGATCTGGCCGACTCGACTAACATCTCCGGCTTCGCCAAGGACTTCGGCGACCTGCCCGGCTGGGGCTGGTACGAGCGGACGACCAACCCCCGGGGCAGCCTGCTGCCGACCGAGATCACCGAGTTCACCAACGCCGGGCTCATGGTCGGCCTGGCCACGGTTAACCTCGCGGACGACCCCTTCACGAGCTTCAACGGGTTTTGGGGCGCCTGCTCGACCTACGCCTCGTTCTCCTACCTCAAGTACGGCGCGATGCGCCTCTTCAGTCAGCTCGCCCAGGACACGGAGCTGAAAGTGGGCAAGGTCCTCTGGGTCGCCGGCCACTCCGGGCCGGAGACGGCGGAGGACTCCCGTACCCACTTCGGCATCTTCGAGACGGGCGTCACCCAGCTGTTCCCGGAGGGCCACGTCATCGACCTGCACCCCTGGGAGTACAACGAGGTGCCGGTGCTCCTCGCGGCGGCGCTTTCGCAGGCGGCGCCCATCGTCGCCCTCCACCTGACGCGGCCCGCGATTGAGATCCCGGACCGGGCCGCCCTCGGCATGCCCTCCCACTTCGAGGCGGCCCGCGGGGCGTACGTGATGCGGCCGTTCCGTCCGGACCGACCGCCCATGGGCACCGTCTTCGTCCGGGGCACGGCGTCCACCGCCAATCTGGTCAAGGTCCTGCCGGAGCTCGACCGGGCCGGCCTCAACGTGAAGGTGGTCGCGGCCCTCAGCCCCCAGCTCTTCCGCCTCCAGGAGGCCTCGTACCAGGAGGCTACGGTCTCCACGGCGGACCGCTGGGATTCGATGGCCGTGACCAACGGCGCCTTCAAGCTGATGGCCGACTGGCTGACCGGCCCGCTGGCCCGGGAGTACTCCCTGTCGGCCGACTGGGACGACCGCTGGCGGACGGGCGGGACCCTCGACGAGGTCATTGCGGAGGCACACCTCGACCCCGACCATATCCTGGCCGCCATCGAGCGCTTCGTACGGGAGCGCGAGCGGCGCCTGGCGACCCTGCGCGAGACCGTCGAGGCGGTCGCCTCGCGATAGGTTCGCACGACTCCGGATTCTTTTGTCGGACTCTCTAGAAGCAGGCGGTCGAGGTCATAGAGGTCAATGGGGGAATGGCGTTAGCTCGCCACGAGCCCGGCCCGCGCGAGGGCGTCGGCCGCGCGACGGCCGAGCGCGTCAGCGGTCTGTTGGGCGTACCGCCGGGTCAGCATAGTCGAGGAATGCCCGAGATACCGGCTCACCTCTTCGAGCGGCATCCCGTTGTTGACGAGGAGGGTCGCCGTCGCGTGGCGGATCCGATATCACGGGCCGGCACGCGCCGGGCGTCGCGGCCTGAGCACA
>JGI24136J36422_10000556_pt1 | contig 14295 bp, 15 predicted proteins | sample BarGraNGADG00212_2_FD_36422 | JGI IMG/M metagenome (IMG submission 36422)
TTCTCGAAGAAGAGTCCTCAGGATCCTCGCCCGCCCAATCAGCTCGTGTCTTCATCACCATGAGAGCATGAGCAGAAAGGTGAGACTATCGACTGTGTCGCTTGGGACTCGTTCGGACCTCGCCGCGCCAAGAAAGGGAAAGATGGGCGGCATTGACCCCTTCTCGGAAAAGAAGGGCACCGTTGGCCGACTGGTGGCAAATCCGCGGCAAGTCAGCAACATGATGGTGGTCGGGTGGTGGAGATAGGGGGGAACAGGCAGTCCTGCGACCCATTCACGATGCTACTATTCAAGCTGGTCCTGGAGGTAGTCATGGGTGTTGTGGGTGCCGAGCATAGAGCGTAGGTGTACCCTCGTGGGCACTCGTGCTTCTGGATTCTTGCAACCCAGCTTCGACCGATTCGGGTGGACACAGGCAGCTGCCAACCGTGCATTCGGTTGTGACTCGCCAACCCTGGCACGATATTGCCCCCTTCTTGGCTTTAGCTGGGCAGAGTAGCGTCTTTCCGTCCCAAAGCCTGTGCAGGAGTTTCATGGGACGGTCCCGCAGGTTAGAAGCGAGGGCAGCGTGGGCCCACTGGGTTAAGAACCAGGGTGTACTGCCAGATTCGAGCGATCTAACTGGCATTGGAGTAGAAGCATTTGGGGTTCTTGGAAGAAAGGCTTTCTCTGGATGCAGCTCTCTCCTTCATTGAACACAATAGACTCGCCCGTTGCCACAGAGGTGATTCTCTTGTCTCTAGTGGACGGGACAATAACCGGTACCAACTTCCGCACGTTTGCCTGGATTGTCTACCCCGGCGCCACCGGATACACTTTCCAGCTCTCCGCGACCCCATGCCTGGCGACATCCCCAGGGTTCCCGTGGCAGCCGACTCTCTCGGCAAGAAGCTCTGGCCGGATGGTATCTCATTGCGGCCCCATAGCGAAGATGAAGGGCGCTCAGACGTATCCCAAGCAGGGCGAGATCGCGGGAATCGGCTGGATTCTGGCATTTTGCCTCGCACTACCTCCTCAGAGTTAACTCCGTTCCGTGGAGCGGCTAGAATCAAAATTGGGTATTAGTTTCGTCGTGCTAGTGGCGAACGGGGAACACCCTTCCTTTTTTTCATCAGGTGCGACAAGGAGGGGTAAACCGTCGCTTGATTTCTAAAAACGAGCGTTCCAGGGAAGTTTATGGAGGGATCATGCTTATCTGTTCCTGAGTGCAAGACAATGGTTAGTGAGAAAGCACATATCTGTCCTCACTGCGGTTTTCGGATAGATACGCTGATGAGATGTCCGGACTGCGGCAAGCTGGTCCCAATGGTTACGTAGAGAGGCTCAATAAAACCCTCTTAGATGAATTCTACTCTGTTGCCTTCAGACAGAAGCGATAAGAGAGTATTGAAGAGTTGCAAACTGATCTGGATTAACTTTAGGGATTGTTTTCATGGATTGTTACAACTACCGAAGGATGCACCAAGGATACAAATCAAAGCAGAATGGCTNTAGAAAGCCAGCAGAAGCACACTTTTCAAAAAGTTGACATTAATAAGAAAAGCGCTAGTACAAAAGTAGTAGAACCAACCAGAGGCGAAAAGGGGTGAAGGGAAACTTTGCCTTTTGCCTATGATTCTGTTGAAGTATAAGGAGGTTCCGGAACATAAATTTGCAACCAGATCTTGAAGCTAGGACAATCTATTTACACTCCTTACACGACTATAGATTTTTTTAACGCTTCTCAAATCAATCTTAGTTCATCTCCACCTAAAAGGCCTTTATTAAAACCATTTTCTATCTTTGGCACGTTTCTTGTACATTTATTGTGGAGACAAACGATGAAAGTAAAATTTGAGCAAGACATTCTTCTTGTAGTCATGGAAAAAGGAGAATTATTCTCTAAGGATTTGATGCGTATTCTCTTGATGCAAGAAATGAAGAATACCGGTATTGTTCAGACGGCGCTTGGAATGGTAAAGAACGTTGACTTAGGGTATGGGGTCTACGAAAATAATAATGTGAAATACGAAAGAGAAATTATAAAAGAACCACTTGAACTTCTTGGGTTGAGCGGATTCATCGTTAAAGATGAAAAGTTACCTCTTCATTTCCATGCCTACCTGGGAGATAATAATAAGAAAGTTATCGGGGGGCATCTTTTTGAGTGTGAAGTCGTTACGTTTATTGAGATGTCAGTTTTTTTGAGCAATGCAAGAGTTAAAAGAGCTGAAAAAGAAGGATTACTTGAAATGGATTTCGAATAATCGGACAATATGCGGTTGAGACAAGGTAAAGGAGGCAAAAAGTGCACTATGATAAAGAGTTCTTGATCGGTTTCTACAGAACAATGGTGAGAATCAGGAATTTTGAACTTAAGGCAGAAGAACTATTCTTACAGGCAAAGATCCCGGGGTTTATCCACCTGTATATTGGCGAGGAAGCAATCGCAACGGGCGCTATGGCGAACTTGACGAAAGACGATTACATTACTTCTACGCACAGAGGGCATGGCCACATGATTGCAAAAGGTGCTGATGTTAACAAAATGATGGCAGAGTTATTTGGAAAAGAGACAGGGTACTGCAAAGGCAAAGGTGGGTCTATGCACATTGCCGACGTTTCGATTGGTGTGCTTGGTGCAAATGGCGAGGTTGCAGGAGGACTCCCAATTGCAGTAGGTGCAGGAATGGCAATTAAGATGCAGAAAAGGGATTCTGTCGTTATTTCCTTCTTTGGCGATGGCGCGTCAAACAGAGGAGCTTTTCACGAAGCATTAAACTGGGCATCGGTATTCAGGCTACCTGTCATATTCTTGAACGAAAATAATCAGTTTGCATCAACCGAGAGGGTTACCGAGACAACTTCCGTAGAAAACATTGGAGATAGAGCAGTGGGATACAGTATTCCAGGTGTCATAGTCGATGGAAACGATGTAATAGTAGTGTATGAGGCCGTTAAAGAGGCTGTGGATAGAGCAAGAAGTGACGGTGGTCCAACCCTTATTGAAGCCAAAACCTATAGGATTAAGGGACACTTTGTCGGAGACCCAGTGCTTTATAGAAATGAGAGTGAAGTTAATGAAAAGTGGCAATTTGAGCCTATTGCGAGGTTCGAATCAAAGCTTTTCGAAATGAGCATGATTACCGATGCTGAAAAAGAGTCTATCTGGAAACAAGCCGAAGAAGAGATAAAAAGCGCTGTTAACTTTGCTGAAAGAAGCAAATATCCTGAACCTGAAAGCGCTCTAAAAGATCTATTTGAATCCGATACCGGTTACGACTATTAAAAGAGGATGAAATGAGAGAGATTACTTTTTCCGAAGCCTTAGGCGAAGCAATGCTTGAGGAGATGCAGAGAGACCCAACAATTTTTACATATGGAGAGGATATTGCAAAACAAGGGGGCATATTCGGTGCATATAAGCCAATTCTTGGAAAATTTCAGGACCGAATATTTGACACCCCAATTTCTGAGGAGGTGATCTTCGGCTCAGCACTTGGTGCTTCTCTTGCCGGCATGAGGCCTGTTGCAGAGTTTCATTTTGCAGATTTCCTGTTTACAGGTATGACAGCTGTCGCAAACCAGATAATGAAGTTCAAATATATGACTGGTGGCCAAGGGAAAATTCATCTTATTCTGAGAGGACCTGATGGTATATCAAAGTCTGCTGCAGCGCAACATTCAGAATCCATCGAGACGCTTTTTATGCATATTCCTGGGATTAAGATAATAGTTCCATCAACTCCCTATGACATGAAGGGATTATTCAAAACAGCACTCAAATCTGATGACCCTGTGATCTGTTTCGAACACAAGATGCTCTATGCAAGAAAGGGACCTGTCCCTGAGGAAGAATATTACATTCCATTTGGGAAAGCAGATATCAAAAAAGAAGGGAAAGATGTTACTGTTGTTTCAACATCAAGAATGGTCCATGAATCTTTAAAAGCCTCCGAGCAACTTGCGAAAGAAGGAATTGATGTCGAAGTTGTTGACCTTAGAACATTGGTTCCATGGGATAAGGAAACAGTGCTGGAATCGGTAAAGAAAACCCATCATCTCGTCATTGCTCATGAAACATGGAGAAGGGCAGGTTGGGGTGCAGAGATTGCTGCAACGGTACAAGAAGAGGCATTTGATTATCTTGACGGTCCTATTATGAGGGTCGGTGCAAAAAATGTGCATATTCCATTCAGTCCCCCGCTACAGGATTTTGTAGTACCTGATTACAAGAGTGTAATTAACGAGGTAAGGAAGGTACTTAATGTTTGAAATTAGAATGGCCAAGTTTGGGCTCTCTATGGAAACAGGTACGATAACAAAGTGGTATAAGCATCCAGGAGACACTGTTAAGAAGGGAGATGCATTAGTCGAGATTGAATCAGAGAAGATTACAAATGATTTACAATCCCCTGTAAATGGTTTTATTAAAGTGATTCTTGTTAATGATGGCGAATCGAAAGCTGTTGGAGAGATTATTGGCTATATTGCCGAAACAGAAGAAGAATTGAAGCAAGAGAATAAACAAGAAACTCCTCCAACCCCGCAAGACAATAACATTGAAGAAAAGACTACTAAAGCGCCTATTGCTCAGCCAGGGAAGAGAGGTTTTGTTAGCGCTTCTCCTCGCGCAAAGAGTCTCGCAAGAGACCATAGTATAGATCTCTCAACTGTACAGGGAACGGGTCCAGAAGGGAGAATTATAGAGAAAGATGTACTTGATTGTATTGCTAAACACACGCAAACGGCTAGAAAGGAACCGCTTTCTCCGCTTAGGAAGGAAATTGCCGAAAGACTTTTCAAATCATACCAATCTTATGTTCTCGTTACGAACATGACTAAGGTGGATATGACGGAACTGCTTGAAATAAAAAAGAAATTGATTCCAGATGTTTCTGTTACAGCGATTCTTATAAAATGCCTGGGAGGTATTCTTCTAAAGTATCCTGAGTTTAATGTCCATTTCGATGGAAGCACTATGGAGAAGTTTTCCTCGGTTAATATTGGAGTTGCAGTTGATACAGGGAGAGGCCTTATTGTTCCTGTTATAAAGAGAGCAGATATGCTGTCGGCGGCGGAAGTGAACGAGCAGCTAAAAAGGCTTGCAGAGTATGCAAAGGAAAATCGGTTAAGAGGAGAGGATGTTGAGGGTTCGCATTTTACAATAACGAACCTTGGTATGATGCGAACCGATATGTTTACACCTGTACTTAATGGACAGGAAGTCGGGATACTTGGGGTTGGAAGAAGCGTAAAAGAACTTGTCGTAAAGGATGACAACTCTATTGCAATAAGAACAATGGCTTACTTCAGCCTCTCGTATGACCACAGGATTATTGATGGAGCTTTAGCTTCCATATTCCTTGGAGGCCTTGCGGAGGTTATTGAGAACGAAAGTCTGTTAAAAGAAGTACTAAAAATTTAAGGGAGGTAACACAATGAAGAAAGTAGTGGTTACACTGTTAGTTGTTACATTGTTTACTGGATTCTTTGGTTTTACTCCCGTAAAGGCTAGTTCACCAGTTGTTGTGCAGATGACAGTTGGCAGCAAAAAAGCGTACGTAAATTCCAAGGAAACAACCCTTGATCAGCCACCTGTTATAGAGAATGGCAGAACACTTGTACCATTCAGGTTTATTGGCGAGGCTATTGGTGCCCAGGTAAATTGGGATGCAAGTAAAAAGGCTGCAAGTTATGTATTCGATAACATGAGTATCACTCTTACAATTGGTTCTACCACTGCCATTGTGAATGGTGTCAAGAATATGCTTGACGTGGCTCCCAAAATTCTTTCTGGAAGAACGGTAGTGCCTGTAAGATTTGTTAGTGAGACAATTGGAGCAAAGGTAGATTGGAACGGCAATACAAAGATGGTTACAATCACTTCATCTGGAAAACCTGTTCTTAACTTTACACCGAAAGTAGAGTACACAATGCAGGTAAACGTTGGGCCCACATATGGCTGGGGAATGGGTGCTCAGAAATGGGCAGATCTTGTAAAGGAGAAGACTGGTGGAAAGATCAACATTAAGCCCTATTTTGGAAGTATTCTTCTTCAAGGGAAGCAGACGAACTGGTTCCAGGGAGTTTCAGAGGGAGACATTGATTTTGTAGTGGATTCTACGATTAATGCTTCGGGTGTTATCAAATCACTAAATCTGTTCTCTCTTCCTTTCTTTATTAATAGCTATGCAAGTGTTGACAAGATTGAAAGCGGTGCGTCTGGCCAACAAATTACTTCAGACATGGATAAACTTGGTGTTCTTACCCTTGCCTGGGGAGAAAATGGATTTAGAGAACTTACAAATGGGAAAAAACCTATTACGAGCCCCTCCGACATGAAAGGACTCAAATTCAGAGTGGTAGGTTCGCCCATTTTTGTCGATACCTTTAGTGCTCTAGGTGCAGATGCAGTCAGTATGAACTGGGGTGATGCGGTAACTGCATTCCAACAAGGTGCGGTCGATGGGCAGGAGAACCCGTATGGCGTACTTTTGCCAGTTCTGATATGGCAGTATCAGAAATACCTTACGAACTGGAACTATGTAATTGATCCGCTGGTTTTTGGTGCAAGTAAGAAAATCTGGGATACTTTCCCAAGCTATATCAATAAAGCCATTCAGGATGCGGCAATTGAGGCGGCAACATGGGAAAAGGCATATGTAAGAAGAGGCCTTGACGGATTCACTTCAATAAATATCCTCAAGAACCAGTTCAAAGATACTACAGCAGTAATGGACCAACTAGGTTATGTAAGGAGCAAGGGTATGCAGGTAGTTGACCTTACGTCAGTGCAAAGGCAAGCATTTATTAATGCAACGAAATCCGTATACGATAAATGGATTCCGGTAATTGGGCAGAATGTTTACGACCTTGCAAAGAAGGATATGGGCAAGTAACTTTTCATAACTATGAGAGGGGGGTAGGAAACTACCCCCCTATTTTTGGAGGTGAAATATCAAATGAACAAAAGGACAATTGAGGAATGGCTCGTTATAATAATAGTTTCAGTAATGGCTGTACTTGGATTTGGAAATGTGCTTTCGAGATACATTTTTCATGCCTCGTTTGCCGCAACAGAGGAAATTGAGATCAATATGTTTGTTTGGATAACAGTGCTTGGTATTGCGATTGCATTTGAAAAGGGGTCGCATCTTGGGATGACAATGCTGTATGATAAATTCCCTACTTGGTTGAAAAAGGTTGCACTTGTAATTTCAGCTCTTCTTGCTATCTATCTCTTTGCAATGGTTGATTATTATTCGATAAGAGAAATCTACAAGGATATGACTTTTTTCCATGCACGAAGCGATGCCTTGAACGTCCCAATATGGATCTACACAATTGGAATTCCTATATTCTCAATTCTTGTTTTTGAAAAAGTGATATTTTCAACGGTGCGAAATATCAAATCATTGAACAGAGGTACAAAATGACTGCGGCGCTAATCCTTTTTGGTTTATTTATGGTACTCATTGCGGTTGGGGCTCCTATTGGCACTTCTATTGGTATTGCAAGTATTTACGGAATAATGCATTACGGTCTAGGAGCATCGATGATATCAAGAAATTTTGCTTCAAGTATTGCAAAGTTTCCACTCATTGCAATACCTTTCTTTGTGCTTGAGGGGGAACTTCTTTCGAAAGGCGGTCTTGCGAAAAGAATTTCCGATTTCATCATACTTCTGGTTGGTAAGGCAACAGGGGGCCTTGCGATTGCCGCAGTTATTACTGCAGCTTTTTGGGGTGCGATTTCAGGTTCAGGACCTGCAACTGCAGCAGCAATTGGGCTTATCTTCATTCCTTCAATGATAAAGCAGGGTTACAAAGATACATTTTCAGCGTCAGTTGTTGCTGCGTCAAGCGGGCTTGCAATAATTATTCCTCCAAGCATTGCTTTTATTGTGTATGGGAATATTACGAGTGTTTCTGTAGGAGCGCTTTTCCTTGGTGGAATTATTCCAGGCCTTGTAATGGCAGTGTTTTTTGGTGTCATCACTTATGTAATTTCAAAAAGAAGGAATTACCGCGGGCTGGAACAACGAGGCAGTGCGAAAGAACTCTTTAAAGCATTCAAAGATGCAATTTGGGCAATACTTGCCCCAGTCATTATACTTGGTTCAATTTATGCAGGTATCGCAACCCCCACAGAAGCTGCGGTAATTGCGGTATTTTATAGTCTATTTGTTGGGGTATTTATTTATCACAGTCTCAGTTGGAATGATATTTGTGATTCACTTGTTGCCACGGCTGTAACATCTGCAGTGGTTATGTTTGTTGTTGCTTTTGCGGGTATTTTTTCTGTTGCCGAGGCTCAACTGGGAATTCTTGATGCTGCAGCGAATGGAATCCTTGCAATTTCCAAGAACCCCTTTATGTTTTTGCTTCTTGTTGATGTAGTTTTCCTTATTGCTGGGTTCTTCCTTGACGCAATATCGATACTCTATGTCATTCTGCCTATATTCCTTCCTGTTCTAAAGATATTTCATGTTGACCTACTCTTTTTTGGCGTTATGGTGACAGTTGCTCTTGCAATTGGCCAGATCACCCCGCCAGTTGCAGTTAACCTGTATGTAACCGCCAATCTCATTAAGAAACCTCTTGATAAAGTTGCCAACGAGGTGTGGCCCTTTGTTATCTTTGGAATCATAGGACTGCTGGTTATAACTTATGTTCCAAAGCTTTCACTTTGGCTACCAGCTGCCTTCAAACTGTATCTACCTTGAGCAAAAGAGGTGAAAAGGGGGTGGAAGAAGATTTCTCTTTTTTTACCCATGATTCTGTTGAAACAGAGAACCAGATTATGGATGTGAAGCCAACGTAGGTTAATATTTGTTGATGAATAGGCTTATTTTGCTGCAGAGTGATACATCTAACCCTGAGGAAAATTTAGGAATAGAGGAGAGCATTCTAAATTCAAGCTCTCCTCTTATTGGTATTCTAAGGCTCTGGCAGAACGACCCCTGTGTTGTCATTGGAAAATTTCAGAACGAGGAGTATGAGGTAAATCCGTCTTATGTAAGAGAAAAAGGTATTCCTGTCATTCGTAGGTTTACAGGCGGAGGCACTGTTTACCAGGATCTTGAGAATTTGAATATCACATTTTGCAAGGGAAGAGATGATTTTATTTTCTCAAGTTATTTCATTGAGGAAGGAAGGGGCATTACAGAAATTATATTGAGGGCCTTAAGAGATTTTGTTAAAGAGCATATAGAAGTTGATAAGAGAAATGCGATCTTTGTAAACAGGAAAAAAGTTGCGGGTTCAAGCATTGCAATCACAAAAGATAAATTTTTCTATCACGCATCGCTTCTTGTTAATTCTAACCTTACAGAGCTCAAGAGAGTAATCAAATGGGAAGAAAGTTATCCAGACGGGACAGGATATTTTGTAAAGAGCAATAGAAGCGAGGTTGCGAACCTCTCCAATTTCTCAAAGGATATATCAATTGAAAGGATAAAGGAAAGCATTATCAAGAAGTTTGAGAAAGAACTTGATTTAAAGGCTGAAAAGAGTTCATCAATTTGGGGTTAGCGTCTGCTGGCCCTGGTGCTCGACACCTGGGGTTTCATAGGGACGCACGTCGATAGGAGGACGCAGGAGGAGTTTGGGGTGTGGATGAGGATGCTGTCGCCCTGGCCCGCATCGAGGAAATCAACACGCAGAGGGGACGTGGAAGCTCGGGGGGGCGAATGTGAGCGTGATCATCTTCGTAGCGTCCGCGTATTGAACGTCGATTCCCAAAGATTCTGCGACGAACCGCAGCGGGATCATCGTCTGGCCATTCGTGATGACGGGCACTACCGCAGGGTTTGCGAATCGATCGCAAGGGTGATGCCGTTCAGCGATGCCTGTGGCTTGTCAATCCAGAGATCGAGCGAATCCTTTGCCAGCATGACGGTGACTTTCCGCGTTGAGAATTCCCAAGCAACGGTTCCTCCGAAGGCCTCAATGATGGCACGAATAGGAACAAGGGTCCTGCCTGCCACGATGACGGGTTTGGTTCCTTGGGCGTCGATGGGCTGCTGCACTCCATTGACCGACATGGATGCGTTGCCAATCCACAGCTTGATCGTTGTTGATGACAAGGCGGTGGCTCCCGACGGGACAAGGAGTCCTACGACCAGGAGAATGGCTGCTAGGGCGTTGAGCAAATGCGTTCTCTTCATGAGTCCTTCCTTCATTAGGAACAATACGCCATAGTGTGTGTCAGGTCCCCGCCCGCGTCAATTTATCTTGGCCACACATGCTTCTGTCGCCATTCCCCTGGAGGGGGTTGGTCCCTCGACAGGGGGCCATCTATGTTCTGCCCATCGTTAGGGCTGCCCAGTTCTTCTGGAGGTCTCTTCCTCCTGGTGCTCTTCCTTAGTCGAACATGCTGTGTTCCATCTCCAGGAAAACCTTGCCAACTTCGTCAAGTGCCCGTGTTGCGCAGAGGTCGAACTCGTGTCCCTTCCCCTTGTCTGCCATCCAATAGATCAAGGCGAGGCTGGTGATGCTCAACGCCCTCACATGTTTGCGCCACTCTGCCGGCCAGTAATCATCCGGGAGAGAGTGAATCTTCTCGATCTCCAGTTGAACTACTTGGGCTCTTTCTGCCTTCTCGATCTCGTCTTGAGAAACCGGTGTTGGTTCGATGTTCCCTCCCAGGAAATGAGCTTCCTTCTGTGCATCGGTAGAAACGCGTCTCACCGCAGGATCGCTTCGTGCTGACCTTTCGCCTCGATGTCAGCATACGCATAATGCCCGCGGTAGAACAATTTGTCCTTGAGGATACGATCTACCGCCTGCTTGCACCAAGGCTTCCCTGTGGTTGTGACCCATCCTTGAGCGTTTAGCTCTTCCGCAATTTCTGATAGGGAGTACTTTCTTGAGTTGAGAGAGAATACCTTTCTGATAACATCTACCTTCGCAACATCGGGAATCAGTGTCTTCTTTGGTGAAGTCATGTACCCGTATGGAGGGCGTCCGCCGGCGTACTTCCCTTCTTTTGCTTTTGCCAATGCGCCGCCTCGCAGACGACCCTTGATCTTATCCTTTTCGTATTGGCCGAACGAACCAAAGATGTTGCGGATCAACGTATTGCTGGCTTCGTCGCCCGCCCCGAGAGGCTCTGCGACAGAAACAACGCCCACGCCATGCCCTCGTAGGTCTTCGATGATGCCGATCTGCAGGTAGAGATCGCGGGCGAGACGATCAAGTTTGGCGACCACGATCATGGAAAGTGACTTCTGCTTTGCGTCAATGAGCATCTGTTGGAAGCCGGGACAGTTCGAGGTGGCACCCGAGATGATGTCAGTGTACACGGCGGCGATTGCCAGCTTGTTCTCCCGGCAATACTTCTTGCAGGACGAGAGTTGCGCCTGGACACCCCAGTGCTTGGATTGCTCTTCCGTCGAGACTCTCAGATAAACCGCAGCATTCTCGAGCATCAACAAGTCCTCCTATGTGAGTTATCAACGTATTATAGCATGGATTGGCGTCCCGTTAAGTTTAGAATTCGGGACGTTTCTCGGCCTTTCTCTTGGCGTCTCTGGCCCAGCATGAAAGAGCGAGCATCTACCCGCGTGCCAGATTCTGGAACGATCCGTCAAGAAGAGCAGCAGTTTCTTGTCGGTTTTCTTGAATTATGTCAACAAGCTGAACCAGGCCGGGCAGGCGGTCTGGAGAGACATGGGATTCTTGCTCGAACCGATATCCCATGTCATTACACAAGGATTCCACTTTTGTTGACCAACCGAAGAGGCTTTGGCAGTTCCTCTCTAGGTTGGCGAACAGGCAATCCTGTGACTCCCACCTAACGCGACTGTTCAAGCTGGTATTGGAGATTGTGTCTGGGTTGAGCGACACAGCGAAGCGTCGCCAACGTCAAGCCCGGTCGCATCTAGCTCCAAAGAGTCGCGAAATGCCGCCACTTCCTCGACCTCTCGCAGGGCTCCTTCCGTGTGCTACTGGCTATCTGACTTGTATTGCCTCGCATGCACCGGAGTCAAGGTGGTATCGCCCATCGCTGACAGATGACCGCAACGCTTGACGTCGTCATTGCGGGGCCCTATAGTAATGTCGTCGATGGAAGAGGGTACCGCGATGACATGTTCTGCCTTGGACTATGACACATTTCCAGGCGTCACAACGTCGTCGCGAGGCATCGTGAACTGCCTGTAGACCCTTCAAAACTGGTCTCGACAGGCATGACCGCGGACAGCGTGGCTGGAAGCAACGTTGCTCCGATGACTTCAAGCACCAACGAGAACGGGGCAGCTCGGAACTCGAAACGAGGCGAAGAGCCGCTGGGATTGCGTAGAAGGGGAGGAGACAATGGAGCTTTCTTGGCCACCAATCACTGGCGGTTCGTCGGCACAGGTCCAGTCAATACTAGTGAAGGGCTTCAAATCATTCAAGAGGGAGCAGACGATTGAGCTGAAACCGTTTACCGTGCTGGCTGGAGCGAACAGTGCTGGCAAGTCATCGTTCTTCCAGCTGCTGCTTCTGCTGAAACAGACGCTTGAGAGTGATTCTGATCCCGGTGCTCTCTTGCTCAATGGAGACTCTGTGAAGTTCACCGATGTGTCCCAGCTATTCTGGCGGCCAGCGGGAGGGACTCCGGCGCCGACAATGTCAATAGGATTCGCGAGCCGGGACGGCCGGATTATACGTCAGTTCTACAAACGAAGCCCTCTCACCGGACTAGATCTCAGTCACTTGGAGATCAAGACCGGTAGTCTTTCTCAGACGTATAGCCTGGGCACGTCATATACCCTCGGACAGTTGCCAAAGAGTCTGGCTGATGAGATCAAGAAAGGCCCGTACGATTTCCTGCTCGAGCGCGGAGACCCCAGCGGCAAGAGGGCAAAGTTCCGCGTCGTCCGTCAGGGTGGCTTGCTCAATTTCGAACTTCAGGTTCCGGAATGGGGAGAGAAGGGGCGCGACGTTTGGATGCCAATCTACTCTCCATTGGCCCCTCTGGCAGCGTTGGCAACTAGCTTGGTTCACCTCCCCGGTCTTCGCGGCAACCCTGAGCGCGACTACCCGAAGAGGGCAGTGGGCAACCGATTCCCGGGGGCCTTTCAGGATTATGTTGCCAGCATCATTGCCAGCTGGGCCAACAAGAGTGGACAGCCGCGTCTGGAGAAGTTGAATGGATGGATCAAGAGGCTGGGTCTCGGTCAGGCCGTGCAATCACTGCGCATCAACGATGTTGCATATCAGGTTGTCATGGAGCGCAAGGCCGGCAGAAACAGTGGTTCAAACCGCCCCACCGACACTGTCAACATTGCCGACGTTGGACTAGGAGTGNCACAAGTGCTCCCAGTACTCGTGGCCTTGCTCACGCGGGGTGTCGGGGATCGATCAGGTGCGGTGTATGTTGAGCAGCCTGAGATCCACCTGCACCCCAGGGCGCAGAAGGAAATGGCAAGGCTGATGGCAGAGGAAGCGGCTTCGGGTGCTAGTATTGTAGTCGAGACTCACAGCTCGCTCTTCCTACTTGGCGTTCAGACTGCAATTGCGGAAGGTATCATCAAATCTGATGATGTTGCTCTCTACTGGTTTACGCAAGATGACCTGGGAGCGACTACTGCTGTGTTAGCGCACGTTGATGATTACGGTCGCACGACTCAATGGCCAGCTGACTTCGACGATGTCCTCCTCGAGGCTCAGGGCCAGTACATTGACGCAGTTGCAAAGGCAAGCAGCAAGAGTGCGACAAGAGATGACAAGTCTTCCTAGAATCGTTCTGGACGTAAACATTGCTCTCTGGGGATCGCACCCAAGTGGTAACCCAGCTACGGATGCAACGTACAAACCCGAAGAAGTCTGTCTCACGTGTACGCAAGCGATGAAGCTTCTCCGCGACCTAAGATATCGACTAGCCCTGTCAATCGAACTAAATGAAGAATGGAACAGTGTGTTGCATAAGCGGAGTGTTGTCTCCGGGGTACCGTCTTCGCCACGGGAGATTTCTCAGCTTGAGTATGCCTGCGAGCAGTACGCGCGAACGTGGTTCACGAACATGACTTCGACTGGCCGAATTGACGTATTTGATGCTAACCAGTCCCACACGCGTTTACCACTCGGAGCTCTGTCTGAGGCCCAGGTGAAGGACATTCATCTCGTCGAATCGGCACTGGGCTCGGATAGACGGATTGTCTCTCACGACAAGAGCGTTCGGGAGGAGTGGGTGCAACTGCTGAAGCAGCCAGACGGAAAATGTCTTGTGCGGAGCTTTCCCAAACTGCCAAGAATAGTCTGGGTCGACCCGGAATTGCACGAGGAGCTCTGCTATTGGCTGGAGAATGATGCTCCAGACGAACCG
>JGI24136J36422_10000557_pt1 | contig 14274 bp, 10 predicted proteins | sample BarGraNGADG00212_2_FD_36422 | JGI IMG/M metagenome (IMG submission 36422)
AAGATCGTCAAGGGCAACGCGGTCAACGTCGAGTACGAGACGACGGCCGGAGGCGTTTACGAAGCGGTTTCCGTCAAAGTTACCAAGTAGACACATCGAGTCCTCCGGTTCTGTCCAAGGCAGGTTTTTGGACCTGCCTTTTTTTATCGTCGCGCGGCTGTCAGAAGGGGAGATTCAACGCCTGGAACGGCCATCCACCACGCCGCGGAAAAAGGAAAATCCTGTCTTTTATACCCCGGACCCGATGATTGGACGATTTATTAGTCGTTTAAATATTATTGACACGTTTTTACAAACTCTGGCGGATAAACCTCTGTTGGAAGCGGCAATGGCGGTACGATCGGCGTGTTGCTGAATAAGCCAATTAATCGGATGTTTGAGAATCTGATCGGAGCTCCCATCTGACACTAAGGTGTATCTGAGATCACCCACCGGATATTCCTGCCATTAAAGAGAGGTAGGGTGAGTTGACCTCTGAAGCGGTCGATTACTCGCCGCGATTTTCCCGCCTTTGGGAGACCGGCTTTTTGTTTTGTTTGTTCCGCTTGTTTCAGTCCCCCTTCCAGGTAGGAAAGAATCCGGCCCTTCGAAATGGGTCAAACTAAAAAGTGGGGTACCGTAATATATGAGTTTCGAACTGCGTTGAGGGAAGTGTCTATCGCCAATCGTCTAAGTCAAATGCGTCAAGTATTGCATTCGTCGGTTGCCTGGTTTGGGTAATTGACAGCGCCGCCCGGCCGACGATATAGTTCCGGTATGGATAGGAGAGGGGATTCAGCGCCAAGGGCGGGAATTCGCCGCGTCGCGGAAAAAGGAAACTCCTATCTTCAAATCATGAATTCATGAACAGAATGTCCATCCCAGCCAAGAGTCGCTCCATCCGTTTATGGATTCTTATGGCGGCTATCCTCCTGTTATCGCTTTTCCTCCGTTTTTATCACCTGGGGAGCCGCCCCCTGTATGGGGATGAAATGGTTGGCACGGTGGAAGTTTCCAATCAGTCTCTATCGTATATTCTGACCACCAATTACGGAAGCAATCTCTATCCCCTCATCCTCCATTTTCTCCTTCCGCTCGGAAATACAGAAGTCATGTCCAGGCTCCCCGCGGCCATCTTTGGCCTGTTGAGCGTGTGGGGCATTTTCATTGTCGGAAGGCGAATCCTGGGCCAGAGGGAAGCCGTCCTTGCAGCATTTTTGGGGGCTGTTTCAACTCCTTTCCTCTATTTTTCCCAGCAGGCCCGAGCCTATACCGGCCTGCTCTTTTTTTCTCTCCTCACCCTGTATCTTTTTTGGAGGGCTCTCGCGGAAGAGAAAAAGTCTCTCTGGATCCTCTACGCTCTCTTTATGATCATCGGTGCCTACACCCATTTTTTCCTGCTTGTTACGCTCCCGATCCACGGCCTGTTTAGTCTTGTCTTGGCCGTCAAGAAAAGAATTTCTAAGAAGACTTTGCTCCTTTTTTTTCTGGCCGGCGGGCTCATCGTCTCTCTGACGGTTCTTATTTATTGGCCCACAAAAAATGCCCCGACAGATGCCAATATAGCGCCCAATTTCATTTATTTGATGAGAAAAGCCCTGGCCAGTTTATTTCACACCGGAAGGAACATCAACGCTTTTTCTCTTTTCCGCGAGACCGTTCAAAGGCAGTTTGATTATTCGACTCGGCCACTCTTATTCTTTGTGAACTTCGGGCTCTTGATCCTCGGCTGGATCTTCTGTCTCAAACGTCAAAGACGAGAAGGACTTTTTCTCCTGTCTTATCTCATCCTTCCCTTTTTCCTTTTCGTCCTGTCGAATCCGCCCAGCATCTACTGGGCGGCCCAGGACAATAAATTCATTTTCATCCTTCCCGTGATATATCTTTTCATGGCCAAAGGACTAACGGGGATCTATGAAGCCACGGCCTCTGGGCTGGGTAAGTTCGGGCCCACCACGATCGCCAAAGCTCTCCGGACAGCATGTGCAGGCTTTTTGATGGTCGGAATGATGTTCGTCGAGGGAGTTTACCTCCGCGACTATAGCTTCTCTTTTTGGAATCTACGGTCGCTGAAAAGAGAACCGGCTATCGATGCTCAGCTTCGACAGCAAGTGGTCGGTCTCGACATGATTCTTTCCGATGATTACCTCAATAAATCGGATGTTCTCCTTGTCAAGCCAGTTTCCGGCGTCAAACGTGCAAAAAAAATAGTGATGATCTTCGAGGCCGGCCAGCTGACCTGCGATCTATTGAAGTCTCCCGATCTAGGACTATGGGTGCTCGTGCGCGGCAAGGTTTTGAAGGAGAAACAGACCGCCGGCCTGGAGGCCTCCCTGTCGGAAGTTGAGATCAAAGAATTTTCGCGACATTCCCTCCTCCATTTTCCAGCCGGGGGAAAAACGCTCCAAGAAAAACTGGCTTTGGCCCTCAATTTGTTGATGATTGTTCAAGGCCGACAAGAGAGGAAGAGTGAATACCATTTATTGTCGGCGAAGCTCGATCTTTGCGCCGGAAGAATTCCGGATGTCCTACAACAGATCGCGGCGGCCGGGCGCTTCGAATCGCAACCGGGTCCTATGGAACGTGTTCAAGCCGGGAACGAATCCTCTGACCAATGGACAGACAAGCGCTCTTTCCCGAAAAGGATGACGGCTCACGACTTTGTCCGCGGAGTGCTTTCCCGCCAGCTTGTCGATTTGCTTATAGATCGGGCAGAGCAATCCGCAGGCCGGGGAAACATCAAAGAAGCCCTTGTGTTATTGAGCACGGCCAGGAACCTTGATTCCGCCACTTGCGAATCGTCTACCTGGTTTCATCTGTTGCTGGCCGAATCTTACACCAAGGAAGGATCGAAAGCTGAGGCGCTGCAAGAATACAAAAAGGCACTTTGCCTCTGCCGGGAAGAGTCCAGCATCGATTCTGTTATAAAAAAGATGCGCAGCGACCTTTCTTTGCCCTCCGGGTTTGTCCTCTGGCAGGGAAAGGATATTTATCATTTGAGATGGTGGAGCGAGCAGAAAAGCAGCTTCAGCGGATCCCTGGAGAGCTCTCTCCCTATCAAAAAGGTCACGGAGGTCCAGCTGGCCCCTAAGGACCGCTATCATTGTCTGCCTCAGTCGCTCATTTTTGAAGCCGCCTCGGCAAACGGGAGGATCGAAGGCTTAACGATGAAAACACGGCGAGGATCCCGACTGGAAATCTCGCTCAAGATCAACGGCCATAAAGAAACCGGAGAAAGGGCCATCAATTTTCTCGATTAGGTCCGCCGCAAGGCCAAATCTTGATAAGAAAGCTAGGCCAGCATCGTTAAATGCGAATTAAAGGGCATAACTAAAAGAAACTATCAGTTATCAACAAGGATTTAAAATTATTATGATCATTAATCTTATAGCAGGAATATTAACCGGGTTTATTATTTCAATCCCTCCGACGGGCCCCCTTGCCTTTGCCATCATTTCTAAAGGATTCAAAAATGAGATAAAGGAGGGCAGAGCAATTGCCTTTGGCTCCGCATTCATGGATTTCTTCTATTGTCTTCTTGCGTTCAGCGGAATTACTTTGATCCTTTCCATTTTTCCTTCAGGTGTGGCTGATTTTTATGCAAAACATACTCATTTGATAATCACCGTGCTGACCTTTGCCGGATGCGCGGTTGTTATTATTTACGGTCTTAAAATTATGAAATTAAAGATTACTTACAATACGTTGGAAGCAGAAGAATCCGCCAAGTTCGATTCTGCTTTTGCTAAGGCAAATAAACTGAGAGAAAAAGCGGAAAGCGCGGCAAAGCATCTCAAAATTCCGGAAATTAAGAAGTCCAATTTAATCGGATCATTTTTTATGGGCGTGTTGTTATGTATCTCTTCGCTGACTCTGCCGGCTGCCTGGTTTGCAATTATTGGATATTTAAAAGGATACAATTTTTTAAATTCCTCTTTTCTTGGCGGACTATTATTTTCAATAGGGGTGTTTGCAGGAACACTCGCGTGGTATTTCACACTCTTGAAGCTCATAACGGGTAATAAGAAGCGAATTAATGAGACAACCGTAAACAAACTTAATATAATTGCGGGAGTAATATTATTAATCCTCGGCGTTTTTCTATTTATCAAAGCCGCTTTATCTATTTTTTCTATTATGTGAAAAACAATTATTAGCATTGTTGCCTTGGCAAAGCTTGAGCTCAACTTGACATTTTCTCTTGCCACAACCTAATATTGGCCCATGAGCGTTCATCCCGCCGGCGCAGCGGATAAGCGGTTTCTCCTCCCTAAGACTGGACCGCAGCCCACGTGACAGCCTCAAACTGTTCAGCCGGTTAGGCATGACGTCCGTAAAGGAACTCCCATGAACCATAATGCCGCGAAATCCCTGTTTACGCGCCGCTGGATCACGCCCTTCGCTCTCGTCCTGGCTATCGCGCTCACGGCGGCCACCGCGCTGCCGGGGGCGCAGACCAACGCCAAGAAGAAGGCCCTCGCCATCGACGACTATACGAAATGGCGCAGCATCGCGAGTCCGACGATATCGGGCGACGGGAAGTGGATCGCCTACGTCCTGCAGCTCACCAACACCGTCCCGGCCGAGGCGAAACCGGTCCTGCACCTATTGAATCTCGAGACCAATGTGGAGATGACGGTGGCCGACGCCACGGACGGCGCCTTCTCGGGGGACTCGAAGTGGATCGCATACCAAGTGGACCCCGGTGCCGCGCAGCGCGCGCGCGCCGGCCGGAGCGGCTCCGGGGCGATACCCGCGACGGCGCCGTCGATCCAACCGTCGCAGCCCGGCGTGACACCGTCGGTGCCTGCTCAGGTCGCCGCCCCTGCGGCTCAACCGGGTCAGGCCGGCCGCGGCGGTGCGGCCCCGGCGATTCCCCCGCGGCGTGTCGAGCTGCGCAACCTGGCGACCGGCGCCGTGCGGTCCTGGCAGGACATTGGGGTATTTGCTTTCGCGCCCACCTCCACTCATCTGGTTCTCCGGCGTCGGGCGCCCGATGCGGCCGGCGCGACGAGCGGACGTGGCGGCGGGGCGCCCTCGGCGCCGGGTGGAGGTGCTCCGGCTGCGGCTGGCGCCGGGGCCGCGAGCGCACCGGCGGGGCCGCGTGGGCTCGATGTCATCCTGCTGGACCTTCGGACCGGGCGTCATCAGCTGCTCGGCGGCGTAGGAGACTTCGCCTTTAATCGTACCGGAGAGCTGCTCGCTTACACCGTGGATGCCGCCCTGAAGGACGGCAATGGCGTCTTTATCTTCGATACGCGAAACGGGCGCGTCACGCCGCTCGACAACGATGCCAAGTCGTACAACAGGCTCGCCTGGAACGAGGAGGGCAACGCCATCGCCATGCTCAAGGGGACCGACGTCGAGAAGATGCGGGAGAAGGACAACGTGCTCGTCGCGTTTCCGGACGTCGCGGCGGCGCTTAAGGATGGGGCCTCCGCTCCGGAGCCGGTCGTTCTCGAAACGACCAAGGCGGACGGCTTTCCGAAGGGCTGGGTCATCAGCGATCGGGCGGCCCTTGCCTGGAGCGAGGACAACAAGCGCGTGTTCTTCGGGGCGAAGGAGCAGGTCGCGACACCCGACGCCACGCGCCGGACGACGGACGAAACGGCTGACGTCGACGTATGGAACACGGGTGACGAGCGGGTCCAATCCCTCCAGATGGTCCGCGCGGAACAGGACCGCAACTTCACCTTCCGCCAGGCGTTCGACGTCCCGGCCAAGCGCTTCATCAAGCTGGCGGATGAGACGATGCGAGAGCTGGACATGGCCCCGGACGGAAAGTGGGCCCTGGGTCGCGACACGCGCGGCTATATCCGCGACTCCAGGCTCCCGGCCGCGGACATCTACCGTGTGAATACGTCCACCGGGGAGCGGACCCTGATCGCCAAGGGGCAGCTCGTCGGCGCCCACGTGTTCGGCATTTCGCCGCACGGGACGAACTTCCTCTTCTGGAAGAACGATAAGTTCCAGGCCTACGAGTTCGAGACGGGCGCGACGAAAACGCTTGGCGCCGGACGGGCGCCGAGCTTCGTCGACCGGGAGTACGATCACCCCGGGCCCAAGCCTTCGTACGGCATCGCCGGCTATACGAACGACGGCAAGGCCGTCATCGCGCAGCACAAGTATGACCTGTGGGTTCTCCCGCTTGACGGCTCCGCCCCGAAGAGCCTCACCAACGGCCTCGGCGACAAGAGGGAGATCCGCTTCCGCATCGTCCGCACCCAGCCGCCGGACCCGACCGTCCCGCGCTCGGTCGGTCCCCGTGGGACCATCGACCTCTCTAAACCGGTCACCCTTTCCGCCTACGGCGAGTGGACGAAGAAATCCGGATTCTACGAGCTGTCGGGCGCGCAGCTGAAGGAACTCGTGTACGAGGACGCGTCGTTCAGCGTACCGACCCGGGCTATGAAGGCCGACCGGTTCATGTTTACGCGCCAGACGTTCGTCGAGTTTCCCGATTTGCGCATCTCGGGCCCGGGCTTCAAGGAATCGAAGAAGATCTCCGAGGCCAATCCGCAACAAACGGACTACGTGTGGGGTCACCGCGTGTTGTTCGACTTCAAGAACAAGGACGGCGTGCGGCTGCAAGGCATCCTCGCCTTGCCTGATGACTACAAGCCGGGTGAGAAGCGGCCCATGCTCGTCACATTCTACGAGAAGAACTCGCAGAACTTGAACCGCTACAGTGCGCCGGCGTATCTCACCGGCATGGGCGGATCGCCCATGCAGGCGGTGAGCACCGGTTACCTGACCATGCTGCCCGACGTCCACTTCCGCACGGGCTCCTCACACACCGACATGCTCGAATGCGTCGAGGCGGCCACGCGCAGGGTGATCGAAATGGGCTACGCCGACCCCAAGCATATCGGCGTCTCGGGCCACAGCTACGGCGGCGAGGGCGCGGCCTTCATCGGGACAATGTCGAAAATGTTCGCGGCCGTGGGCATGGGCGCGGGCGTCATCGACCTTTATTACGACTTCACCCAGAACTGGGGCTGGGCCTATGCGGTCACCGGCGGCAGCGGCGAAAACGCGTTCGACTATTATTTTTACAGCCAGGGGCGCTGGGGCTTTTCCCCCTGGGACCAGCCCGAGCGCTACCGTTACGAGTCGGCGATCACTCATGTACCGAACGTCATCGCGCCGTTCCTGATCATGCACGGCGGGGCCGACCCGACCGTCGACTTCCACAACGGCCTCGGCTTTTACAACGCGCTCCGGTACAACGGCAAGAAGGCCGTCTTCCTATCGTACCCGGGCGAAGGGCACGGGCTGCGCGGGCTGGCGAACCGGAAGGACTTGACGATCCGGTTCTTCGAATTCTTCGATCATTACCTGAAGGAAGCGCCGGCGCCGAAGTGGCTGACAGAGGGCGTACCTTATCTAAAGAAAGAGGCCAGTCGGGATCCGGGGAAGTAGATTGAATGAGGAACTTGCTTCGTCCGGGCATGTTTCGAAATGCGATCTAAAGGGTTTAACTACAAGAATCTATTGGGATAAGCCATTCGACATCCTCTTCGAAATGGGCCAAACTAAAAAGTGGGGTCGCTGGCTAGACCAGGTTAGAACCTGTTTAATGGCTGGCTGACTCTTAATCTGCGGGTTGTAGGTTCAAGTCCTACGCGGGTCATTCTTTTATCCAATCCACAATTGAATATATTAAGGTGCCGCATTGTGCAACATCTGCTGCCCTGTGACCAAAATCGGATCAAGTCGCCTTCCTAAAGAAGAGACGGAAGGGCGAATTGACGCTCTCCTAGTTCTCTGATACGCTTGAGCCAGATCTGATTGAAGGGGTCGGGAGTGTTCGGAGCCTCACCCCAAAACTGATCCCGCCCAAAATGGAACTTTTTGCCAGAAAACTCACATTATGTCTAGACCATTTTTTAAGGGATGAGGTCCCTGGGCCGGGGTCCGAGCTGGATCTTTCGACGCTGGGGACAGAAGAAACCGCCGCCGCCGCCATCATGGAACGGCTGAAGGGCTGAATCCTGGCACCTGGCCGCCCGACGTCGCGGCCGACAGGCCGACCCGTGCTTTCCGAAGCCTTTCCCCTCGTCTGCTGAAGGCCGCCTTTTCTAGGTCAAATTGAATGTCATAAATGATCAGTTTGTTATATTGAGGCCGGGGAAGGCCCGATGCGGATCTGAAAACATTCCTCAGACAAAACTTGAGCTCAAAGTGTCATTCCGCAAAGCCGTCTAGTAATCGAAGCTCACGAAATATCCGCTTTCTCGTCCCTTTTATCTAATTATAACCAATTCATCCACGTATTTCAAGCTCACGGCTCCATTATGCGTGGCTCGAGCTCGAACCCGCGCGACAGGCGCCGAATGTCCACCCCATCGTTCACCAGGGCTGATCGCTTCACCACCTCACGAATGACCCCGGTCAGGTGGGATACGATTTCGTCCGCCGCCAGTCCTGCCGCTTTTGGTTCCCTGCCGATTGCCGCCTTCAGGAAATCTGTTGAGTGTGTCAGGGCTATTGACGTTTTCCTTGCCCGACTTTCTGCCGGGCTTTTGGGCTTATGACGTCAGCGCTTTCCTGAGATCGTGGGCCGATTGGGCGAGGGAGACCCGGAGGTAGCGGGATTGTTCTTTTACGCTCCGGCTGATCGGGCCTTCCGAACCTTTTTCGACTCGGACCGCGACAAACACGGGTCCCTCTCCGGACAGCATCTCGGGTAGCGTCCTCCTATACAAATCCGGGTCCTCGAAATAATAGACCCGCCGGAAGCCGGCGCCGCGCGCCAGCAAGGGAAAGTCAATCCGACCAGCCGCCGGAATTTCCTGATTTCCGGTGATCTCGTACGTATCGTTTTGGACGACGAAGAGTACAAAGTTCTTCGTCCCCGCGGCCGTTACCGTGGCCAGCGTGCCCAGCGTCATCAGCATGCTCCCGTCGCCGTTCAGGCAGATGACTTTGCGCTGCGGCTGGGCCAGGGCAATTCCCAGGGCGAGATCGGCTGTATGCCCCATAGCGCTGTCGGCCGAGGCAAAATCCAGATCGCTTGATGAATACGTCCCCCACGGACGAGTTACGCTCATGCAGGTCACGACGACGCTCTGGCCTCGGAGTTCGGCCAAGGGTTTGAGCAACTGATCTTTCGTCATCATGGTCCCTGCGGTCAGTCTCATCTCATGTCCCCGGTCACAAGAAGCGCAACCGGCCTCGATTCTCTCTCCGCGCGGGAAAATGCCTTCGCGATCTTGGGAAGGTCGGCGTCGGTTTCGAGAAAATCAAAGGGCACATTCCAGGCGTTCAGAGTTGGTTCCGTGATGATTGCCGCCGAGTCCAGGTCCGCCCGGCTGAATTCTTCAATAGTCCATGGCCTCGGCTCGGCCTTGGCTGATTGGCGCCGCATCTTCTCGTAGCCGCGATACGTGATTAGGCAGACGAGCGGGATTCGCATGCGCTGGGCCGTTCCTCGAAGGCCGTCTCCGCTCTCCAGAAATCCCGTATTCTGGGCTACAACCACCGCCGTCTTTCCGCCGATCCATAATCCGGAGGCCAGGGCAAAAGCTTCCCCTTCGCGGGTAACACCGATGAACCGGATTGAATCATCGTTGGCGAGAAGAGCCATTAGGGCTGCCGAAGAATTGTCGGCGAGACCGACGACATGTGTCACGCCGCAGGCTTTCAATTCTTCCAATACCGATTTTGCACAGACCATGATTGGCGCTCGATAAATATTCTCTCGAATCGACGATTATCTCGCCGTCGGGCTTGGATCCGACGCTTCGCCACTTAGACAGGTCACTTAGTGCCTCCGTAACTACTTTTCAGCATTTATCCCTCTGCGTCGGCAAATTCCTCAGAGTCAAGATAAGACCTGCTTCTTCTGCCGAAAACCGATAGTATTTTTCCCGTTATATAACCTGCGACTATTGCTATGAAGATTGATATTCCAATGCCTTTGAACTATACGGACTTGTCAATGCCGTTGACAATAAATACCGCCGCGATACCGCCCATCAATCCCGGCCAGCCGTGCAGGTTAAGAACGCCGCAGGTATCTACGCTTTTTAGTATTTTCTGGAGCTTGCTCTGGATAACGGCAAAACCAAATACAGAAAGCACACCGCTTAATATTCCGATGGCAAACGCGGTCGGATGACTGGCATAGGCGCATGTAGAGCCGATTGCCACGCCGCCGGCCAAAGATGCGTTGGCAATATCCGCGATGGATATTTTGCCTTTTCTGAAGAATATCGAAGAAAAATAGGTTGCTATGGTGGCGCCGCAAAGAGCCAAAACAACATTGACCGCGGTGTGCGGAATTTGCTGGGGCGATACAAGAGCCGCGCAGAAACTCGGCCAGAACAACCATAAAACCATGCTTCCAATCATTGAAAAACGATCGCTGGCAGCATCGGATTCTATCGGCTCATCGAGTTCTTTTCTGGTTGTCATCGCTATGATAATGCCCAGTCCGAAAATCGCGCCGAAAGAATGAATGACTATCGAACCGCCTGTATCCACAAAGCCGCTTTTAAGCAGCCCAAGGCCGCCGCCCAAAACTATCCATTCATTCAGCATGTAGCACAGTATAAAAAAAACGCCTAATACGAGATACTGAATCATCTTTAATCTTCCCAACACGGCGCCGGCACATATTAAAAGGCTTGCCGCCGCGAATTCCGCCAAAATAAGTTTTTCCATATCTGCTGATTTTGATGGGCCGAATAGGCCAAGACTACTGAGCAGAAAATAAAGAGGTATTGCCGCGCTCACAAGAAGATACGTTGCTGTTACTGCGGATCGGCCGTATTTTTTCACAAACACCATCAAAAATCCGAAACCGACCAGCAGCATGGCCATAATATGAATACTGCGATTGTACATCTGGACATCTTTGAGCGAAGATAACTCGCTCGATAGGGTTTGACCGCTGTCCTGATTCATTACAGACGAAACGTTTTGTTCGACATCCGAAGGCGAAACGCTGGCCACACAAATCTGAACGACTGCAAAGGCGCAAATAAAAAATATCAGAGCGGATCTACATACTTTCATCGAGGACTCCTTAAAAAAAATATACACTTCCTGTTCCCCATTTCTCGTCCATTCTGTCAGCAACTTTTTGAATAAGCAAGTCCATTTATGACCGTCCCGAGATCTCGATCAGACTTTGATTTTTGGGGTACCGTAATCTATGGGCTTCGAAATGCGTTGAGGGAAATCCCTCTAGCGAATTGTCTTCGTGAAATGCGTGAAGCACTTCAAATGGCCTAAAATATATCTAAGTCGTAATCAGGCGATCGTCTATCGACTTTCAGCCGGTTCAAGAGGATTGCTTGTCCCAATTGGATATTCGGGGGGGCGATTTTCGCGGTTATTGACAGCGTTGCTCAGCCGGCGATATAGTGCCGGCAAGGGGAGGGGGTAGATTCATCGTCCGGTGCGGGTATTTGTTACGCCGTGGAGTCTGACCCCAAAGCGAACTGCCGCATAGCTATAGAACTCGTTCGATTCCGATGCTTCAATCAGAATTGATAAAAAAGCAAATTCTAGTTATTTAAAAGGAGGTGGGTTATGTCTAGGTCTCGGAAGATGTGGATTGCACTGTTGTTCGTGCTCCTGGCTGGGAATGAGATGACTTTTGCTCAATGCGATGCCGCTTACGTATTCGGAAACATTCAGGGAACTTGGAAGGTGAACAATGCTACAGGACAGGGATTTGGTGGTATGTTCTACGGCAAACCCCAGGTGTCCATCGGCGCTGTAAGAGGCGGAATCACGATCGACGGCAAAGGTCCATTTCTTATAAGCCAGAGCTTTGCTCCGGAGGCAAATCCACAGGGAGGATTTTGGTGCAGCTTCGTTCTCAATGGCGAACCCGCAAGAATGATGTTTGCCAGCAACAACTGGTGGATCCTCGAAATCGGGGAAAGCAGGAATCGTAACAAGATCGAACTCATACGCCGATGATACCGTGAATCGTCTTAGAAGTTGCGGCCCGGACAGCGTATTCTGTTTGCTCAGACAGCGGGTTTTCCCGCGAAGGCTTAGCCCGACCTGACCTCCTCCTTAAATCGGTTCAGGTTTCATGAGAAAAACCTGGGAAATGAGCCTCCGGAGGCAGGGTTTGGCCTAACCGGCAGTAGTTCAGAATCTGTTGAATAAGCCTGGTCTCTATGATATAGAATAGAAAAGCTAAATCTTCATCGATAGGAGGAACAACCTTGAAAAAAACATTGATTTTGGTTGCTGTCATCGTGCTAGCCTTGTCCATGGCCGCCTGTAAGGGCGGCGGAACTTCCGGTGGAGGAAAGTACGCCGACGTCCAAAAGGTGATGGATAAGTATATCGGGGCGAACGAGAAATTCGCCACGGCCCTCGAAGGCGCAAAGACCGCGGATGAGGTCGTTTCCGCTCTGAACACGCTGACCGAAACGACCAAGGCGGTTGCTCCGGAGCTCAAGGCATTCGAGACAAAATACCCCGAATTAAAGAACCAAGATAATCCTCCGGCGGAGTTGAAGCCTCTCATGGATCGGATGATGGCCGCGGCAGGCAAGATGATGAACGCCATGCAGAAGATTGCTCCGTTCGCCTCGGATCCCAAGGTCCAGGAAGCCCAGACCAAATTCCAGGAAGCCATGGCCTTGATAAAATGAAGGCGTCCGGAAACTAAGTTACAGCCTCAAGTTCTGGAGTCTTTTGCCGGGTGGCCGTACGCGTTTCCCGATGGGGAAAGGTTTGGTCGCCCACGGATTTTCCAGGAGCGCGAGCGCTCGAAGTGTTAGGCGGACGATGAGAACAGGCCCTCCGAGGACCAAGAGTCCTCCGTGGGGTCATGAAAAAGGAGGGAACGGTGGATAAAAGCTGCCTTTCGGCCGGGGAGGAAATCCTCGGCTCCTGGTCCGTTTTTCTCGGCGAACCGCGGCCCAATTCGGAAAAACTCGCCGGCAAACTTCATGTGACGAATCAGAACATCTATTTTGAGTCGGGAATCTCCATTGAAGAAAACGCGGGTTTGCTCATTTCGAAACGGCTCAAGGCGTTCGAAAAAGTCGAGAAACTCGTGAGCATTCCCTACACCGAGATCGGCGCGGCGACCAGCGTCAAAAAATCCCTGTTCCAGAAAGCTCTGGCCGTCAAGCTGAAATCGGGCGAGGAAATCGAATTCCAGTTCGGAGCGGCCTCGCCTCAAAAGGCCCTGGACGCCATCCTGCCGAGACTCTGATTCCGGAGACGCCGCGGATTCATTCGTTCGCGTAGCCTTCTCCGTTCAGAACCTTGATTAGGGAACAAGCTTTAAAAGGAGACCCATCATGAAAAAATCATTTCTCGCGATGATGTTCCTCGTTTTTGCCCTTGTCGGGGCGTCGTATTTAGGGCTGGCCGCGGCCAATCCGCAGGCCGATGAAAAGCTCGTTTCCGTTGATCTCTCTAAAGCGTCCGCGTCCTTCCCCGTCGTCATGATGGCCCCCGAAGGAGCGAAGGCTGCCGAGGACTTCGGGACCGTCCTCGTCAAGAAGGGCGCTATTTTCCAGGTCGAGGTCAGCTCGAGCGCCAAAGACATTGCCGCTCTCAAGAAAGAGATCATGGCCAACACCCTCAATAAGCTCAAGAAGTTCTACGTCGAAACGGCCGACGCCCTGCTCTACGAATCGACGCTTATGGGCAAATCGGAGTTCCATTTCCTGGCCAACGTGAAGGCCGGCAATTCCACGTACGGCGCCGAAGACACGAAAGGCCCTGTCTATACCAGAGCGAACGTCGAGCTGATGTTGAAGTGCTTCCAAACACTGAAGGCTAAATAGAAAATAATCTCCGCACCGCTTGACAAAAAAATCCTTGTTTCAAATTGCGAACTAAAGGGAGTAACTGCAAGAATCTATTGGAATAAGCCCTTCGGAATGCTCTTCGAAATGGGCCAAACTCAAAAGTGGGGTGAGTGAGGGGACTTGAACCCCCAACCTTCGTATCCACAGTCCGACGCTCGATAAATAGATGAATCTCCGTGTGACAAATTCGGGTGAAAAACGCTGAAACTAAAGGTTCAAAAATGAAAGTCACAAAAGGGATAAATCAATAACAGACAAAGGGAAAAGGTTGGCTGGGAAGCAAGGAGTCGAACCTTGATTTCATGATCCAGAGTCATGAGTCCTGCCATTGGACGACTTCCCAACGAGCCGCTATCATAATGAATTCCGCCCCGGTTTTCAAGTTGGAAATGAGAGAGGAGTTCCCCCAAAAATTATGATGAAAAAAGCGAACGTTGGGCGGTATCGGGATTGCGGGAGGAAAAACAGCCGTAAAGGCCCCTCTTTTGGCCGAACA
>JGI24136J36422_10000559_pt1 | contig 14260 bp, 12 predicted proteins | sample BarGraNGADG00212_2_FD_36422 | JGI IMG/M metagenome (IMG submission 36422)
TACATTTCAGGCATTTCTTTTTGTTCTTTTCGGATATTCACCTATACTTTTCAAACTTATATACTGTGTAATTGGCAGTTATACGGTGGTAAGGGTATATAAACTGTCTTTGCTGCTTTTCGAACAACCGGTTGCCCGCCTGTCGGCTATTCTGTTTATGTTATTTCCAATTGCCTGGTTCTTTTCTGTCGTAATAATGAAAGAGACAACAATGGTTTTCTTAATCGTCGAATCGATCTACCTGACAGTTAAACTGCAAAAATCATATAAAACATCAACCTTATTTAAGTTACTGTTTTTCATCATAGTGCTGTTTTTCTTCCGTTCGGCCATCAGTATTCTTTTAATAATGGGCGCTGCATTCAGTATGCTTATGCAGGTAAAGAAAAAACGACTTGTGGTAAATATTCTGGTGACAGTTTTTTTACTGGGCGGCTATCTGTACTTTCTGCAGTCAACGGGTAAGGCTGAAAAATATTACAAACAGTATACCGAAACCGATGAGTTTGTTGAACAGCGTCTTATAACAGGAAGTAAAGTAAATCCTTACACATCGGTTGTAAATGCGCCATTATACTTCAGTATCTCATTATTCGCCCCCTTTCCTAGCTATGTTAACGTCCCTATCAGTTTTGGTAGGGAGATCCCCCATGATGAATACTATTATCATGTGGCAGGATGCATGGTTTGGGTGATCCTGGCGTTTTTTTCTATCGTCGGTCTTTATCATGCTATTCGTTTCCGGAGGCAGGAGCTGGCCCCCATCTGGATTTTTATACTGGGCTACCAGTTTGTTTTGTTACGGTCTATACTATTTACCTCTGTCCGTTTTACTTATCCGATAAAGCCTTTTCTATTTATGATGGCGGCATACGGGGTATATAAGCTGAAAAGCAAAAAATGGTTTACCCTGTATCTTGTAGCTGCTTTTATTATGATAATTGGCTGGAATTATGTCCGGCTGAAGGGCAGGGGTGTATGATAATTTTTTTTATCATGTGCTGGATTAATGAAATCGTTTTTTAAAAATATATTGCCATAAAATGATGGAAAAACCTGTCTATGTTACAGAACCTTTTCTTCCTCCGCTTGAAGAGCTGCAGATATACCTGAAAGATATCTGGGAAAGCAAATGTCTTACCAACAATGGTAAGTATCACCAGGAACTGGAAAAAGCCTTATGCGATTATTTAGGGGTAAAATATATTTCTCTTTTCGCAAATGGCACCCTTGCCCTGGTAACGGCTCTACAGGCATTACAGATAACAGGAGAGGTAATAACGACACCTTTCAGCTTTGTTGCGACCACCCATTCACTCTGGTGGAATGGTATTAAACCGGTATTTGTTGATATTGAAGCGGATAATTTTAATATTGATCCTGAGAAAATTGAGTCAGCGATAACACCACTGACAACGGCAATTCTACCTGTACATGTATATGGCAATCCCTGTAATGTGCAAAAAATAAAACAAATTGCTGCTGCTTACGGTTTAAAGATTATTTATGATGCCTGTCATACCTTTGGAGTAAAAATAAACGGATCACCCGTTCTGAATTTCGGCGATCTGTCGGTGATGAGTTTTCATGCCACAAAGGTTTACAATACTTTTGAAGGGGGGGCCATCGTATGTCATGATGAAGCCACAAAAAAAAGAATTGATGATCTGAAAAACTTCGGTTTTGAGGATGAAACCACTGTAGTAACAGCCGGGATTAATGCCAAAATGAATGAGTTCCAGGCTGCAATGGGACTATTGCAATTAAAATATATTGACGGAGCCATTGAAAAGCGAAAACAAATTGCAGGCCGATACCGGGATCTTTTGAAAAACATCGAAGGGCTGACTTGCCTGAACGATCTGCCGGGTGTAAAACATTGTTATTCTTATTTCCCTGTATTGATTGACCGGAACAAGTTCGGAAAAACGAGGGATGAGGTTTATGAGGAATTAAAAAAACATAATATATATGGCCGTCGTTATTTTTATCCTCTCATAAGCCAGTTTCCCATATACAAAGGGCTTGATTCGGCTTTACCTGGCAAAATGACGGTAGCCGAGAAAATATCAGGGCAGGTAATTTGCTTGCCCATATATCCTAGTCTTGACGAATCCCGTATTATAGACATTTGTAGAATTATTAACGAGTTTGCTTTTATAAAAGAATAGTCAAGAATAAAACCAATAACTTATTTCTATTAAAATGAATAATCCTCATATTTCAATTGTAACCCCTGTTTATGGTTGTAGAACCTGCCTGTATGAGCTATATTTTCGTTTAAAAGAAACCCTGGGAAAAATTACTCCGGAATTTGAAATCATTCTCATTAATGATGCCAGTCCCGATGGTGCCTGGGAAACTATCGTTGAGTTGGCAACCAGAGACCAACGGGTAAAAGGTATCAGCTTTTCACGTAATTTTGGACAACATAATGCCATAACTGCAGGCCTCGATCATAGCAAAGGCGAATGGGTCGTTGTTATGGATTGCGATTTACAGGATCAACCGGAAGAAATAGTTAACCTTTACAAGGAAGCACTAAAGGGGTATCAAATTATCTACGCTCAAAGGTTTCAACGTAAGGATAAGTTCATAAAACGGGTTTTATCTAAATTGTTTTATGCTACTTTTAGTTATTTAACCAATACAGATCAGGATCCGACAATAGCGAATTTTGGAATCTACCACAAAACAGTAATAGATTCTATTCGCAATATGGGTGATTCTCACAGATATTTTCCTACCATGATCAGATGGGTGGGATTCAAACATATGAAGTTAAGAGTTGCGCATGCTGAAAGAATCAATGGTCAATCAGCTTATTCTTTCAAAATGCTGATCCGGTTAGCAGTTGACAACATTCTTACCTTTTCGGATAAACCCTTGCGATTGACAGTTAAATTCGGATTTTTAATCTCCAGTCTGGCAATTATTTTTGCGATTTATAATCTGGTTTTATTTTTCAATAATCAAATTCTGGTACCCGGTTATACATCCTTAATTATTTCTGTCTGGTTTCTTGCAGGATTAATTATTATGGTATTAGGTGTTGTCGGCCTTTATATTGGTAAAACTTTTGACACGGTTAAAGGTCGCCCTCCATATCTTATTATGGAGAAGACCTTTTAAAATGCAAAAAAATACGATTGAAATTTTAGAATGGGATTCCAGGTTTTTTGGATATCCGGTTGCAAGAATTACTTTAGATCAGGAAGGGAGTGATAAATTAGAGCATTTATTTTTAAACTTAGAATCGTGGAAATTTCGTGTAACTTATTTTTTTGTGCCACCTCAGGAAAAAGAATTAATTAATCGAATTACTAATAAAGGTGGCATATTAGTAGATCAAAAAGTGGTATTCTCAAAAAAAACTGAGAAACACAACCAATATTCCAATGATATTATTGAATTTCAGGGGATTGATATTAATGAAAGACTTATTGAATTAGTTTTACAGGCAGGCAAATACTCGAGATTTCGTTTAGATCGGAACTTTAATAAAAAGGAATATCAAAGACTATATATTGAATGGCTTTCTAAATCTATTAAGAAAGTAATAGCATTTAAAACACTGGTTGCAAAAAAGGGATCTGACATAGTTGGAATTACAACCCTGGGTGATAATACACAATTTGCAGATATCGGTTTAGTTGCTGTTGATGAGCATTTTCATGGACAAGGAATTGGGTACGATTTAATCCATTCAGCAGACAATGTAGCAAATGAAAGAGGGATAAAAGAAATAAAAGTTGTTACTCAATTCGATAACAAGGGAGCATGTCGGTTATATGAAAAATGTCATTTTCATATTGGAAAAATTACAAATATTTATCATTTTTGGCAATAAACGAAACAACCTCTTGATGATTATCTAAGTTATTAACCTCGGACGTTTAATCATTATGATGGTTCCTTTTTTAGATTTTAGTTTAATCGCAAATAACGTTGAATTAATTGATGGTATCTGGTATTCTAAACAAGGATTAAATATATCTTATCCCGAAGAAGGTAACTCAACTTTTTTTCAATTAGAAGATAATAGCTTTTGGTTTGAACACAGGAATTCAGTAATCGTTGAAGTAATACGAAAATTTCCACCACCGGGGGGGGAATATTTGCTGGATGTTGGCGGCGGTAATGGATTTGTTGCTTCAGCAATTGAAAAGAATGGAATAAATGCAATTCTCGTAGAACCTGGCAGAACCGGGATATTAAATGCAAAAAAAAGAGGGGTCAACAATTTAGTCTGTTCTTCGCTGGAAGATTTGCAAATTAACGAATCGTCAATTCCAGCGATAGGATTATTTGATGTTTTGGAGCATATTGAAATGGACAAAGACTTTCTGGTTCAAATCTATAAGACACTTAAATTTAAAGGAAGAGTTTATCTGACTGTTCCTGCCTACAATTTCTTATGGTCTGGAGAAGATATTTATGCCGGTCATTATAGGAGGTATAATCTCGACACAATTACGGCAATATTTAAAGAGGCAGGTTTTTTAATCGAGTATAAGACATATTTTTTTTCGATCCTTCCTTTTCCTGTATTTATTTTTCGTTCTCTCCCATTTAAAATGGGTCTTGGCAGGAATGGCAAGAACATTAATAAAAAGGCAGATGATCATTCGAAAAGAGAGGGAATAACCGGAAGAATTCTGGATCGTATCTGGTCGTGGGAGGAAAGAAAAATAATGAAGAGTGAAATTATTCCCTTTGGAGGGAGCTGTTTAATTGTTGCGAAAAAACCTGCCAATAAAAAGTGAAAGGGATCCCTTTTTCAAATTCTTATTTGCCTCTCAGACTTTCATTATAAAGAATATAGATACAGTTTATTAAGTTTACTATTTGTTAAATCATTTAAATGATACCTTTCAACAAACCCTTTTTAACGGGGAAAGAGACACAATATATTAAAGAAGCTGTGAAATCGGGGAAGATTTCAGGAAATGGCATTTTTACAAAAAAATGTCATGAGTTTTTTCAGGAAAGATATGGCTTCAAAAAGTGTTTGCTGACCACCAGCTGCACCGATGCTCTTGAAATGACTGCAATACTTTGCAATATTCAACCTGGCGATGAAGTTATTGTTCCTTCATTCACTTTCGTATCAACTGCCAATGCTTTTGTGCTCAGGGGCGCTAAAATTATTTTTGCCGACAGCAGGGAAGATCATCCCGGCATAGATGAAAGTAAAATTGAATCTCTCATAACGTCACGGACGAAAGTAATTGTTCCTGTTCACTATGCCGGAGTTGCATGCGACATGGATATAATTATGGACATAGCCAACCGGTATAACTTAATAGTTGTTGAAGATGCAGCCCAGTCAATTGATGCTTTCTATAAGGGGAAACCACTTGGAGGTATAGGCCATCTTGGCTGTTTTTCATTTCATGAGACAAAAAATGTTCAATGCGGAGAGGGAGGAATGCTGGTAATTAACGATGAACAATTTAGTAAGCGGGCAGAAATAATCTGGGAGAAGGGCACCAATCGCGCCGAATTTTTTCGTGGCGAGGTTGACAAATACGGATGGGTCGATATCGGGTCTTCATTTCTTCCCTCTGAGGTATCTGCGGCATTTCTTTTTGCACAACTTGAAAATCTTGATAATATTCAAAAGCAGCGAAAAAAGATCTGGGAATCTTATTATGACGGCTTGAAATCAAATGCTGAGAAGAATATAATTAATTTGCCTTTCATCCCGGATTATGCAACTAAAAACGGTCATATGTTTTATATTGTATTTCGCAATCTGGCTGAGAGAACTGATATGATCAACAAGCTTAAGCTGGATAGAATTAATTCAGTATTTCATTATCTGAGTCTGCATTCAAGTCCATATTATGCTTCAAGGCATGATGGCCGGGAATTGCATAATACCGATTCGTATAGCAATAATCTGCTGCGGTTACCACTCTTTTATGAATTGAATACAACGCAGTCTGAATTCATAATCGGGGAAATTATTAAACACCAGGCGAAAATATAACAATGAAATCATTTAAGATCCTGTTTAATAATTCAATTTTCAATTACCTTATTTTGTTAATATCATTAGCATATTCACTGGTGTTTATTTTTTATGGAATTGATTTCACCGACACTTTTTACTATATCAATCTGTGTAAAGACTATACCTCTTCTCCGATGATTATTCTTTCCTTACTCATTGGGAAAGGTTGGATGTTGTTTTTCGGGGATAGTTTAATTTCTTTCAGAGTATTAAACTGGGCAATTTTAATCTTAACGATATTCTTGCCATTTATCATGTTAATCCCATCAAACAACAGAAGAGAAAACCTTAAATATCTGTCAATAAGTATAATCTTAATAACAATATTAAATGATAATGTTTTTGGAGCAGATGTATGTACATTGTTTTTTCTGGCATTATCAATATCTCTTCTGATTAAATTTTTACAGACCAATAAATTAATTTATTTATTATTGTATGGTTTAACTTCATCTTTGCTCATTCTGGCCCGATTTCCAAACATCTTAATTTTACCAACCTCGGCGTGTATATTTGGTATTATTGAGTACGGTAAAAATTATCAAAAACTGCAAAAGGTGAAGATTCTACTGAGCTATTTCAAAAAAATAGGCATCTATTTTTCAGTTTGCATAATCCTCTGTATTTTAATAATTATAATTATTTATGGAAGTGTTTCGGAGTTTACTTCCAGATTATCTTTCTCACTTGGAAATATTGATGAAAGCCACGCAATAATTCCAATGATCAGAGTGTATGTCAGAGATTTTATTAAATTATTTCAATATACAGGTGTCTGCGTATTAATTTTTCTTATTGTAAATAACAAGTTAAATTTCAATGGATTAATTCAAAAAATATTTGGAATTTCAGCTGTCATCTTTCTGGCACTTTTCTTAAAAGTCGAAATCGGAATAATGAAGTATAACTGGAACATGTCATTATTTTATTCTGCCATTGTCTGCTCCATTTTAATTTATTATTCTGTTTTATATGTTCAAAATAAAGAATATAACAAACTTATTTTAATTTCAATCGTCCTTATTTTTTCAATTATTCCTGTATTGGGATCTAACACAGGATTATTAAAATTGTCGTACTTTTTAATTGCCTTTTTACCTACATTGCTTGCTTCAAACCGAACTGATTTTAACAGTAACTCCAGGTTAAACTATTTATTTGCGGTGTTCTTACTTTTTACATTCTACACAAAGATGATGGTAGTTTATGAGGATTCAAAAATTACCAGTTTAAGGTATGAGTTGAAAACTGAAAAACTCGGGCATGTAAAAACTACCAAAGAAAATGTTCAATTTATTGAGGACGTTCTGAAAGTGTTTAAAGAAGTCGGAGAAAATAACAAGTCCGTTTTGTTTTACGGAAAAGTAAGTCATGTTTTTTATTATTTAACAAACACAAAACCATTATATCAAATTTCATTTTGGATGCCTCCTTATGACATAAAAGAGGTCAAAAAAGCAGAAAAAATTGTTATTAGTAAGAGGCCCATTGTGTTTTTTATTCCTTCTTATCCTGAATTTTCAGTCCAATATTTTAATGATCGGAAAACCATCTCAACATTTGAGACTATGCTCGTTGAAAATGGCTATAATGCAACTGCAAAGAATAGCTTTATTATATATAATCCCTGAAGGGTCAATTAATATTAAAGATAATATGCTCAAAGCCAATAGCAATGGGAGTAATAAAGTAATGGAATTACTTACCAATATATCACTATAGATTTGAGTTATGTCAGGCAAATATCATCATGAATATTGAATCAAAATGTTGGCAATAAGACAAATCATTAAATTGTTTTTACCCCCTGTTATTGTAACAATTAAACGAAGGTTATTTCCAAAACAACGAAAGTATGGTTGGTTCGGTGATTATAAAACATGGGAGGATGCTGCATCAGATTCAACCGGATATGAAAATGCGAACATTTTAGAAAAAGTAAAAACTACTACTTCAACATTAAGAGATAATCCACGCTTATTTGAATATGATACAATCCTGAAAAAATCAACTGATTATAATTGGCACATTTTAACGTTTTTGTTATTAGTATCAAAGGAAAATAATAATAATCTGAATATTATTGATTACGGAGGAGGCCTGGGTAATTTATATTTTCAATATAGACAATTACTGAATGGAACGAAAATAAAGTGGAATATTATAGAGCAACCAATATTTGTAAATGAAGGAAATAAATCTTTTGCAAATAATGAGTTAAGGTTCTTTAACTTAATTGAAGAGTGTTTAGAAATATCTTCTGTGGATGCAATATTATTTTCTGGAGTAATTGAAATTTTAGAGAAACCTTATGAATTAATCAGCAAGATTATTTCGAAAAATATTCAAAATATTATTTTTGACAGAGTTCCATTACAAAGGATATATAGTAGAGATCGGATAACAATTCTTAAAATTTATAAAGAGGTTTATGAAGCGATAATTCCTTGCAGAATTTTTGATGAGGATAATTTTAAGGCATTGTTTACAGATAGTTACTCGTTAATTTTTGAAGGACTATCAAAAGAAAAGGCTATATCAGTTGATAATAGCCTTGTTGAAAAGAAATTTTTATTTTTTAAATCAATTAATAAGGGATTATGAGGGTAGCAATTATGCAACCATACTTTTTCCCCTATATTGGATATTTTCAATTGATTAATTCAGTTGAAATGTTTGTGATATATGATAATATTAAATTCACTAAAAAAGGTTGGATTCATAGAAATAGAATCATAATAAATGGTATTGACAAATATATATCTTTACAATTAAAAAATGATTCTGACTTTTTAAATGTGAATGAGCGGTTTCTTTCAGCGTCGTTTTTAGAAGGGAGAAAAAAAGTTCTTAGATGTATCTACGCTAGCTATCATAAAGCACCATTTTTTAATAATGTTTATTCAATTATCGAAAAATGTATAAATTATTCAGAAACAAATTTATTTGCTTATATTGAATATTCTTTAATACAAATTTGTAAATATCTAAATATTAATACATTAATTGTAATTTCTTCAGAAATAAATTGTGATCATAATACGAAATCTCAAGATAGAATAATTGCTATCTGCAAAGCGTTGGACGCAACAACATATATAAATGCAATTGGTGGGCAGAATTTATATAACAAAGAAGATTTCAATGCTCAAAAAATTGAACTAAAATTTTTAAAATCACAACTTATAACATATAATCAATTTGACAATGAATTTATACCCTGGCTTTCGATAATTGATGTGATGATGTTTAATTCGAAAGAAGAAATTAGAGGAATGTTGGATCAGTATGAATTAATATGAATTCATTTGGTAAGATTACTGCTTTTCAAAACTTTAGAATCTTTTTATAACCCAGATATCCGGTAGGTCATCGATAATTCAAACAGCCTTCAAAAAAAGCGATTAATAAAACCTTAATATATGGAAAAATGGAAAATATTTTTTCAAACTTATAGAATAGTTGAAATAAACGACGACAATGATTTACTATATCAGATAGGAGCAACAGTAAATGGGAAACCTATTACTAAATTGCAACATTCTGAAATTGTAAACTCCATTACCACGGGATTAGAGCTAAACCCCAAGGACAATGTCTTAGACCTTTGTTGCGGGAATGGAATAATTACAAATGATATTTCCAGAATCGTTAATAAAGTCATTGGAATTGATGGGTCCGAGTCATATATCGCAAATGCCAGAAAAATAAAAAATAATCATAATATCATATATCGTTGCGATGATGTCTTGAATTTCAGAAAATATATTGTTGGAGAAAATATAAACAAAGTTCTTTTTTATGCCTCTCTGGCATATTTCTCAAAAGAGGAACTAATTAATATCCTTTTGAATTTGAAGCAAGAGAATATCGAGATGGTTTATATGGGTAGCATTTTGGATAAAAATAAAAAATTTAAATTCTTCAATACATTTAAACGAAAGATCCACTATTTATTCAATTATTTAATTTTAAGAAATGATCTTGGACTTGGGAACTGGTGGTCAAAAAGAGAGATCATTAAAATTGCAGCAGCACAGGGATTTAAGATAGATATATTGGATCAAAATCCCATTTTGCATACGGCTCATTACAGGTTTGATGCTTTACTGATAAACAAAAATTAGATGGATGAGCCGGTTGTAAGCATTATGTTTATAACATATAATCAGGAACAATTTATCTCTGATGCGATTGAGAGCTTTTTAGAGCAAAAATGTGAATTCCCTTTAGAAATTGTAATAGGAGATGACTGCAGTACAGATAATACACAAAATATTATAAAGGAATATAGCTTAAAATATCCAGACCTTATTAAACCAATTTTAAATCCCGTAAATCTTGGCCCGTTACCGAATGCAATAAATGTATTAGAACATTGCACCGGTAAATATATTGCTTTATGTGAGGGAGATGATTTTTGGATTGATCCCTTAAAACTTCAGAAACAGGTCGATTTCCTTGAACAAAATAATGATTATGTATTGTCTTTTCATAATGTAATAGCCGTAAATGTTATTTACGATAAGCGTACAAAAACTGAGATTGAACTGGAGCTGTTTAAGAAAAAACCGGAAGAGATTCCTGTAGAACATCCTACTCATACCAGTTCAATGTTATTCAGAAATGTTATCGGTATTTTCCCGGGTGATTTTAATAAGATTATCAGTGGCGACAGTTATTTGCAATTCGTTTTAGCCAGATACGGGAAAAGCACTTTTCAAAAGAACATATATCCTAATGTCCGTCGCAGGCACCCTCAATCTATATGGTCATATAAAGACCAGGAATACAAAATAGAACAGGGTATTTTTTTATATGAGAGACTGCTCGAAATAGCTATTAATCAAAATGAAGTAAAATATCTGAACAAAATTTTGATAAAGCACAGGATCCGGTATGTTAAATTTTTATGGACCGACCGCAGGAAGCGGGAAAGTATTGTCACTTTAAAAAAAACTATAAAAGAAGCATGGATATCCAGGCTCTTCTGTTACTTATTAGCTTATATTATAACCACTTTGCCTTTGGTTTCCGCAGCCTATAAATTTTTAAAAAATAACACAAGAACCGGGTTAAAATAGTATTTATGTGTGGTATCGCCGGCGTTTATTATAAAACGGATCCAAACCCGGATCCGGAAAAAACTGTTTTAAATTTATTAAAGCCAATTAATTACAGGGGACCCGATAACACAGGTATAGTTACATCAAATAAAATTTGCCTTGGTCACTTACGGTTGTCTATTATTGATCTTTCTGCAGAGGCTAATCAACCTATGTTTTCTTTCTCAAAAAATGGACTTATCATAGTGTTTAACGGTGAAATATACAATTATATAGAACTTAGAAGCAGGCTATTTCCTAAATATGATTTCAGAACGAGCTCTGACACCGAAGTTATTCTGAATGCATATCTTGAGTGGGGCGAAAATTGTGTAAAAGAATTTAACGGCATGTGGGCCTTCGCTATTTATGACACCTCAAGTAATAAATTATTCTGTTCAAGAGACAGATTTGGAATAAAGCCATTCTATTATTTTCAAGATAAAAACAGATTTGTATTTGCTTCCGAGATCAAATGTTTCAGCAATTTAAATGGGTTTGATTATAATGTAAATATTTCAGCTATAGCCGATAATATGATCTATGGCCCGCTCTCTTTCGGTCAGACTCAGATTAGTAATATTTATGAATTAGAGGGTGGTACAAATTTAATATTTGAGGACGGATTGTTCAATACTATAAAATATTTTTCTCTCGAAAACACATTTGAAAATCAGATACCCGGATACGATTTATGTCATATTGAATATCTTATTGGTGACTCTGTAAGGCTGAGATTAAGATCGGATGTTCCGGTTGCCACATTAAATTCAGGGGGGCTTGATTCAAGCCTGATATCAGCTATTGCTAAAAAAAACAAACCTGACCTCAGGACATTCTCCGTGGCGCCTGAGAAAATAAACGGCATAGAACAGGTAGGGGATGAAAGCCGGTTTGCACAATATCTTGCTGAATATATTGAATCGGAAATTTATACACTGAGATATTCGGAAACGGAATTCAAAAAATTATTGAATTATATAATATATCTGAATGACGGCGAATTGTACCACTCTAATTCGGTGCCATTATTTCTGCTGTTTAAAGAAATCAAAAAACAGGGCATTACCGTTGTACTCAGCGGAGAAGGTGCTGATGAAGTTTTCAGAGGGTATTCTTCAAACTACAGGTTTTTAATATCAAAAATTATCCCGAAGATTGTTTTTTCAGAACTGCTTAAAAAAAGGATCAGGGGAAAAGATTACTTCTTTCAGTATTTNGATAATTACAGGAGCTCTGTATCCATGATAAACTCATTATATGTTGATAAAAATAAAGTTTTAAAGCATTTCAATACCGNTTATGAAATATTACCGGAAAGGAAGGAACTGTTTTATATTATGAATAATCTGAGTCCTGAATCGGCTAATACATATTTCGAGCAAAAAACATATTTATCTGGGCTTTTAAGACGACTCGACAGGATGTCGATGGCAAACAGTATTGAAAGCAGGGTGCCATTTCTTGATTACAGGATCGTGGAATATATGAATAAGATCCCTTTAAATAAAAAAATTGGGCTGACTCAGAATTCCGTAAAATTAATACTAAAAAAAATAGCCAAAGACTATATTCCTGAATCAATAATTAATCGTGTTAAGCGGGGGTTTTCAACTCCTGTTCATCACTATTCTTTTAGCAACAATAATATTTCAGAAGTTTTTTTCAGCCAGGAAGAACTCTGGTATATGAATTCTGTAAATATTCAAAACTGCAAAACAGATTATTTTAATAATTAAAGCTTCAAAAGAGTACTAAATTTTTGTCAGGGTGAGAAAGTCCATCGCAAGAAATTTCGGATATCCTTTACAGGATTTTATCAGGAGAACATCGATAATTAAGACACTCGACTTTTTGCGTGAAAGCCAGTATTGGGACGAAAACAGATTAGAAGTGTACAGACTGAATAAATTGAAAGAGCTGATCGAATTCTCTTCCCGCAATGTCCCTTATTATGATAGTCTTTTTAACAAGATTAAACTGAGATCTTCAGATATTAAATCCGTTACTGACGTTGGGAAAATACCAATCCTTACAAAAGAGATTGCAAGAAAAGAAAACACCAATCTTGTGGCAAGATATTTTAAAACAGAGAATATCAAGAAAGGTAAAACCGGAGGAACAACAGGAACGCCGTTATTTTTGCTCAAAGACACAAGGAACAGATCAATTACCTGGGCATCATATTACCGCTGGTATGAATGGATGGGTGTCGAATATGGTGACAGGACNGCAACTTTATGGGGAACNGGCTCAGTTCTCAGNCAGTCGATGAGAACAAAAGTTGTTAAGTCAATTACNAGTTTGCTTCATAACCATTTGGAAATAAATGCTTTTCAAATGTCCGGAACTGATATGCCATATATATATAAAAACCTTAAAAAATTCCGGCCTGTCATTTTAAAAGGCTATTTATCAGCCCTTCTCCGTCTCGCTGATTTTATTGAAACAAATAAGCTTGATGGTCTTAATCCATCATTATTATCAACAACATCTGAAAGCCTGCTTCCCAATCACAGATCTTATCTGAAAAAGGTATTTAATGCTGAGGTCTTTGATCAATATGGTTGCGGTGAATTGTCAGCTATTGCCTATGAATGTTCTGAGCATTCCGGACTGCACATTAATCAGGAACATATTATTTTAGAGGTTCTTGACCAGGATGGTAATCCGGTAACAGGGAAAACCGGCAGGGTCGTGGGCACTGATCTGGATAATTATGTAATGCCGTTTATACGCTATGAAAACGGAGACGGTGCAACTATTTCCGACAGAAAGTGTGTATGTGGAATTAATCAGCCTTTGATGACCTCAATAGAAGGAAGGACAGCTGATACTTTGATCCTTAGAAACGGGAGCAGTGTTCATGGGGTATTTTTAACAGACATTTTTTATGAATTGGGAATTTTCGCCAACAAGATTGAAAGGTTTCAGGCTATTCAATCTAATCCGGGAGAAATATTATTACTGTTAGAGTCGAAAACAGGTTTAGACAAAATATTATTAAGCAACCTGGAAAAAGAACTTGAAAGTTACTTTTCAAAAATTGAAATAAAAAATGTCAATGAAATTCCAAATGAGAAAACAGGCAAGTTCCAATATATTAAAAGATTAACATGATATTTAACCACATTGA
>JGI24136J36422_10000571_pt1 | contig 14112 bp, 15 predicted proteins | sample BarGraNGADG00212_2_FD_36422 | JGI IMG/M metagenome (IMG submission 36422)
GCCGAGGCAACTTCCTTGAGATGCGGGCCGCTGCTGCTTCTTTATGCGAACCGAGGCTGCTGAAGCAGACAGAACACGCGAGAGAGGTCCTCCTCATTCTGAATCGTATCACCACAAAGATCTCAGGTGCGAAAAATCGCAACACGGATGAGTTCAAAGCCTTAAGAAAGAGTATGGGGTATTGCTGGAGTGTGGCGGTTGCTGCGAATNCTGATGCAGGGATGTTTATGATTGAACAGTGGTTTTCGACTAGAGANAAGGACATACGCTGGATTATGAGAGAAAATCTCAAAAAGAAACGGCTCGAGCGAATTAATGCTGCGTGGGTGCAGGATTGGCGAGTACGGCTCGAGCGCAACGAATTTTGACCGGTGCGAGCTAAGCCACTTTTCGGGGCTGTGCAGCTCGAAGTGCGGGACCACCTTCGTTTTACGTCGTTTCGTCGTTAAGCAGATTACCGCACCCCCTGGATAGGCACATAATAGAGTAGTTCTCGAAGCCAAGCGCGAGACGTAATATGCGTTCCTAGACGCTTTTGATAAATCGATTATTTCCTCAAATCGAACGCAATTATTAGTTATTTGCTAATCAAACTTAATTTTTTTTGGTATTCTACCGAAAATCATATAAATGTAGAGTAATACACTCAACCGTATCTATGACAGAAGACGTTGACTCTGAAATGGATGAGACGGATTTAGCGATCCTTCATTCTCTCATGAAGAACGCGCGGATCACGATATCGAAGATGTCACAAGAGATCGATGTGCCTGATGCGACCATCTCTCACCGGCTCAAGCGGCTTGAACGGGCGGTGATCAAGGGATACACGGCGATCCTCGACCCTCAAACGGTGGGCCTCGAAATGACCGCGATTATCATCATCCAGACAGAGACCGAAAAACACGGCGCGGTGAAAATCGCGCTCTCGAAACTCGAAGAAGTTTCCGAGGTGTACAGCGTATCGGGAGAGTATGATCTTCTGATAAAGCTCTGGGCTCACGACATGGAAGAGCTCAATCAGGTCATAAACAGTAAAATACGCTCGATTGACGGCGTTGACGATCTGACTGAAATGATCGTCATGGAGCGTGTCAAGGAGGAAATGGTCCCACTGATAGAGTAACGGAGGAGAGATCGATGCCCTTTCTAAGCGAGATAATAAAAAAGCCGGTAGTTGACAACGCGGGAAAAACGGTCGGAAAACTTGTTGACGTTGTCGTGTCAGCCGATCGCCCCTATCCGAAGGTCAAGGCACTCAGCGTCCGTACGGCAAAAGGCAAAACTGTCGCCATCCCGTCGGAGCAAGTTGAACGCTTAGAAAAGGGCATGCGACTAAAAGTAGCGGCAGATGACGTCGCTCCATACGAAAAAGAGGAACACGAGGTGCTTCTCGCTACCGATGTGCTCGACCGACAGGTCGTTGACGTTGAGGGAAAGAAGCTGCGGCGCGTGAACGACCTGCAGCTTGCCCGCACGAACGGCTCTTACCGCCTTATTGGCGTAGACATTGGCGTTACGGGGCTCTTGCGACGGCTTGGAATCGAGCGCGTGACAGAGCGCATGGGGATTCACCCCGAAGAGAACTATATCGCTTGGACGGACGTCGACTCGATACGAAGCGACCCTATGAGCGTGAAGTTAACCGTCCCTAAGTACAACATAACGCAGCTCCACCCCGCCGACATCGCTGAGATCGTCGATCAGCTCAATCTCCAAGAGGGGCTGACGCTCATCAACTCTCTCGACGAGGAGGCGGCAGCCGACACGCTCGAAGAGACAAGTGATGAACGGCAAGTCTCGCTTATTGAAGGTATGGACGCTGAGCGCGCCGCTGATATTCTAGAAGAGATGTCACCAGACGACGCAGCAGACCTCCTTGGCGACTTACCTGCTCATCGCGCTGAAGCTATTTTGGACCTCATGGAGCCAGACGAATCGGAGGATATAAAAGAGCTCCTAGAGTATCCAGAGGACACGGCCGGCGGCATCATGACAAATGAGTTTATCGCGGTTAACAAAGAACAGACCGTCGAGCAGGCCCTCGGAGAGGTCCGGAAAGCCGCAAAATCAGTGGAATCAATCTATTATATTTACGTCACATCTAATGGCAACGATCTCGTCGGTGTCACCTCGCTTCGCGAGATCCTGACCGCGCCTGTTGACACGAAGCTCGCCACGCTGATGCATACCGATCTTATTACCGCCGACGTCAGAGAGGATCAACACGAGGTCGCCCGAAAAATTGCGAAGTACAACTTACTTGCGCTCCCTGTCGTCGAAAGGGAGACCAAGCTTAAAGGCATCGTTACTGTGGACGATGCGATTGACATTGTTTTGCCCACTGCGTGGAAGAAAAGAGTGCCCAAGATGTTTGGCTGACCGTTGAGGCCAACCCATGGACTACAACATTTTCCTTCGGCACCTTCGAGGGCCCACGCTGACTAGAATAATTATATTTCTGTCAATAATGGGCCCCGGCATTATTACCGCAAGCGTCGATAATGACGCGGGCGGCATTACAACGTATTCTCTCGCTGGCTCCCAGTTTGGCTACGTCTTGCTGTGGACGTTCATCCCCATCACAATAGCGCTTGCTATCATTCAAGAGATGGGCGTACGAATGGGGGTCGTGACGGGGAAAGGCCTTGCCAGTCTCATTCGGGAACGAGCAGGCGTGCGGATCACTTTTTTATTGATGTTTGCGCTGCTGTTGACGAATTTCGGAAATACCCTTGCAGAGTTCTCCGGTATAGCAGTGAGTGCGGGGATATTTGGCGTTCCGCGCTTACTTGCNCTCCCTTTAGCGGCGGTGTTTGTCTGGGGGCTCGTCGTCAAAGGGAGTTACAGAAGTGTAGAAAAAATATTTCTCGCTGCGTCATTGCTCTACGTCTCATACATCCTAGCAGGGTTATTGGCGCATCCCGATTGGAACCAAGCAGCGCTGCATGTCGCAGTGCCCCAGATTAGTTTCAACCAAGCATACTTAGCAATGCTCATTGGCTTAGTCGGAACAACGATCGCTCCGTGGATGCAGTTTTACATTCAGGCATCAATCGTCGAAAAAGGCGTACCTGTGAAGGATCTGATCTATTCACGAATCGATGCCTTCACCGGCGCGATCATCGTAAACGTCGTCGCTTTTTTCATCGTGGTGTTATGCGCCGCAACAATCTTTACAAATGGAGTCCAGGTCAACAACGTCGCCGATGTCTCAGCCGCATTGCTCCCATTAGCGGGACAATATGCGGGNGTCCTCTTCGCGTTTGGCCTTCTCAACGCTTCCCTGTTCGCAGCCAGCATATTACCGCTTTCCACGGCGTACGTCGTGAGCGAAGGCTTGGGTCTCGAAGCTGGCGTTTCGAAGAGTTTCAGCGAAGCGCCGGTATTTCACGGCCTCTACGTGGGGATCATCGCGGTAGGTGCGCTCATAATAATGATCCCGAACGCCCCCTTGCTCACTATACTGTACGTTTCTCAAATTATCAATGGGATTCTTCTACCTATCGTCCTGATATTCATGCTCGTCATCGTTAACGACAAGCGGGTGATGGGTGACCACGTAAATTCGAAGATCTACAACTACATTACTTGGACGACCGTAGTTATCATGATCGGGTTAAGTGTAGGGCTTATCGTTACTACGTTTTTATAAGCCGCATTGGAAAACCAAGCCCTCGTGTCGAAGCTAGTTTTGGAGCACCGCTTGATAGCCCCTTTCANTCTGCGGGGATATTTCGCTTCANAAGGTTGAGNGATAANGCTAAACGTAACGCAAATGCAACCGCCCTTTGATACTACACGAACAAAAAGTGTGATCTAAGAGTTTCATTGCAGATTTGAAAGTGTGGCTAATGGAGGGGATAGAGGGCGTCGCCGTTTAACCTTGCCTTGTAGCTAGGGAGGTGAATCCAAAAAAGCCTTTAGGTGTAAGGAAATTAGGCAATCGTGCAAGTAGGCCTGCACGCAACGCCCCCACCGAGGTATCGCCCCATTAGCATGCTCATGTACTTGTCTTCATATTTAATATATTTATTCAATAATATTTATAAGAAGATATTAACCGTGGAGCTCATTCAGCGCATAGCGCCGCGACACATTTTGTCACATATGTCCCAGCTTTCGGCTGTGGTTCCCGCACCAACCCATATCATCAACGCCAGACACCTAGCTATACGAAATTGCTTCTTTAGCTCCCAAATTCGCCGTTTCATGCTTAGATCGCCCATTTACGCGCCGTGCACGACAAGCACTGGACCGTAGCTGTCCTGATGAGCTTGTCGGTTAGGTTGCCTACGAGCAGTCGATCTAAGCCTTTCCTTCCGTGCGTTCCTATAATGCTGAGGTCTATAGCGTGGTCTTTGACGTACGCATTCATTTCTTCAACCGGGTNTCCTTCNAGCAAGATAGCTGTAACTGACGCTTCTGCTACGCCTCGCTTTACAAGCGCTTCTCGTGCTACCTTGAGGAATCGCCTCGCTNCTGATTTGACAATGACGTACATCTCTCCCCATGTCGCGTCGATCGGCTGAGCGCCAAGGCCCGTAATGTCTAAAACATACGCTACGTGGATCGTTGCCCCCATCAACCGGACGAGATACGTACATTTGTCGAAAACGGCATCCATGATTACCGTTCCATCGGTTCCGACTAGGATGTTGTGATAGTTCATAATCGCCTCCTCGTAAAGCGCGCGTTAAATCTTCGCAGTAGGCTCTCTCCTTCGTTTGTAGTTGTCGTATATAACTCGCCCAGGCACTTGAAGACTAACGAGATATGGAAGCTACCTCCAAGCCACTAGCTGCACGTGAGACCTTTCCTGACCGCTTCTATCCGTTAAAATACACATTTTTTGGAACGGATGCTCAACTTCAGGCGAAATCGTAAAGTAGCTAACGGCCCGCTATGCTAGTACGAGGGAGTTCACGAAAATGTCTGACGGGCGAGCGCACGTATGGCCCTCTTCACAGCAAAAAGAACCAAATAAATGAGATATGGGCAAAGCTTGAAATTTGCAGCAAAGACCGACATAGGAAACAGAAGAGAGAAAAATGAAGACGCATTTCGCATAAACGAGCGGTTTGGTTTAGCCGTAGTAGCAGATGGAGTTGGAGGCGCCCCGGCAGGTGAAATAGCGAGCCGCTGTGCCGTTAACGAGATCGAAAATTACGTAATAGACAACGTCGGTGATCAAGCGCCTCTCTCGACCTTACGAAACGCTTTTACGTTAGCTAACGAGGTTATTAACAAAAAAGCAAGCAGAGACCGATCGTTGTATGGTATGTCTACAACTGTCGTTGCTTGTCTCGCAACCTTAGAATACGTTTTTGTGGCCCACGTCGGAGATAGCCGCGCATATCTCGCAACCCGAAGCGACATCAGGTGCATAACGAACGATCACTCACTTGTTGCAGAACTGGTCTCCTCGGGGCATCTCGCTCCCGAAGAGGCGCAGCATCACCCTTATCGACACTTTATTACGCGGGCGCTTGGATTTGGAGCTCACACGCAAACTGAGCTTGGGACTTTTTCTTGGGATTGCGGGTCATACCTATTGCTCTGCTCTGATGGATTGACCGAGGCGATTACAGATCATATGATCTTCACAGCGGTCATTGCTGAAAAAGTAACGAACCTGCATCGCAAGTGCGCCCGACTCGTCCAGCTTGCAAACGCGGAAGGCGGTTCAGACAACGTCACGGTCATCCTGGTAGAGCACACATAAAAATGGAAAATAAGATTGAAAGAACGATGTAGCTTCGCTCGCGAAAGTTGGTAGCAGATGATCTTATGCGGAAAGACGAACAGGTGCGCCTAACAAGAGTTATAAACCCGACTCCTCCTTTTGACTTCGCGTTAAGCTCGCACATTTTTACTGATGGCGATCCCAGAATTGCACAATATTACGATGGGGCGTATCGAAAGGTGCTGCGAACAGGCGACAAATTGATGCTAGCGACCGTCACCTCGACCGGATCGGTAGAAACGCCGCAATTGCGAGTGACATTCACTAGCGATCGTTCGCTCACCAATCGCGACGTCGCCGCGGCGCGCGCAGTCATATGTTCAGTGTTCAACGTTCGTCTAGACGTCGCTGAATTTTATCTGGCAATTCACGATGATCCAGTAATGATAGGGCTCGCTCGACAGCTCCGAGGATTGAAAAATCCGGAGACTGCCACGGTCTTCGAGGCGCTCTTCGACTCGATCGTTGAGCAACAGATCTCACTCAGCGTAGCGCGCGTTCTGCAACATAGGGTGATTAAGACCTTCGGCGACGTTTTGCTGGTTGACGGTAATCAGTACTATGCATTTCCAACACCAGAGCAACTTGCTGTCTCGTCCCTCGACAGTTTGCGACGCTGTGGATTGAGCTTTAGAAAGGCAGAGTACATTACGCAGATTGCCCAACGTATCTCCACCCGAGAAGTTGATTTAGAGAAGCTGCGCTTGAGCCCAGACACGCAGGAGATTCTCGATCATCTGTGCGCTTTGCGCGGCGTGGGTATGTGGACCGCTGAACTCACAGCATTACGGGGCCTCAACCGACTAGACGTTATTCCTGCCGACGATCTCGGATTGCGAAGATGGATCGCTCATTACTACTGTAATAACAGACTAATTACCAGCACGCAGGCCAGGGACGTTGCACAGCGGTGGGGTAATTGGAAAGGTTTGGCCGGTTATTATCTAATAATCGCCGGACTGCTCAAGATTGCATCAACGGCAAAGACTTGACGTAACTGAAATTGAAAATGCAGAATTGTTCATTGCGAGAGTGATCAGCGGGGTGGTTTTGGCTCTAATCGATTTGCTGATAACTATTTACAGCCGTTCGCACAATTGAGTTCTTTTAGTCACACTATCATAAATCGCTTAGAGCGGTGTCTGTTAATCGGTCGGCCCTAAGGATGGGCTGGCAATCTCGCTTTGGAGACACAGAAGAAATTAAGGCGGTCTTATCTAGAAAGACGGATTAACCGTAATAGCATGACAGACAGCATCTGGAGTTCCTCGGAAGAGGTTGATGTATCCGTAGAGACCGTCGTTACCATTATGAAGCGAAAAAGGAAGCTGCCAACTCCTCTCGTCGAAGCTTATAAGCACGCTCTCGATACAAGCACACGAGACCTCACGCGGAGGTTCTACGAACAACTAACGAACCGCTGTCCAGAGGCGCTTGACTACTTTATGGACTAACGCGTAGAAGCCATTTTAAAATCATCAAAAAGCGCCCTTAAGACGAAATGATCGGTCTTGTATTGCCGTATTGATTCCCTACAGTGGTACGCAGCACGCTAGTGCTTAAATACTTACAACCTTGTCCAGGCATTGCATAACCAGCGTGCTTAGCTGGAACTCCATACACCAGCCGTAACAACGATGACGTAAACTACTGCTTTTTGGCCTTCAAAAACGAGAATATTATTCAAGATCCGGTAGTTTTGAGGGGAGCTAAGTNACCGATCTAAAAGNTCACCATATACCTTGCGCATGTCCTTTTCGTTTAATAAAAAGCTGAACCTACGGAGGCCTAATTTTATGTCTAATAGACATNTGNCACAGACTGGTTCGGCCCCTTTGTACGTCTTCTCGCAAAACTCACAGACCTTCGGGGTAGGGTCCTTTTCAATTCTTGTCTTTAGATCATAGTTCACGAGATAAGCGTTGATTGCTTGATTTGCGGCTATTAGCTCTTTTTTGCATATGGTTATGCAATGATCGTCGTCGTCGTCAGTCCAGTCGGCCCAATCTGTTTGCAGCTTTTTGTAGATTGTTTCGATGTCCATAGTGTCCATGAGATCACATTTACCCTTGTATAGTCAAGCTACTTGATTGTTCTTATTATCTTATGACTCAATAAGTCTACACATTGCCTGAAATCAACGTTTCTACCCTTTCCTAGCTTTTAGTGGATTATGACTCAGCGTAGAAGTGCATTCCGACCACCGAGTCACCTATGCCTAAAAACATGCAGCACGTGCGCTAACTTGCTGCTTAAACCGGCTTTTACCTCTTGACTGCGTGTGTCACTCGCGTGACGTCGCTTGGGGCAAAACGAACGTAAGGGTGCAGACAGCTAACTGGACTACGATTAAATGAGAGTTGTATATGTAATGCAAAAAAGTTTCTTCTCAGTGAAGCGGCTAAGTCACAGAACGATGGGTTCAGTATATATTTTGCGTATGTCCTCTTCGCTTAATAAATAGCTGAGCCTACGGAGTCTGAATTTCATGTCTAACAGACATGTGTCACAGACTGGTTCCGCCCCCTTGTACGTCTTCTCGCAAAACTCACAGACTTTCGGAGTGGGGTCTTTTTCAATTCGTGTTATGAGATCATAGTTCACGAGATAAGCGTTGACAATCTGAATTGCGGCCATTAGCTGTTTTTTGCATATGGTTATGCATTTATTTTCGTCGTCAGTCCAGTCGGCCCAATCCGTTTGCAGCTTTTTTTGGATTTTTTCGATGTTCATCGTGTCCATGAGATCACATTTACCGTTGTATAGTCAAGCTCCTTGATTATGCTTTTCATTCTATGCGCGTGAATGAGCCCACAAATTGCTGAAATGAACGTTTCTGCCCTTAACTAGTGCTTGGGCGGAGATTACGGCTTAGCGTAGAAGTGCCTTCCTACAACCGAGTCACCTATGCCTAAAAATTCGAGGAGGAGTGCTAACTTGCTGGTTACGCCAGCTTTTGCTACTAAACTGTTTTTATCACTGCTCGTAGCGTCGCTGTGGCAAAACGAACGCGAGGATGCTGAACGCTAGCAGGGCGTTGAGTTAATGATATTTGCTGAGATATCTATTCACTCTTAAAAGGAGGAGGCAGCGCCACGCATTCTCCTTTGGGGCAGTGCTACCAAACTGAGGTCATGGTTTGTTCTTAAAAACACCTTCTAAGGAAACAACATCACGTAACGTGTGGCGCTGCAACAAACCGCCTTGAATGGTCTTGGCAAACAAGTCTTACGCAAACCGCTATAAGAAGGTTTGTTACACCCATCTGTGACGCAGTAACGCTGTTATATCGCACCTAGAAGCGGTTGACTAGTTGCCTAGCTGGAGTCGCTGTTCACACTATCGTCTTTAAAACTGCACAAAGCTCTTGACAGTGCTCTAAAAGCGCCGAAAACGCGGAAAATCGAGCAGATTGACTTAACAAATCGGCAAATATAAATAAACTCTTGACGCAGCATAAAACTAACAATTTATAGAGGAGGTGAAATCAAAATGGCTGAAAAAGGTACCCCAATGTGGTCTCGTCTCCTTGAGATCATTGCCGGCATAATTCTTCTTGTTATAGCAGTGTACTTCGTTTTTTATCCAAGCCTTGGAGTTGGCCTAGTCAGGACCTTGCTTGCGATAGGATTGATAATCCTCGGGTTGCTCCTAGCAGTACGCGGAGCTACTTCAGACGTCCTTTCGGCATGGACCAGAATACTCAACGTCATACTGGGGATTATTGTTCTAGCTCTAGGGGCTTATTGCATTATTTACCCGAACCTAGGCAATGCGTTGGTCATCTTCCTATTTGCGCTCGCGCTGTTACTAACCGCAATCGGAAGAATAGCGTTCTCAGGATTCGAGGTAGGAGCGGGAGTGCCACCTTGGGCCAGAACAGGAAGTATAGTAATCGGTGTGATAGTATTGCTGATTGCTATAGGAGTGATCATTTGGCCCAGCGCGCTTGGTGAAACACTTATCGGCTGGTTAATGGCCCTGATCTTCGGCTTGTTCGGGATCAATCTCATCGCAGCGGGAGCAAGCAGCAAAAGCGGCTAACACGCCGCTCTCTTTCTTTTTTTGCCATACCTAGAGCTTAGAGGAGAGCTCACGGTTCCTTTCTGCGTGACATTCTTATGGGAAGATTCTGACTCGAGACGCTACTGTGTGATACCCACTATTCGCATTTTAACGGCTAAACTGACAAACCGGAACCGATATAACACGCTAATGCACATGGCTTCTAAAAAACCTAAGGAGGTGAAAATTGAATGGAATTTGTTACTGCGGATCAACAAAAGAGTCCTATGTGGCTGCGAATCCTTGAAATTATCGCAGGTCTTATCATCATTGTCCTAGGCGGCTACGTTATTGCATATCCAGGAGTGGCAATAGGAACGCTCATTCTCTTCCTAGCAATCGCACTGATTATAATTGGAATTGACTACTTCATACGAGTATTTGCAAAAGGCATTACCGGATGGCGCCGACTGCTCAATCTGATTCTGTCGGCGCTGGCGATCATAATCGCCGCCTACATAATTGCCTATCCGGCAATCTACGGATCACTGACGCTCGTCTATCTGTTAGGCTTAGCATTGTTGTTTGCCGGGATAGCTAGTGCCGCGCGCGGTACAGCAGGAGGTCTCATCGTAGGGATACTCGGCATTATCATTGGTTTTGCCGTGATAATATTCCCGGGTCTAGGCTTGGAAACGATCGTGTTCCTGCTCGCGGTGTTCCTAGCAATCTTCGGATTAGAGTCGATAGTCTCAGGCATTCTCGGGAGATGGGTGTAACCCATCCCCGGCCTGTGCAAGCTCGGGAATAAAAAAGAGCGCCTCGATGCATCGAACTCAAGAATGAGCGTAGCTTGGGCTAAACTGCTATAATCTGCGTGCAGGCGAATCTAACAACAGAGTAAAAGTCCTGCCACGCTTGCGCAGAGTCACATGCAGATGGCTTAAAGCCCGCGAAGAAGCCATGCTCGCCTTAACATCGCAGCGAAGCAATCCAAGCGCTTAGTGGGATCTCCTTTAAGAGTCACAGAACGTGCATCGCGTTAACCCACCCATCGTCAATACTAACGCCGTATTCAGCGCCGGCGAGACCGCGAAAGGTCGGGTTGTGCTGCTTGTCTGAATAAAGAAATGGCCTTGCTTCTTGTGCGGCTTTGAACCCCCCCACGCAATTACAGCTCCGAAACACCAAAAGGAGAATTTCGTGAAACGCCAATATCTTGCACTTTTAGCACTATTCGTTGCGTTCATCGCCCTGTCTCTTTGGATAGCTCTCAGACTCACTTGCCCGATATCGAAAGCAGGATCACGGCCACCGGCAATGGAAGTCACGAGGGCAGCGACGGGATTATCGAAGGTGGCACGTTACTGCCGTATCTTGCGATTACGGGGGGGGCTTCTGGCTGCCGGAATTGCGACATATTGGGTCTTAGGAAAAGAAGCGCACGCTAGCGTTTTGAACTTCTAGTTCGCCATAGCGTTGCATCTTCTATGGCGCCTAGGGAACGGATATCCTGCCTAGATTCTGAAGCTCGTCCAAGTATTTTTGACGCCTTGCTTCGTACGCTGCGTGATTCTCACCAAACGGCACGTATTCCGAAACCAGCCACCCCTCTTTCGCCATCGCGATCTTCGTGCGATCAGCAAGACCTCTGAGGAAGCCAAACTCGATTAAGGTCCGGTTTGCCCCCATTTGCGCCTTCGTCCACTCGAGGAGTTCGGGATCGTGTGTCCCGACTGTAAAAAAAGTCGGTCGTGCGTGTAGGACGCTTACAAGCTCCTTGAAACGCTGCTGGATTTCAGCAAAGTCCGTCGTTGAGCCGACGTATGCGCCCTTGACGATCCGCGCGGTGATACCTGACTCTGATGCCCGTTCGAGGTCATCACGTGTGCGGTCAAGGTACGCCTGAAGTGCAAGGCTTACTCGATGCCCTTTTTCTGCGCAAGCAACTGCCACGTCGATCGCGAACGTGACGAGTCCCTGCCCTTCCATGTCGATCTCAAATCCGACGTCGAGACGTGTCGCTTCTTGAACTATTCTGAGCACGTTTTTTCGGCATCCTGTTTGGTCAAAAAGAGCCCCTAGAGCGCTCAATTTGACGGTTAACGATGCATCTAACCCGTAGTCAGCAATAGCCTTCGCAGCGGCCAAATAAGCCTCAACCGAATCAGCCGACTGGCGATCTTCGCGCGCGTATTCTCCGAGTATATCGATGACGCAGCGGATGTTCTGCCCATTTCGCCCCGCGCACCATTTGATAGTGCTCCGCAAATCGGGCAACGCCCATCGACTTTCAAATTCGTTCATCGATGCGCTTGCTACTGCCTTTGACTATAAGTAGCTGCTGAAACGCTGAGCAGCGGCGACGGACGTCTTGGGGCGCATAGTCTTATTAGACATCAAAGCGTAGGGCGGACCGGTGACCTCATGCAGACAACAGCGGTGGGGGAGTACGGTATCGTCGCCAATTTTCATTGTCCGTCAACGTCTGGCACGCACCCGGGAGTCATCGTTATAGGCGGCGCGGGCGGCGGCTTGGGCAGTACGAGCACGGTCGGCTCGCTCCTCGCAGAGCAGGGATATGCGGCGCTCGCGCTTGCGTATTTTGGACTCGAACACCTGCCTGCTCGGCTTGAAGAGATCCCGCTCGAGTATTTCAAGTCAGCAATCGAATGGATGCGCTCGCAGCCGTCGGTTGAGCCAAACAGGATCGGCATTGTGGGCACCTCGAAAGGCGGCGAAGCCGCGTTGCTTGTCAGCGCGACGTATCGAGAGATCGGGGCCGTCGTCGCATACTCCCCGAGTCACGTGGTCTTCCAAGGCATCGATGAGACGTGGTCCGGCGCGTCAACGCCGAAATCCTCGTGGACGCTTGGCGGCACGCCAGTGCCCTTTGTGCCCTACCAAATGGACTACGACTGCATAAAGCGGTATGGCTTTTATCTGGGGTTGTACCTCAGCAGCCTGCAAGACCGGCAAGCAGTAGAGCGCGCCGTTATTCGCGTCGAGTGTATCAACGGCCCCATTTTGTTAGTCTCCGGGACGGATGACGCCATTTGGCCTTCGAGCATGATGTGCGAACGGGTCGTAGGACGGCTCAAACAGCACAACTTCCGCTTTTCCTTGCAACATCTGCGGTACGATGGCGCGGGCCACCTCCTTGCGGGACCAAGTCGACTCGCGCCAGCCCGCTCGATCGGTGCAGGAGGCACGGCCCTTGGCGGCACTGAGAGCGCCAATGCCGCCGCGAGAGACGAAGCGTGGACGAAGGTGTGCGGTTTCTTCAGCGCACATCTCAAGTAATAGCAGCGCGCGTACGCACGTGCCCCCGATCTCGTTCATGATAGACAATGAAGTTAGGTGTAGACTTCGTGCGCGCGGATGATTCTCGCTTTTACGCTCGGCTGAGAGAGCGGTTCTAGCCAAGGTCGCGCGCCGCTACGCTTAGGTAGGCGATCCTTTTCTTNAAGGCAAAACCACATCCGCCCAGGACTTCATATCCACGTTAAAGACATTCTCCGGCAACGGATGTTTATAGTGCTTCCAATCAACTCCGCTGANTCCGTGTGTCATAACATACGCAGGATTTGAATGATCCTAGCCAACAGAGAGGTTAAAACTCGTATTATCCGGGGGTGAGTCTTGGCTTGATTCTTTTTTGTGCAGTGTACGGGTTAACAAAAGGCATGAAATGGGCTTGGTGGATCGTCATAATAGTATTTGCAGTGAATGGAATAGGAGATGCGGCTTCAGTCGCTTCGGGCGGTGGAATCGCTGGAATATCTGGAGTGATTATCGCAGTCGCATTCTTGTTTTATCTGACTCGACCTGGAGTGAAGAGGTTTTTTCAGCGTGAAGTCATGGATTAATATTCTNCAAGGCCAGAGAAATTACGTAATCTGAAGGCGACATTAGCCGTCTTGATGCATGAGGTTGATATCCCGCCAATATTTCATATAGACGTCATATACATGCTCAGGCAGCGGATGTCGATAATTGATATGGCAGGTTATGGGTTGGAGCCTCAATAGGGCATCTATTCTCACATGACTGCCGTGTATCTGCAGTTCAATGAAAAGAATCTGCAGGACGTACATGGGTCGGTGCCATCCTAAATGTCGCTGCTTGGTCGAATCACATCCATCATCGATATTTTGACTGATAAATAAAAGCAACGATGGCGATAAAAACCAGGGTTGCGACGATTGCGACGTATAGGGGGACGTTTCCGCCTTCGATAACGCCTTCATGCTCATTCTCGGAGATATTGGTGAGCCCTCGTTCGATGTCACGCATGTCGACTCGCGTGGCTGTCCAAAGAGAGAGAGCGATCGCGCCAATGAAGACAGCCGCCAATAGGA
>JGI24136J36422_10000575_pt1 | contig 14035 bp, 14 predicted proteins | sample BarGraNGADG00212_2_FD_36422 | JGI IMG/M metagenome (IMG submission 36422)
AAGCTTTATTCAATTGGCTTATTGAGAAAACAGATATTCAAAGAGCGTCAAAGGTGCGATCTACCAGAGGACTTATTGTACACATCTTTGGTCGAATCGCAGCTGCTTATATTTTTCTAATTTTTAACTCTTGATTCACATTATTAATGTTTATAAATAAATCACATTGTTAATTGAAATATATATGCATCATGTTTATATATTTCATAAATTTATCATCAATAACATATTTCATATTTTAATTATTAAGATGAGTATGGACTGCTTTTAATCAACAGGAGTAGTTTTAGTTTAGGTGTGAGGGTGATTTGGTACAAACGACTGCCGGAGTATTCCGGCAGCCACGTTTAATTGACAATCCGTAATATTTATTTTAATTTGCAGTCCGTTGTATAATGCCGGAACTTGCAAATATTTTCATTGTTTATGGAGGTTAAAATTGAATCAGGCTGGGGTTCTAAACTCAGGAATGAGTTTGAGAAAGAATATTTTTCCAGGCTCTCTGAATATATCAGGGAGGAATACAGGGACAAAACTATTTACCCTCCGGGCAGCCTTATTTTCAATGCCTTTAACCTATGCCCATTTGATAAGGTAAAAGCGGTTATTATCGGTCAGGATCCATATCACGGGCCGTTACAGGCTCATGGTTTATGTTTTTCTGTCAGGGAAGGAATAGATTTTCCTCCAAGCCTCATTAATATTTTTAAGGAGATTGAATCTGACCTCGGCTATAAACCGGCAATGTCCGGTAATCTTGAGCGGTGGGCTTCCCAGGGTGTCCTTCTGCTTAACGCTACACTTACTGTCAGGGCTCATACTCCAGGCTCACACCAGGGGAAAGGATGGGAACAATTCACTGACGCTGCCATCACTATACTGAACCGAGACAAAAATAATCTGGTTTTTTTCCTTTGGGGAGCCTATGCACAAAAGAAAGGAGGATCAATTGACAGATCAAGGCACCTTGTGCTTGAATCGGTTCACCCCTCTCCTCTCTCTGCTTCAAGAGGATTCTTTGGAAACAGGCACTTCAGCAAATGCAACGGTTACCTTTCTGAAAAGGGAATTGAGCCGGTAAACTGGAGGTAATAAAACAGATAATTATCTGCTGATAACCTTAATAGGTGAAGTAATATCCGGAATTTATTTCACCGCCTGAAGGCCATGTATTATCGTTCCGGCAAGATGGTCAGCATCTTCAAAGCCTGCAGATAGTCTGATCATTCCGGGTTCAGGATATTTTGCCCCCCAGACTGCTTCAACGGGCATTAGGATAGTGCGTGGATCGCCCAGGGTGGGGATGAGTTTTATGCTTCCTGAAACTGCCTTAATGAAACTATCCCTCCTTTTCTTCTTTTCAGTACCATCGGCGCCGGCAAAATCAAAAGTAACCATACCTCCAAACCCCTTTTCGCCAAATAATTTCAGAGCTTCTTTATGAGTTGAATGACCCTTGAGTCCAGGATACCACACTTTGTTAACTTTTTCTGACCTTCCCAATATCTCAGCAACCATTGAAGCATTAAAGCATTGCTGTCTGAACCTCAGGCTGAAAGTCTGAACCTGCGTATGAAGCCTGTAAGCATCATCTGCCGATATCATGTGGCCTGCTAACTTCCTGTATTCAATCGCAGATTTCATATATGAAATATTGTTTCCGCAAAGGACCCCTGCAGTAAGATTTCCATGTCCCGAAAAATACTTTGTTGCGCTATGTATTACAATATCCACACCGCTCATCAGGGGTTTCCACAGATACGGAGTGGCAAAGGTATTGTCGGCAATGATTTTTGCGCCGTATTTCTTTGCTATTTTAATTACAGCTTCCGCATCAGGAACGATAAGCATTGGGTTTGAAATTGCTTCAATGTACAAAATCTCAGGCCTGAGACTCTTCATCAGGAGTTCAAAAGCTCTGAGGTCGTACTTTTCATTTACGGGAACAAAACTTCGGATATCAAGACCTCTGCGATTCTTCAGTATGTTTTCCGCAAATGATATGGTACCACCATAAATTTCACTGAAAAGAAGCCATGGTCTTACCTTTTTACCATTCTGAAAAATTGAAAAGGCTATGTCGATTGCCGACATGCCTGATTGCGTTAACAGAGCCCATTTTGAGCCTTCAAGGCTCATTATCTCTTTTTCAGCGGCGACAACAGTAGGGTTTCTGTACCGTGAATAAATATATAATTCAGGTTCATGCTTATTTTTTGCCTCCCCTGCAAATGCCTTTGAAGTTGTTGCGGCATCTATCAGCTCAAATCCAGCGTCTCTGTATAATGGAATCCGAGCGCTGTTGATAGTTTTATTTTTCATATGCTGTCAAGGGGTGCATCGCGGGAACAATGGAATATTTCAAGAAGCTTTGTGGCAGGATTTTTAATATATACCGAATATGTAATCTTATCCTGTCCGATATAAACGAGATAAGTATAATTTACCGGTGTAGTAGAATACTTTTCTCCATTGATAGTTGCAGTGATATCGGCCACATTGTATGCTTTTTTAAAGCGGAAGTATCCTGATTTGCCGCCGGAAGGGATATTACCCAGCGTATCAATACCGCCAGAAGTATTGACAATAACCTCTACCCAGTTTACATCGGAAAGGTTTTCAACTCTGACATCCGTGGGTCCCTCCGGAGCAAATTTTGTCTTCTTGCATGCAACAAGGCAAATAACTATAAAAAAAAAGAAAACTATTTTTTTCACAGCAGGATAGGATTTGTTGGTTTACTTTTTACTGACCCTAAAGATAGTAAAAAAGTTGCAGGAAGACTAAATTATCTGTATGCTTCCGGCTGGTATCCAGCCCTTATTTCCATCAGAAAGCCTGATCTCATACCAATCACCAACTTTCTCACCTGTCGTCACTTTTGTGCCTTCGTGAAGTATGAAAAGATCAGTCCCGCTGTTATCCGGCGAGCTTTTACCGCTGATCTGAGGGCTGAATACTATCGCTTTATGACTGTTGTGGACCATTTGCCTGCTCGTGGCTGAGAATGCCAGTGAGGAAAGTGAAACAAGGAGGAACAGAAATGCGAACCAGAATCCCAGTACTTTCAGCTTGTATTTCGAAGAGTAAAAATAGAGCGAAAGGAAAAGGAGGCATAAGACGAAAGTCACAATGCTGATGCTTGCCCAGGTATTGGTTGATAAGGACAATGATACAAACTTAAACCACCTGACAAAAAAGAGCTCAGGGATCTCTTCAAAACGGTCAACAATCAGTGTCCTGGCAATCTGAAGGTTATAGTTAATATCCTCATCAGCAGGTTTAAGCAGATGTGCACGCTCATAAAAAAGGATCGCTCCGGAAATATTATTCAGCTTAAAATACACATTGCCTATATCATATTCAAGTTCTGCTGATCTATAACCGGTATTGTAAAGGTCAATCCATTGGTTCAGGGCTTTATCAAAACTGCCGGAGGTGAAGAGATCAACTCCCTGCCTGAATTTCTCATTCTTTACATTCTGGGGGAATGCCTCATTAAAAAATAGCTGCAGGACAAGAAGAGATGATAGCGCAAATATTCTTGATTTCATCTTCTATCCGATTGAGTTTTCAACATCACTTATAAACTTAGAAGCTCCATTGTAAATGTTACTTGCATGGCTCCCGTCTGAAGCTGGTGCATACCTTGCATATTCACATTTGTCAAGGATCTCAGTCAGTACCCTGATTTTCTCATCATCAATGCCTTTTTCCTTCAGGGAAGAGATAGCATTATTCCTTGTAAGGTCAGAGACCGGAATGTTCAGCTTATCGCTAAGGTAGCCCCATAAAGCCTTGAGTATCTCTTCATGAAATCTGTCCATCTCATTCCGTTTAAGGCAGTCTGATGCATTGCGAAGTCTCTTCGCGGCAATTTTACCTGCTTTGCGGTTTCTTACTGCAGTAAGGTCGGCGTTGCGCCTGATATGTTCCCTTCGCACAAAAAGGATAGTAAGGAAAATAAGCAAAGCAAGAATAAACAGGCTGTAGTAGGACCTTTTTGCCAGCAGGATATTAGCCGATTTTGAAAGATTTCCGGGGTTATTCCTGATGAAACGGATATCCTTGCCGAGGTATTTTACGTCCTCCTTTGAAACACCGCCATAGACGGCAATTCCTGGTGTTACCTGCTCAGTTCCCTTGCTGGCATGAAGATGGAACTCTCCTGAGGCAAGCCTCTCATACTTTCCCGTTGAAGTATTAAAGAAGGAATAAGTTACTGAGGGGATGGTAAAATCACCATAATGACGCGGAATAAGAAGGTAATCAAAAGTCTTTTGCCCTGACGTTCCGTTTATTGTATTCTTGATATCATCAGTTATTTTCGGATCGTAAACTTCGACATCGGACGAGAGCTTCAGGGCAGGAGCTTCAGCAAGCTTTAAATTTCCATTTCCTGAGATAATGATCTTGAAATTGACTGCATCATTCACATTTACAGAATCCTTAGTCAATGTGGCTTTCAGAGCCAGTTTACCCACTGTACCTGAAAAATCATCAGGTTTTGTGCCAGGCAGAGGCTTGACATTTATCCTGACAGGTTTGCTGGCAACTGCTTTCGGGACATTTTCATAAGAAGTGAAAAAGTCTCCGAAGAAGGGATCCTGCTGACCATTCTTCTGCTGTATCAGGACCGTTATCTGCACTGGGTCGATGGTCATCTCTCCTGTTACCTGTGGATACAGGAGAAACTGCTGTATCAATCCTGTTCCGTATACAGTACCATTTACATTCTCCTGCTTCAATGAAGTGAGTGGTGGTGTTTCGATATCGGCTTTCAGAAAATTGTTAAATGCCGGATATTTAATCTCATTAATGCTGGCAATGTTAGTTCTTGTATATATTTTTACACCTGCAACAATACCTTCACCAATATAGACGTCCTTCCTGTTCACCGACAGATTGAGAAAAAGGTTCCTGCCGGCATTCTCAACATTTTCATTATTCTGAGTTGGATTTCCGCCTGTCTGTACATTCTGCTGAGACTGGCTGCTCCCGCTGACTACTTCGATCTTCATAGGGTCGGAATAGTAAATTTTTCCTTTTAATGTGAACGAAGCTGGCGTTATTTCAAACTTGCCCACATTCATAGCCTGGAGATAATACACATAACTATAAGATGTCTGGTGCGACATCTTGCCATTGATTATCTGAGTGCTTGAACTATACGATGTTTGCGGTCCCATTAATTTGGTAAATCCGTCAAATGCAGGTGCTGAAAACTCTCCGCCCCCTTCGTTGACCGTCCAGGTGACGTTGAATTGCTGGCCCGCTTCCACAACAGAAGGATATTCTGTCTGAACTGAGATATCCTGAGATCTCAGAATAACCGGTAGTATTAAAAAAACAGTATTTAAAATTGCTCTTCTCATTTCAATGTTTCAGATCACCAGTTTTTTATTGTTCTGACCTTTTCCTTTGCAGCTTTTGCAAGCCTGACTTTTTCCTGGACATATTTCTCATCATTTGCAAGAGCATCCAATATCCGCTGGGCATCCTCCTTCGATATTCCCTGATCCTGTTGTTGTTGCTGCTGCTGATCTTTTTTATCCTGGTTCTGATCTTTCTTGTCCTGGTTATCTTTCTGGTCCTTGTTCTGCTGCTGTTTATCCTTGTTTTTATCCTGATTATTCTTGTCCTGGTCTTTTTGCTGCTGTTGTTGTTTCTGTAGCAAGTCCTGGGCATAAGCCAGGTTATACTTGGCTTCTATATTCTTCGGATTAAGTTTCAGAGAGCCTTTATATGCATCAATGCTCTCTTTGACTTTATTAGCCATCAGAAGCGAGTTCCCCATATTATAGAGGCTTGCAGATTTCTTTTTTTATCTTCATTCATACTGTAATTCACATCAAACTGCTTGCCAGCCTCTTCATATTTTTTCTGTTTGTAAAGGGCATCACCGGTATTAAATAGTGCATCTGCTGATTCTTTATTCTTATCAAGAGCTTTTCTGTATAAGATCTCCGAGTCAGGGAATTTCTCTTTTTCATAAGCATGGTTGCCCTGCCTGATGAATTTCTTGTCGGCCTGNGCAAATGTTATAACTGCCGATGCAAAAAATAAGATTAAGATCAGAATACCGGGTCTGAAACTATGAATATCAGTATGTCTTTCTTCAACCATTGTAAGAACAAATTTATCCTTATAACCCGAATTTAAATAATTTGATATTTGCGAGTTTCCTGTTTTTGCGCTCCATTATAATAAAATCAAGTATCAAAAGGAATAATGAAATTGCTGCAAAAATCTGGAACTGGTCATTATATTCAGTGTACATTTTGCTTTCCATTTCCTGTTTCTTCATTTTCTTTATCTCGCGGAATATCTCGTCGAGTCCGATATTTGAATTGTTTGCCCTTACATAACTACCTCCTGTTGCAATGGCAATTCTTTTCAGGATATCTTCATCGAGCTTTGATACGACAGTATTGCCGTCGATATCCTTAAGATATTCTTTTTTCCCGTTAATTGTCACTGGTACAGGAACGCCATCTGTGGATCCGATCCCTATAGTATGTATTACAATGCCTTCCTTTGCGGCTTCGGCTGCCTTCGATACCGGATCGTCTTCATGATTCTCGCCATCAGTAATTATTATCATGGCTTTGCCTTTTCCCTCACCCGGGCTGAATGACCGCATCCCAAGTTCAATAGCAGATCCAATGGCGGTTCCCTGTTTCGGCACCATTTCAGGACTAATAGCATTCAGGAACATCTTTGCCGAAATATAATCCGTCGTTATAGGTATCTGGGTATATGCATCTCCGGCAAAGACAACTAATCCGATCCTGTCGTTATCAAGGTTATCGATAAGCCTGATAAGGGCCTGTTTAGCCCTGGTAAGGCGGTCAGGCTGAATATCACCGGCAAGCATTGAGTTACTGACATCGAGTGCAATAATTACCTCAACACCCTGCTTTTTAACTTCTTCGAGTTTTGAACCGAACTGCGGCCTGGCGAGTATTATTATAAGTGATGCCATAGCAACCAGCTGAAGAATGAATTTAAGAGCAGGACGTATAACAGAAGACTCCGGTATCAGTTTCCTGATCAAACCGGGATCACCCATTCTAAGTAAAGCTTTTTTCTTCCAGTAATAATTTAATACATAAAACAGGATCATAACCGGAAGCAGCAGCAACAGGTACAGATAATCTGGATTTGCAAATCTGAATAACTGCATTCTCTTCCGTTTTTAAGTAAGGTTTTTATAAACTGTCTGACGCGTAATGACTTCAAGTGCCAGAAGGATAAAGGCAATCAAAGCAGGAAACAGGAATTTCTCTTCTCTTCGCGTAAACTGCTTTTCATCGATCTTGGATTTCTCCAGCTTGTCGATTTCACCATAGACCTGGACAAGTTTATTATTATCAGTAGCCCTGAAATATCTGCCTCCGGTCTCGGTTGCAATAACCTTAAGTATTGCCTCGTCAATTTCAACCGGCATAATCTGAAATTGCATGCCGTATGGCGTCTGAACAGGGTATGGAGCTGTTCCCTGCGTTCCAACACCAATTGTGTAAACCCTTATACCAAACGTTTTTGCAATATCCGCAGCTGTTGCAGGCGCTACATCTCCCATGTTATTAACTCCATCTGTCAACAGAATTATTACTTTGCTTTTAGCCTGTGAATCTTTAATCCTGTTGACAGCTGTTGCCAGACCGTTACCAAGGGCAGTACCATCTTCAATCATGCCGCTCTTGATTTCCCTCATAAGGTTTATAAGAACAGCGTGATCAGTGGTCAGCGGGCACTGAGTAAAGCTCTCACGGCTGAAAACAACAAGTCCGATCCTGTCATATGGGCGTCCTGAGATAAATTCCGTTGCAACATTTTTTGAAGCCTCAAGCCTGTCGGGCTTAAAGTCGCGGGCAAGCATACTTCCGGATATGTCTATTGCAAGAATGATATCGATTCCTTCAGTGGTTGAGTTCTGAAACCTGTCGGTTTTCTGTGGACGGGCGAGAACAAAGATCAGTAGCGTTATTGCAAGAACTTTAAGCCCGAAAAGAATATAACGAAGATAATTACGGAAAGTATCCCTGTAGTTTTTAAACTGCTGAAGTCCCGGCATCTGCAATGAAGCAGAGGTTCTCTGCTGCTTGAAAAGATAAAATGCGATTATCCCCGGGATCAGTAATAAAAGCCAGAGAAAGAGCGGTTGAGCAAATGTAATCCCCGTCATTGCCTGACCTCCTTTTCATCTGATTTATTATTTTCAGTAATCTCTTCTTTCACTTTAGTGTTTTCAACGAATTTCCATGAATTGCTGAAATGCTCTTCGTTCTCAGCCGGATCGGGTTTATATTTTGCAAATTTCACAAGATCAGAGCCATTCAGGATTGTTTTAAGGAGAGTATAGGATTCATCTTTTCTGAAACCTGTTTTAACCAATGCTTCCAGAGTTTCGGAAGTAGTCATTTCAAGAGAACATACTCCGTACCTGTTCTCAAGGTATTGCCTCAGGATCTCTGTAAGCCTTGTATAGTAATGTTTTAGCTCACCCTTCTGCCAAACCTGCTCCTCTTTGAGTTTTTCAAGTTCGCGGAAGGCAATTAAATGTGCCGGATCCGGACTTCTGACAGGTTCGTCAACACTTTTGTTCTTTTTAAACCGTCGGAAAAGAAGAATTGCCCCCCATGCAAGTGCAGCTGCAATCAATGCAATAATGAGCCAGGGAATGATCTCCCCGAGAGTAACTGGTGCTTTGTAAGGCTTTATTATATCAAATATTTTAGCCGTAGTATCAGGCGGGGCAATTTTTACCCGCATTACCTGAAGAGGAGAGTAATCTGAATAATATCTTTTAATGCCGGAGGCATCTTTAATTTCCGCATAAACCGGAGGAACCTGGTAAAATCCTGAATCGAAAGATGTTACGAGATATTTCCTGATTATTTTCAGTTTATTATCCTGCATTAATAAACTGTCAACTGAAGGGCCCGAGACTATTTCAACATTTTTGCAGAGGGTATCTCTTAATGTTTTAATTGAAACAGAAAGATCAGATGGTCTTTCAACGGTAATAGTATAATGCACCTGATCGCCAATAAATATCCTGGAAGTATCAAAAGAGGCACTAACTTTTATATCCTGTCCCCCAGCTGATAAAGCCGCTGATATAAAAACAATTAATATGATAAGTAATTTCTTCATGCCTATCTGGCCTCAAACAGCTTAATAAGGGGTTTAACATAATCTTCAGCCGTGCTTATGCAGGCTGAATCAACCCCACACCTTTTAAATACAGATCTATTTTCATCCAGGTGACCGTTCCACCAATCACTGTAAGCAATTCTTGCACCTTTCGAAGAAGTATCTATCCATCTTTCGGCTCCTGATTCAGAGTCTGATACCTTTATTAGTCCGACATTGGGAAGTGAAGTTTCCATAGGGTCATAAACCTTAAGGGCGACTATATCGTGTTTATTCGAGGCAATCCGGAGAGCTGATTCAAATCCGGGAGTAATAAAATCTGAAAGTATAAATGCCGTACATCTTTTTTTAATAGCGTTTGTAAGATATCTCAGTGGTTCATCGAGGTTTGTTTTAAGACTTTCAGGCCTAAAATCAAGAAGTTCCCTGATAATCCTCAAAATATGTTTTCTGCCTTTTTTTGGAGGAATGAATTTTTCGACTTTATCGGAGAAAAAGATAACTCCGATCTTATCGTTGTTGAATATTGCTGAGAACGATATGACAGCAGCAACTTCTGTCATGACATCACGTTTGAAATTTACAACTGTTCCGAAAGAACCTGATCCGCTGACATCAATGAGAAGCATTACTGTCAGCTCTCTCTCCTCCTCAAAAACCTTGATATATGGATGATTAAGGCGAGCAGTGACATTCCAGTCTATGCTTCGTATATCATCGCCGTACTGGTATTCCCTTACTTCGCTGAATTCAATTCCTCTGCCCTTGAATGCACTATGGTATTCACCGGCAAAAATATGCCTGGTCAAACCACGGGTTTTGATCTCAATCTTCCGGACTTTCTTAAGCAGATCAGTTGCTTCCATCCTACGCAACTATATAAAAATTATTCAATTCAATTCAATTAATCGTTTATTACACTTTTTATTACCCCCATCCGACCTTCCCCCTTGGGGGAAATAAGAAAGGGGGTCAGGTAGAGTAATATTATTCTATGATATATTAAGGAACTTCAACCATATTAAGTATCTCTGCAATGATCTTATCCTGGTTGATATTTTCAGCTTCAGCTTCATACGTCAATCCAATCCTGTGTCGCATTACATCGGGACAGATTGCTCTGACATCTTCAGGAATTACGTAGCCTCTCCTCCTGATAAAAGCAAATGCTTTTGCCGCTAGCGCCAAATTAATTGAAGCGCGGGGAGAAGCGCCGTAAGAGATCATATTTTTGAAGGCCGGCAGCCCGTATTTCTCGGGATTCCTGCTGGCAAATACAATATTCAGTATATAATTCTCAATCTTTTCATCCATATAGACTTCTCTTACAACATCTCTGGCCCGCACAATATCAGATGTTTTAAGGATTGAGCTTGTTTTAGGGAACTCTTTTGCCAGGTTTTCCCGGATAATAAGCTTCTCTTCCTCAATAGAAGGGTAATCGATCAGCACCTTCATCATGAACCTGTCGACCTGGGCTTCAGGCAGCGGATATGTTCCTTCCTGCTCGATCGGGTTCTGGGTTGCAAGCACCAGGAAAGGCTCATCAAGGTGGAAGGTCGATTCCCCGATGGTAATCTGGCGTTCCTGCATAGCTTCGAGGAGTGCACTCTGAACTTTTGCAGGGGACCGATTAATCTCGTCGGCAAGTATGAAGTTGGCAAATACAGGTCCCTTTTTCACAATGAATTCTTCTTTTTTCTGACTGTAGATCATGGTTCCGATCAGGTCAGCCGGGAGAAGATCAGGTGTGAATTGGATCCTGCTGAAACGGGCATCAATTATTGAAGCGAGCGATTTTATTGCGAGAGTTTTTGCCAGCCCGGGCACGCCTTCAAGGAGGATATGCCCATTGGCCAGAAGGCCTATCATCAGGCTGTCGGTCAGGTGCTTCTGGCCTATAATCACTTTATTCATCTCCATCCTGATGATGTCGGTGAAAGCACTCTCTTTTTCTATTTTTTCGTTAAGCAATCTTATGTCAGCTGTCTGCTCCATGTTGTAAAAATTTAAGTGGCAAATTTAGATAAACAGGTATAATTTCTTCTTCCGTATTACTTCAAAAAATAAAGTACACAAAAGAAGCACGCGAATTTATAAAGTGATGTTAATAACTGTTAAAGTTGTGTTAAATTGAATCAAGCGACAATGGATTCCAGCTGAATCCAGCCCTGGCAGCACTTCTAAGCATCAAAATAAGGGTAAGAGGGATAAAGGCAATGATATAACCTCCCGGAAAAAACAACTGGATCAGTAAGGAAATAAGACAAAGAAAGAATACGGTTCTGAACCATGTTCTCCAATCCTTATTTAATATGAGAGAAGTAAGGCATAAAAGTACAAAAGGACTAAGCCAGATAATGTTGAGATTCCATTTCATCTCAATATGATCAGTAAAGAAATTGAAGAAGATCATTAATAAAGAGAGGGCTGAAAAAACTGTAAATAGAAGTAAATCCAGTATCCTGTTAAACTTCCTCTTCCTGTTTAAGGAGAGTAAAATAATAATTAGAACAAGCATAAGTGTGAAGAGGAATACCGGNNTNGTATAAAACCTTGATTTTGTTGNAGGCGGATCGAATTGAAGAAGAACTTCAGGATTCTGGAGAAGCGGAATCATCCTTCCATTGCGGTTAACTAATGCTTGCGAAAGACAACCCTGCAGATCCAGCGGAAGAAACATATTATCGCGGAATGTAGTTTTCTTCTCTCCCGGGTGTCCCATTATCAGGTTAATACCCAAATCGAGCCATGGGTATGATTTCTGGTACTTGCCAACTTTTTCTCTGAAAGTAGGCTGGCCTTTCCTTTCTTCGGGAGGATATAAAAGTTTTGATCCCAGNGTTTTTTCAAGCAAATCCCTGATCCTTGTGGAACAATCGTCATAAAAAAAATCGTATCTGTACTTTATATTTTCGGGTTTCAGGTTCTCTTCAAGCAAAGCAAGAAGTTTTTGTATCTCTTCAGGTTCGAGGTTGACCTTTTGCTCATAAACCGACCGTTTTTCATAAACATACTCTTCAAGGAAGGATTGCAGAGAAGTGTCATCAACCATGTAATCAAGACGGCCCTTTGCAAATTTCAAAGCAAAATGAGGGGTAGAAAAATCGAAAACTCCCCAGTTATATACCAGGTCGCTTCCATTATNCATATTTACTATTCTCAGAGCGCTGTGGCCATAGATCGAGTATGTCTCGGTTCCGGGTGCACAAGTCACCAGGTAAGCCCGGATCGCAGAATATGACTGTGGATATAGATGAATATTCCCGGCGATCAGGATAAATGCCAAAATAAGTATACTCTTTTTCATCTCGGAAACATTATGATAATAACATACTTCGGTAATGCGAAAGTGCAAATAACTACTGAATTTGCATTCAGGAAGTACTATTATTTTTGCTTTTAACTAAATTGCTGAACATTTTTGATAATAGTCATCAACTAGTAATTGATAACTGATGAAATTAAAAAGAGATTCTTCGCTTCACTTCGTTTCGCTCAGAATCTCACAATTTTAACAGGCAATAGTAATAATCTTTATACAATCTTCCGCTGGTAATGAAAAAGATATTGCTCTCACTTTTTATTTTATTGCTGATACAGCCTATCAGCTATTCTCAGAATAAAAAGACAATAGTGGAAATAAAAGGTGACCAGTTTTATATTAATGGCAAGCCGACTTACGAAAAGAGGTACTGGAAAGGACTAAAGATTGAAGGGTTACTTCTGAATTCCAGAATGGTCCAGGGTATATTTGATGATCTCAATCCTGAAACGGTCAGTAATTGGGTTTACCCTGATACAAAAAGATGGGATCCGGAGAGGAATACAAATGAGTTTATAAAAAATATGAAAAAATGGCGCCAGTCCGGGATTCTCTCCTTTACAATAAATATGCAGGGAGGAAGTCCTCAGGGTTATTCTCAAGCTCAGCCCTGGTATAACTCAGGCTATTATGAAGATGGTTCCCTTCGTCCGGAATATATGAACCGGCTTGAGAAGATACTTGACATGGCTGATAAACTGGATATGGCTCCTATTCTAGGCCTCTTCTACTTTGGGCAAGATGAAAGGCTGATAGATGAAAAGGCAGTAATTAATGCAGTTAATAACATGATTGACTGGTTGTTTGTTCATAATTACAGAAATGTTCTCATAGAGATCAACAACGAGTGCAACATTAAATATGACCATGAAATTCTTAAACCTGAAAGGGTTCATGAGCTGATTGACCTTGTAAAGAGCAGGGAAGAAAATGGTTACAGGTTTTATGCGGGAACCAGTTATGGAGGGGGTTTTATTCCTTTGCCGAATGTTGTGAGTTCAGCTGATTTTATTCTAATGCACGGTAATGGTGTAACAGAGCCTTCCAGTATTCTTGAGATGATAAATAAAGTCAGAAATGTCGAGGGTTATACTGCTAAACCAATCCTTTTCAATGAAGATGATCATTTCGATTTTGAAAAGGATCAGAATAATTTTGTTTCTGCTCTGAAAGGCTATGCCTCATGGGGTTATTTTGATTTCAGAATGAAGGATGAACCTTATGAAGATGGGTATCAGAGCGTACCTGTGGACTGGAGCATTAACTCAGCAAGGAAAAAAGCCTTCTTCAGACTGGTCAGGGAAATAACTGGTGGCTAATGCAAAAAGAAAAATTATTTTGTCAATCTTTGAAAACTATTAATCAGAAAAACATGAAAACAAGATTTATTCTAATTATTATTGCAATATCTATATATACAACCAGTTGCAAGAATGCAAATCAATTCCCGATAACGGACCTTCATATACATCTGAAAGGTGGTTTTACTCTTGAAGATGCGGTTAAGAAGTCTAAAGCTGAGAACATAAGCTATGGCATTGCTTTTAA
>JGI24136J36422_10000590_pt1 | contig 13849 bp, 14 predicted proteins | sample BarGraNGADG00212_2_FD_36422 | JGI IMG/M metagenome (IMG submission 36422)
CAAATTTCGATCTTGATAATTTTGATAGTTCTGTTATCTTTCAAAATTGATAATGGGAATGAGTTAAATGAATCCAGCGATCCTTCAGTTAATAGTTTACTCAATAAAAAAGTACCCCACTTTAGAGGATACTTAATCAACGAATCAGTAGTTGATGAGACCTTTTTAAATAATAAGGTTATCCTTTTGAATTTTATGTTTATTGGATGCCAAGGATGTATGCAAGAACTCCCAAATTTGGCAAAACTACAAGAGAAATATTTAAATACTAACTTCATGATAGTGACAATAATGGGTAACGGAATTGAAGATGTCAAATCCTACCAAGGAGTTGGAGACACCTCTAAAATCTTTTATCAAATTCGAAAAATGTGGAAATATGAAAGTATCAAAAATCCGATAATCGCTGAATGTAAATCCGTTATGCAAACTGGACCAATAAATAGCATAAAAACATGCACTGATAATATTTCTAAAAGTTTTTTCATAGGTGCGTACCCTACAAACCTGGTAGTTGATAATACTGGCATTATTAAAAAGAGATACTCGAGCCTAGTTGATGAAAAAGAGTATAATGATTTACAATTACAAATTGACAGTTTATTAATACATAAATAAGCTAATAAACAGAACTTCATTCGGCAAGTAGTACCAGGAATGGAGTACCCGGTTGCACTAAATCCGGGCACCTGGCAAATATTCTATGCACTTACCACCTAAAAAACAGACATTTTAGGACAACTTTTCCCGGGCTATCAGTTTTGGATATAAAATTTCTGTGTTCCCTGGCACCGGCTTAAATCAAATGAAAATTTATGGACTAAAAAAGTTATTAGACAAACTGGCGTTAGCTTTAACTGATAATCCCTGCCACCTAGATAGTTACCTGAGAAAACTCATCAAATATCATAAAACTTCTCACCTCATTGACAACAGCTTCATAACAAATACCTTCATGTAAAATGATTCATTCTGTTTTATTATGTATTAACTTTGTGATAAAATAAATCGAGATGGACATTCAGACTAGAAAGATCAATTTTGTTCAGGAATTTTTACGACTTAGAAATACAAAACTGATCGAAAAACTCGAGAAAATTCTCTTGGAGGATAAGGCAAAGGATTATGAAGCTAATCTTAAACCGATGAGCATAGACAACTTTAACAAGATGATCGATAAAACTATTGAAGATGCAAAACAAGGGAATATTGTTAACGCTCGGGAATTAAAAGAATCAGTCAAAAAATGGAAATAGTCTTCAAGATTCTTTGGACTGATTTTGCTATCAACCAACTTAAAGACATCTTTGATTATCATCTGATAAAAGCAAGCCCAAAAATTGCCCAAAGACTTGTTCAGAAAATCATAGATACAACATTAATTCTTGAAAACAATCCAAAATCTGGCCGAAAGGAAGAATTACTTAAAGACCGACATAAAGAGTTCCGATTTGTAATTGTGAAAAACTACAAGATAATTTATTGGATTGATGATGAATTCAGTATTCTTAATATTTCGATGGTATTTGATACCAGACAGAATCCAAAAACAATCACTAAAATTGACTAACTCCTGAATATTTGCATCTGGACTATATCACACAATATAAGATCCGATAAACTTGACAATTTTATCATAGATTATTAAAAAGCTAAAGCTAATAAACAGAACTTCATTCGGCACAGCTTGTCCCGTTCCGATAACTATCGGAATATCGGGAAAGTGCCAGAAATGGAGTACCCGATTTCACTAAATCCGGGCATCTGCTTCCGGGAGACCTCACTGGACTCTCTCCCACTAAGAAGCTTATATAATGACATATAACCTTCGCAATTCATTACCTGGACTTTGCCCTCGCGCAAAAATTTTAAAATTCACCTTTGGTCCCAATTGCGCACATTTGCAAGTCATTCAGATCTAACCCTCTACCCTCAGTTTGCAAAAGAGTGTAATTTTGCCAAGTCACTTCACTGAAACACGGTAAATATTGCTAATTTTGTACATGGATAAAATAAATAAAAGTGAAAAATAGCTATATTGGAAACATTATAAATGAATTAGTTAACCAATTTACCTATGGCGATTCAAATGAACGTTCCTGGATAGTTGGATCTAGCGGTGGACAAAACTCTAAGATTATAAAACATTAAAATATGTGGTGGCAGTATCTATTGGTTTTTTTCGGGGCATTTTTGTTTGATGTAGTACCTTTTCCCTTTCCTCCCGCTTTTACCATCATGGTTTTTTTACAGATCATGTTCGGTTTGAACATTTGGTTGGTTATTGTAATTGGGGTTGCGGGTTCCATTTTGGGAAGATATATNCTTACTTTATATGTCCCGCTTCTGGCAGGAAGAATTTTTAAGCAGACAAAGAATGAAGACGTTCAGTTTCTTGGCAAAAAAATGAAAGAGAAGGTATGGAGAGGCCAGTTGGTAATTATTGCTTACTCTTTATTGCCCCTTCCAACGACCCCGCTATTCTTGGCCGCGGGNATGGCGAAAATAAAAGCTTTGTATATTATTCCAGCGTTTTTCATCGGTAAGTTCACAAGTGATACCATTGCTGTACATTTAGGCAAATATGCCGCAGAGCATGCCAAAAACATAATAGAAGAAGCATTATCATGGAAGTCAATTGCAAGTTTAGTGTTAGGATTACTTCTTCTCTGTGCTCTTTTATTTATTGACTGGCGTTCGCTAATCCAAAAGAAAAAATTTAAGTTGAAATTTAAGATATGGAAGTAAAGAAAGAGGCGTTATTTCGTAACGTTGTGATCAAATGAAAACTAAAGACCATCTATGTCTGTAATCGATTATTGAAGCAATTGACAGGATTATTGATTATGCTTCAGGATTATTGATTATTGATGGTGATTTTCTCAAAAGCATCTAAATGAAAAGTGAGAAAGAAAAGATGATTTCAGGTAAGCCTTACAAAGCCTTTGATGATGAGCTAGTGAATGAAAGGCGGTATGCAAAGGAGCTGATCTTTGATTTCAACTCCTTTCGTCCGAATGAGATTGTAAATCGTAATGGATTGATTAAAAGACTGTTGGGCAAGATTGGGAACTCTTTCATTATAGAACCTCCCTTTCGTTGTGATTATGGTTACAATATTGAGATAGGAGAAAATTTCTATTCAAACTATAACCTGATTATCCTGGATTGTGCAAAAGTGCTGATCGGAGACAATGTTATGATTGGTCCTAATGTTAGCATATACACAGCAGGACATCCTGTGCATTATGAGATAAGAAATCAGGGATATGAATATACCGTCCCTGTTAGTATAGGAAATAATGTCTGGATTGGAGGCAACGCAGTAATTAATCCTGGCGTTTCTATTGGTGATAATTCAGTTATTGGTTCAGGCAGCGTTGTTACAAAGGATATACCAGGTAATGTAATAGCAGCCGGAAATCCATGCAAAGTTTTAAGAGGAATAAATGAAGAAGATAAGTTGTATTATTATAAAAAACTAAAATTAGAATAAGAACAAATTCCGGTGATCACACTTTCAGCTCATTAAGCTGTTGCAATTAGTAGCCCCACCAGGAATCGAACCTGAATCTAAGGTTTAGGAAACCTCCATTCTATCCATTGAACTATGGGGCCAATTTCAGTCGCAAAAGTATATCTTTTTTTTATCATTCCAAACCTCAGGAATTTAATAGAACAGCTTACGGCATACGATGAATAACAGATGGAAGAAGGAAAGTCGTGTGTCGTGCGTCTTGAGTCGTTAGTCATTTTCACTCTATACTGAAAAATAAATTATCTTTGGTTCCATAAATTACAAATATCATGAACTGGTTAGATGCTATTATAGTCGTTATCCTCATATTGTCCCTGGTAATGGGATTTATTAACGGACTCGTAAAAGAGGTGGCTTCTCTTGCTGCATTGATTCTTGGAATCTGGGGCGCCATCAAATTTTCGACTTTTACTGCCGGGAAACTTTATGATTATTTTGACATGACAGGGCATTACGTAGGCATAATTGCATTCATTATTACATTCGGAATAATTGTCGTGATTATTCATTTTATCGGGATACTGGCTGATAAAGTCGTAAATGCCGCTGCCCTTGGGTTTATAAACAGGATTCTGGGTATTGTATTCGGATTACTCAAATCAGTATTGATAATGAGTGTGTTCTTTGTAGTTCTGAATGCTATTGACGCGAGGAAATCAGTTCTTCCTAAGAAGACAATTGAAGAGTCTAAGTTTTATAATCCGATTTCCGATATAGCCCCGGCTATCTTCCCGATAATTGGAGAGGGAGGGTTTAATCGCAGTTTCGACAGGTTTAAAAAGAAGCCCGAAGACCAGTCTATCTGACCCTGTTTNTTATATTTGCACTCTCAAAAAATGTTTTTATGAATTTTGTTGAAGAACTGAAATGGAGAGGCATGATACATGATATTATGCCGGGNACTGAAGAATTATTAAATAAGGAAAAAACCAGCGGGTACATCGGATTCGATCCTACTGCCGANTCCTTACATATTGGTCACATGGTGCAGGTAATGTTGCTTATGCATTTCCAGCGGAGCGGACATACACCCATCGCTCTTGTTGGCGGCGCAACTGGTATGATAGGAGACCCCTCCGGTAAATCAGAAGAGAGGAACCTGCTTGATGAGGTATCTCTGAGAAAAAATCAGGAAGCCATAAAGAAGCAACTTTCTAAATTTCTCGATTTCAAGTCAGATAATGATAACCGGGCTCTTATGGTAAATAATTATGACTGGATGAAGGAATATTCTTTCCTGGGTTTTATAAGAGATATCGGGAAACATATTACAGTTAATTATATGATGTCAAAAGACTCGGTTAAGAAAAGGATCGGATCTGAGTCAAAAGACGGAATGTCATTCACAGAGTTTTCCTACCAGTTAGTTCAGGGAACCGATTTTCTTCATCTCTTTAATCACTTCAATTGTAAGCTCCAGATGGGGGGCTCTGATCAGTGGGGGAATATTGTTACAGGTACAGAGCTTATCCGCCGTAAAGCTGGTGGAGAAGCCTTCGCTCTTACCTGTCCGCTGATAACTAAATCGGACGGGACCAAGTTTGGTAAAACAGAATCGGGAAATGTATGGCTCGACCCTGAAAAGACTACACCCTATCAGTTTTACCAGTTCTGGCTGAATGTTTCCGACGAAGACGCTGCAAAATATATTAAGATCTTTACTGTTCTGGGTCAAAAAGAAATTGAAGATATCATTTCTGAGCATAATAAAGCTCCTCATGAAAGAGTTCTGCAGAAAAGACTTGCCGAGGAGGTCACGGTGATGGTTCATTCCAGAAGTGAATATGATGGTGCTGTTGAGGCATCGCAAATCCTGTTTGGCAAAGGGACCACAGAATCTCTGAAAAAGATGAATGAGAACACATTTCTGTCTGTTTTTGAGGGGGTTCCGGTTTTTGATGTTAAGATGGAGATTCTACTTAACGGAGTCACGATTGCTGATCTTTGTACAGAACATTCACAGGTNTTTGCTTCAAAGGGTGANTTAAGAAGACTTGTACAGGGAGGCGGATTTAGCTTAAATAAGGAAAAGATTGAAAACCCCGNGATAATTGTCAGTAAGGAATCTCTTCTGAACGAAAAATATCTGCTATTACAGAAAGGGAAGAAAAATTATTACCTGATTCGGGTTAGTTAGACGCTATTTTATAAGATCGGCAGCGATGATCGATACATCGTCAAAAGTTGAAGGATTATTGTGGGGTAGTCCGAGGTCCTTTATCATTTTCCTGATATTATTTTCGACAGGGTCGGTGTTACTTATATGGCGAATAATTTCCTTCGTTCCAATATCCGTACCATCAGCATATTTTAGTTCAGAAAGGCCGTCGGTATAGCAAACAATCTTTGAAAAATCTTTTATTATTATTTCAGATTTTTGTACAGCAGGTATTTCATCAAGCATTCCGATTCCTACACAGGAAGTCCTGAGATGAAGAGTCTCTCCGGTAGCAGTATTATAAAGCACAGGTGGATTATGGGCAGCATTGATATATTCAAGTACCCTGCTTTTATGATCATATCTTGCAACAAATAATGTTATGAATTTTTCTCCCGCGGCATTTATAACCACTATTGAATTGAGTTTTTTAACTAGTGTTTCAAGCTCAATATCGAATGTAAAAAGAGCTCTTAAGCTTGCCTGGAAATTTGACATTAGTATTGCTGCTGATATTCCCTTNCCGGATACATCAGCAATACAAAAACCCGTTTTTGTTTCTGAAAGCCGTATACAATCATAATAATCCCCGCCAACTTCATAGTGAGGATAATAAAATCCATTTACTATTATTTTGGGGTTTTTAGGCATTTGGCTGTTGTCGGGGATAAGCATTTTTTGCATTTTAGCCGCCAGCTCGAGCTCTTTTTTCAGAGCTTCCTGGACCAGACTTTCATTGAATAGTCTGATGTTCTCAATTGCAACAATAATGATGCTGGAAATAGTCTGTATGAAATTCAGATGTTTCAGTACAGGACTCATTCCCTCTCCTTCCTCCTCGATATCACCAATAAATATGAAAGCGAGGTGTTCGTTGTTATTATATACCGGGACAATTATATCAACTCCTTCGAAACCAAGATCAATAGCGCCGAAAAAAATTTCACAGATGCCCAGTAACTTTGATTTTACATCGATGGTTTCAAAATGTTTCGGGAAACCGCCGTTCAAAAGGCACTCCCAGGTATCCGAATGTTTAAATATCAGGATTTTACCTATTCCCAGGTTGTTCCTCAGGATGAATTCATATTTCGATAAAAGGACTTCAGTTGGCAGATTCGCATTGATAGATAAAGTAATATCAAGCAATGAGTCTAATTTGAATTTGGAAATCTTTAATCTGTCAGCAAAGCCTTTTCTATCCTCCATGATTCAGGTTACCCCTTAACTCTTTCAACGTACGACTTATCGCGTGTATCGATTCTGATTTTATCACCTGTATTTACGAACAATGGGACCATTATTATTGCTCCATTCTTGACCTTTGCCTGTTTTAATGAGTTATTAGCCGTATCGCCTCTTAAGCCAGGCTCGGAATAGGTAACTTCCATNACTACTGACTGAGGGATGTCTACGGAAAGGACAGTTTCAGTATCGGCATGAACAACGATCTCAACACTTGCTCCTTCCAGNAGAAATTCATTATTCTCAATCAATGTATCCGGAACATGGATCTGTTCGAAAGTCTCAAGATGCATGAAGTAAAAGCCCATATCATCCTTATAAAGATATTGATAGGGACGTCTTTCAACTCTGGCGAGGGTTATTTTTGTACCTGACGAAAATGTATTATCAATTACTCTCCCGTTTTTGAGGCTCTTAAGTTTCGTCCTCACAAAAGCTGGTCCTTTCCCGGGCTTAACATGTTGAAATTGCACAATTGTATAAAGGTCATTGTTGAATTCAATGACTAATCCATTTCTAAAATCTGCNGTATTTGCCATATTTGTTTCTGTTATTCAATAAATAAATTAATCTATTTTTTTTTAATTCCAAGAGGGTATACTAATCCTTCATAACTCATAATCTCACATGNAAATGCGCCCACAAATATATCAAATCGTATCTTAACCGGTAAAAAATTCTTGTCAGCTGAGAACCAGAAAGAAACATCCTCTTCAGTTTTGAAAAGTCTGCCTTTTTCTGTAACAGGATTAAACTTGTAACACATGATTTTCCCGACTTTGGTTTTTACTTCATCCATCCCGACATATTTTAACCTTATTGGGTAAAGCTCATCACAGAACCAGGTTATTATAGTTGTCAGTTCACCCGTTTTAAGATTGGTATCGATAGGAAGTATCTGGTTACGGAAAAAGTAGAAACAGGAAAGAATATCATGAATTTGAGGAGGAGCAATATGTATCCCGGTAAGATCGCTGTTTAGAATACTGGAATCTGCCCTGGTTTTTTGATCAAATAAAACAACATTGTATTTTTTGTACCTGCCTTCGTGGATGTTTCTGATTGACTTAACCGGTAATTCGGTGACGGGATCAATGAAACTCTCATAAATATCCAATACTCTGAAAAGAGCGTCCGCCATTCCGGTCGTTCTTGACGACAGTTTTGAATGGAATACTTCTTTCCCATTCAATGTGTCACTGCTTAGATCGAGTATTGCGGTTCCGGCTGTAATAATTCCGTATTGAATGTTATAAGTTACTTTCTCTCCGACTTTATACGATGGCGCCTGACCAATTGTGTAAGTTGAAACTAATAATACGATGCCGGTTATGCAAAAAAATCTTTTCATACTCCTTCTTTTCTGAACGTGGTATTGTACCGATTATTTTCCAAGGATATTCTTTCTGGGTAAGGAAGTTATAAAATCTTTCAGATATAAAGGCTCAAAATAAGCAACATCTTCAAATATACGATCATTAAATGCCTGAAAAACAGGTTTTCGCATGTGAGAAGCTGATATCTGGTAATCTACATCAAATAAAGCATTTTTTCGTTGAACCACCTCTTTGCATTTTAATGCTCCGTCGCCGAAAAATATAATCTTATGTGATTCAGGAATATCGATAAATGAATCTTCATTAATAATTTCAGCTGAGATATTTTTTATTTTATTGCCGGCTGGATCATAAATTGCATAATAAACCTCCATTCTTCGGGCATCCAGCATTGGACAGAAAAGTAAATTTGAATCAGATACAGCACTAAAAGGTTGACTTTCGGCCATCCCCCAAAACATAGCAAGAGTGGTTTCAATACCGATAAGAGGTATAGATGCTCCATAAGCAATTCCTTTAGCTACTGATACTCCTATCCGCAATCCTGTATAAGATCCAGGGCCCTTACTTACTGCGACTGCTTCAAGATCGCCGGCTTTGATTCCCTGTTCCCTGAGGATTTCTCCAATGAATACAGTGAGCAGAGAGGCATGTGATTTTGATTCTTTGCTTTCCCTCATAGAAATTACACGGGCACTATCACATAATGCTACAGAGCAAAGGTTTGTTGCAGATTCAAGACATATTATCATGTTTTGAAAGGGATACCGACACCTATTTTATTTTAAAAAGTACTTCTTTTTTTACAACCTCGATCAGTGTACTGTCTGATAATTTTTTACTGATTGCGCTGAAAGGAGCTGAAACTATCCGATCATTCAGAGCTACACCGGAAAGGATTTCAATATAGGAATTATCCTGGATTCCGGTTTTAACATCCTTAGCGAGAGCATATTTTCCATCGGTGACAAATACAATTGTACGAATATCTTTTTGTGATGGAGTACCTGCAATTTTTGTAGTATCGGTGCGCGTTGTGACAGATTGAATAGGAACAGTAAGTATATCAGGTTTTGATTGGGTGCGGATATCGACAGTTGCTGACATTCCGGGTCTGAAAGGATTTTTATCACCGGCGTCAACAAGTTTTTGATACGACTGAGGAAGAACCAGAATCTTGACATCGAAGTTAGTTACCTGATCAGCTGATACCCCGGTAGTCTTCGCGGAATTTGCAATTTCAGTTACTATCCCTTTAAATTTCTGGTCGAGATATGCATCAACCTCAATTAGAGCTGTATCTCCGAGTTTAACCCTTGGGATGTCATTTTCATTTACCTGTACCCGGGCTTCCATGCGCGCCAGATCTGCAACTCGCAATAATTCGGTACCTGCCATTAGATTTGTTCCTGCTACTCTTTCACCGAGTTCTACAAGAAGCATTGATACAGTTCCTGACATCGGAGCGTAGATAGATGTTTTAGTTAGATTCTCATTAGCCTCTTTTAGTGAGGCTTCAGTACTGACAACTGTAAACTTACCTGCATCAACTTCAGATTTTGCAACGGTATACGTAGCCTGAGCCTGTTCAAACTCTGACTTTGAAATAGTCTGCTCATCATACAACTGTTTGCTTCTTTTAAAAGCAAGTTCAGCCTGTGTAAATTGTGCATCTGATTGGACAAGACGTGCACGAGCTAAGCTGATAGCCGCCAGCGATCTGTCTTTCTGAGATATATAAGTGTCTGGTTTTATCCTGAGAAGCAATTGTCCTTTTACAACATTGTCGCCCTCTTTGACCGTCAATTCTACAATTTCGCCGGATACATCCGGACTTATTTTAACCTCTTTCTCAGGCTGAATTTTGCCATTTGCCGTGATTGTTTCAACTATAGTACGTTTTTCTGCATTCTCAACTGCGACTTTTATGGTTAAAGCTTTGCCAAACCACCCTGCTTTCTTTCCAATTACTGCAAAGATGATCAGCACAACTACTATTGGAAGTAAAATCTTAAGTATCTTATTGTTTTTCATGTTTTTGTTTCTTAAAATTATTGGTATTTTAAATTATTAATTAAGCTTTAGTGGTAACCCTTTGTAAAAATCGAGTACTTTGGTTTTAAAAATAAATTCATATTTTGCCTGTGACATATCTGATTGTGATTTAAGGAGCGCCGTTTTTGCAGCATTATAGTCGACAGGAGTAACCATTCCGACATTGAATTTTTGTTCGGTGTATCTGAAGGATTCTTCAGTTGATGCAATAGCTTTGAGACTTACATTATATTTTTTAAGAGAGGCAACAGCATCTGTATATGCCTGTTGAATACTCTTATAAAGTTGTTTTTTTGTTCCTTCAAGATTGTACTGACTGGTTTCAACATTTAATTTTGAGTTTGAAATGCTTTTATTAACCTGCCATCCGTTTAATATAGGAATATTTAGCGTCAGACCAGCTCCAGGACTTTTATTGTTTCTTATTTGACTTTTAAAAGATTGATCTCCAGGTAGATTGGAAGGATTAGAATAACGAGTATTTAAAGAATAATTTAAGGAAAGTTGTGGACTTCTGCCTCCTTTTGCCATTTTCAATCCATATTCGCTTGCTGTTAAGTTCAATTCAGAACTTTTTATTTCTGGTCTGTTTTTCTCTGCAATGGAGTAGATGTCGTCAATATTACCTGATACAACTGAGTTGGGATCAACGTTGATTTCAGGAACTGAAATTTCAAATCCTGCGGGTGTTTTAAGTTCAAGGTATTGGCTTAGAGTAAGAATAGAAGTTTCGAGCTGATTTTTCATTGTAATCAGTGAAAGTTCCTCCTGCGCAGCCTGAGCTTCTATCTGGAGAAGATTGCCTTTGGCAACACTTCCTGCATCGACCAGTTTCTTAGTTTTTTCAATTTGCTGCAAGGTTATATTAAGCTGATTGTCATTGGCAGCTACAAGCTCTTTGTTTAGAAGAATCTGCAGGTATGCAAGTGCGACACTAAGTGCAACATTGTCACTAATATACTGTAAATCCTGCTGGCTGGCGAGGACCAGATATTTGTTTTTCCGGATAGAATTATAATTCTCTAACCCATTAAAAACCGGCACAGATCCTCCCAGATAAAAATAGTCAGATAAAAGAGTCTGGTTGTTTAAAAACTGGTAAGTGTTCTGATCCAATGCACGACCAGATGAATAAGAATGTGAAGCCTGTCCGTTCAAAGTCGGTAACAAATGAAATTTTGAAAGATCAAGCGAATTCTTTTGTACCTCGGTCTGAATAAATTGTTGTTTTATCTGGATATTATTTTCGATCGCATATTTAATACACTCCTCCAGCGACCATACTTTTTGTTGTGAGAAGATTAATCCCTGTGAAGAAAGGAGACAGGCAAATATAAAGATCAGGTTTTTTTTCATATTTTAATATTTGGTTTTTGCAGATGACTTTTATTGAATAAAGTCATATTTTGAGCATTTTTACTTTATATTGGTTTAATCCTATTTGATAATTGTCAGAACAGAGATCTTTTAAAATTAAGCTTACGAAGATAAATAATATCTCAGACAGAAGAAATTTTTTTTCATTGTAAGCGAAGAATGTCAATTTACTCCTTTCAAATTATTTCATGCGGGGTTTAAATTTACCTATATTTGCAACAGAAACAAACATAATTTATATATTAAATACTTAATTATATGACTAATAAGGAATTAAATCTGGAACCCGGAGTAATTTTCGGAGATGATGTAAAGTCTCTTTTTGACTATGCAAATAAGAATGACTTTGCCATTCCTGCAGTAAATGTGGTTGGAACCAATTCTGTTAACGCTGTATTGGAAACTGCCAAAATTGTGAATTCTCCTGTTATTATCCAGTTTTCAAACGGCGGAGCACATTTTTTTGGAGGACAGGGTTTACCCAAGGAAAATCATGTTGGGGCGATAGCCGGTGGCATTTCCGGGGCTCTTCATGTGCATAATGTTGCAGAATATTATGGCATTCCGGTAATTCTTCATACTGATCATGCTGCACGCAAACTTCTTCCCTGGATTGATGCATTACTCGATGCAGGGGAAGAATTTTTTGAGGCTAATGGCAAGCCGCTTTTCAGTTCGCACATGCTTGATCTTTCTGAAGAACCCTTAAAAGAAAACATTGCAACATGCAAAAAGTATCTCGAGAGAATGAGCAAAATCGGTATGACACTCGAGATTGAACTTGGGGTTACCGGTGGAGAAGAAGACGGGGTAGATCATTCAGGTATTGATAGTTCTCGTTTATATACGCAACCGGAGGATGTTGCCTATGCTTATGAAGAACTTTTAAAAGTAAGCAACATGTTCACCATTGCAGCTTCATTTGGTAATGTTCATGGTGTCTATAAACCGGGGAATGTGGAGCTAAAACCAATTATTCTGAAGAATAGTCAGGATTTTATTATTAAGAAATTTAAAACAGGTCATAATCCGGTAAACTTCGTATTTCATGGCGGATCAGGATCAGAGAAACATCTGATAACAGAGGCTATTAAGTACGGNGCTGTTAAAATGAATCTTGATACCGATATGCAATGGGCTTTCTGGGATGGGATAAATAAGTACTCAAAAGAAAAGAATGGNTATCTCCAGAGTCAGATCGGCAATCCNGATGGAGAAGACAAACCTAATAAAAAATATTACGATCCAAGAGTGTGGCTCAGAAAGGGAGAAGAAACCTTTATAGCCAGGCTTAAAGAGGCATTTACAGATCTTAATGCAATGAATCGCTATTAATAAAAAATGTGAACAGTATAAATAACAGACAGCCAGTCAGATAATGATTGGCTGTTTTTTTCATGTTATAACACAATTAGCTGGCTTAAGTCTCTCGAAAAACTGTTATTCTAATTTAGCTGTCTGGAGAATAAACACACACTTTTTAATCAGAATGTCACCCGATAACATTTGGATAATACCCGTCTTTTTCTAATTTTACAAATTCCGTTTTAGAATGATTTTGGGAATTGATAATAAATTTGTCATTCCAACGTATATTTGTGTGAAAAGCAGGGGATTATATTCAGATAAATTTTGACAATGTATCCTGACAGTTTTAAAAATAATCCTACGAAGAGAACTCCCTGGATAATTCTGGAGCCGGGGAGGATATTTATTATGGGACGATCAATCCCTGAAAACCCTACCGATTTTTACAGGCCGGTTCAGGAATGGACATCAAAATATGCTAAGAACTATACCGGGAAATCAAAAATCGAATTTGGGTTTGAATATATTAACACCAGTTCCATAAAGTGGATTTTTACCATATTAAGAGAGCTATCGGAGATTAAGGAGATAGGAAATAATGCCAATGTTACATGGTATTATGAACTTGGTGATGAAGATATGTGTGAACTGGGGTTTATTCTCCGGTCTCTTGTTGAATGCCCTTTTATAGTTGTTGAGGTGGAAGAGATGAACAGGGCCAGATATGACAAGATATTATCACTACCCATATAATCACAACGAAACAAGGTTATCAAATTCGCTGGTTGATGATCACTTTTAAAAAATTATTCTAATTTTGCAGCTCATTTT
>JGI24136J36422_10000594_pt1 | contig 13780 bp, 10 predicted proteins | sample BarGraNGADG00212_2_FD_36422 | JGI IMG/M metagenome (IMG submission 36422)
ATTGTGACACCAATTAAAGGAGATCCATCTGATGCGTCAGTTACTTTACCTGAAATCTTGATCGCCTGAGCTTGTATTGCTCCGGAAAGAAAGATCCCAAGAAAAAGCAAATAGAGCGTCGTTAAAATTTGTTTTTTCATAGATCGTAATGTTTAAATATTAGGATAGTTTACTGTAAAGAATTTATTAGAAGATCCGTTATAAGTTTTGTATCGTACAAATATATTAAAGAAAAATCATCTCCAACTAATCGAAAGCATTAATTTTCAATTGGTTAACATTAAGTTCCGCAAACGATTGAAATGATTGTTTCGTGTACTTTTTATAAGATCTTTTTTCATAATTGTTCTGCTTTTTCAATTTTTTGAAATAAAATTAGTTCTGAAAAAGGTCAATTTATTTTTTTGCGAACAAGAGAAATAGAAAACAATATCTTATTGCTTATAATACTACGAGACAATAACAATATACTGAAAAATATGTTCAAAAAATTTTATCATTAAAAACAATTCATCGCGCAGGCATTATAATTTTTAATAAAATATTGTCTCTATTCCTTTACGCAAAATGATAGTTATCGCGATCTGTTCTTCATTGGTTTTGCGAAAGCCAGAATATATAGCTATATTTCGGAAAGAGAGATTATTTCAGGATAGTTGAAAATGTTCAAAGGTCAGGTTACCATAAAAGATATAGCAAAAGAATTGGGGATATCTCCATCCACAGTATCTAAAGCGTTAAAAGATCATCCTGACATCAGCCCGGCGACTAAACGGTCAGTTCGCGAGCTTGTCGAAAAATGGAACTATAAACCNGATCCTATTGCATTAAGCCTTAAAAGCGGACAAACCAAGATAATTGGAGTAATTGTTCCTGAAATTGTCCATTATTTTTTTTCTACGGTAATAAGTGGTATAGAAGATCTGGCATATGATTCAGGATATCATGTAATGTTCTGCCAATCAAATGAATCTTATGAGAGGGAAGTCAAAGCTGTTCAAACCTTGCTTTCAAGCAGGGTAGATGGAATACTTGTATCTGTTACAAAAGAAACGGACGATTTTAAACACTTCAGAAAGATTCAGGAAAATGGGATCCCATTGGTTTTCTTTGACAGGATATGCAACGAGCTCGATACAGACAGGGTTGTGGTAGATGATGAAGTGGGAGCATTTGATGCAGTAAAACATTTAATTACCACTGGTTGTAAAAATATTGTACACCTGTCGGGGCCACAGAACCTTCAGATCGGGAAAAGCAGAAAAGAAGGATATGTCAGAGCTTTGAAATACTATAACCAACCAATAGAAGATGGTAACATAATCAGATGTGATACAATGGAAGAAGCCAGGTTAGTAGTTCCGGAGTTAATGAAACGGGTAAAAAGGCCGGATGGGATTTTTGCCGTAAATGACCTTACTGCAGTTGAAGCAATGAGGATGATTCAAGAGTGTGGTTTCAAAGTACCTGACGATGTTTCAGTAGTCGGTTTCACGAGCGGGATGATCTCTGATATAACATGTCCGACTTTGTCGTCAGTTGAACAACATGGTTATATTATAGGCAGGGAAGCAGTAAAACTACTTATTGATCGTCTGGAGAAAAAAAATGACCTTCCATTCCAAACAATAGTTATTAAGACAGAGATGGTAATCAAGGGTTCTTCAAGGAGTATTTAACCTCCTCAGGTTTTGAAATTATAACATATTCAAAAAAAGGAATTAATCACCCTTTTTAAGTAAAAAAATCTTTATTTTTGGCTGAATCGACTGAAAGCAGAAATTAAATCAAATATTATCTAAAACCATCTCAGATATGAATATTCCTTTAAATTTATTTTACACTAAAGACCATGAGTGGCTCCGGGTAGAAGAAAACATTGGTTATGTTGGAGTAACTGATTTTGCTCAGGGTGAATTAGGTGATATCGTTTTCATCGAGATCGAAACTGTGGGTGAAACTCTTAAAAAGGAAGAGGTGTTTGGTACTATCGAAGCTGTAAAAACAGTTTCAGACATGTTTATGCCTGTAAGCGGAGAGATCCTCGAAGTGAATCCTGCGCTTGAAGAATCACCTGATGTTGTTAACAAAGATCCTTATGGAAAAGGATGGATGGTAAAAATCAAGTTCACCAATCCCACTGAAATTAAAGAACTGTTGTCTCCCGATGCATATACCAGGCTCGCAGGAGTATGACCAGTGCACAGGATAATTCCAATGCAGTGTAAATATTTTGAAAATGCTTTCAGGGCATAAGTTATCGCGGATTACGATTGCAGCTTTTTTATGCCTATATCTTTTTTGCACTTCTCGCATCGTTCAATTACGCAAAATTTATAACAAGCCGAAATAACAGGTTTGCCGTTTATGCGGGTCTTTGTGCTGCACTCTCCCTGCTTTTTCATCAGACGTATATTTTCTGGTGGATTGGCCTTCTGACAGGCTTTTTAATTGAAAAAAGAAAAAAGCCTGCTCTGCTATATATTCTGGTTTCATTGATTGCTCCAATTGTTTATCTTATTGTTATTCTGACTTATAAAGGAGGATTAAGTTGGAGTACCATTTTAAGTTTTATTCTGGGAGATTTTAATGGAAATGCCATGCTGGGATTATCATGGAAGGGAATTTGCCTTTCTATAATAAATCTGATAAGAAGCTTTATTCAGGTTCATGGATATATCTACAATCTTATAAGAGGCAACCTGCTTTTGGCAATACCCGGCATCGTGTCTATATCTTTAATACTTCTGGCTTTTCTTAAGCCACCGGAAAGTAATAAAACTAATATTTCGCAACGATTCAGTAAGGTACATATTTTTCTAATTGTACTTCAATTCATTTTTGCGATATTCTCATTTGGAAATGCAGAGTTCATGGTAATGATACCGGCTTTGATATTTATGCTGATTCCTTTTTTTGCTTTTAATTATGAGAGGTTTATCTTGCTGATTATGATTGCTATGGCAGTCTGGAATATTTCATATGGTCTTATCCCGCTTCATTACAAAAGTCAGGCACAGGAACAGTTTCTTTGTGATGCTGCATTGTCAGAGAAGAATATCATTATTATTGCATCAGATGATCAACTAATAAAGAATATGCTCTATTATAAAACTGGGAACAATACTATAAAAAGTGTTTTTAAATCTCCGGCTTCCATGAAGATAAAAGGATCAGATCCGGAAATACTTGAAGGGGTTATCGATAGTGCACTAAGAAGTGGTATAGAAATATTTACAAATTGTTTAGATAAGCAAGCCATTTCAAGACAGTCAATTATAGAGGGAGATCAGAACAGAGATTTTTTCCGTAAATATGAGACCATCCTGGCAAAATCGTGGAAGCTGAGTACTGGAACGAAATCGATATACAAAATTGAAAGAAAATTTTAAAACCAAGATTTAGAGTGTCTTTTTAACCTCGAATTCCTGGTACCCTTCAACTATATCACCTACTTTTATATCATTGAAATTATGGATGTTAAGTCCACATTCATATCCGCCAACCACTTCTTTAACATCATCTTTGAACCGTTTGAGTGATCCCAGTTCACCTGTATAAATTACAATACCATCGCGAATTATCCTCACCCTGGTATTCCTCGTTATTTTACCTTCTTTAACATAGCAACCTGCAACAGTTCCAACCTTCGTGACCTTAAATATCTCACGTATTTCAAGAGTTGCTACGATCTCTTCTCTGACTTCAGGCATTAACATACCTTCCATGGCAGATCTTATTTCTTCAATTGCATTGTAAATGATTGAATATAAACGAACATCAATCTCCTCTTTTTCAGCGAGTTTTCTGGCACTTAAAGATGGTCTTACCTGGAATCCGACTATAATCGCGTTCGAGGCTGCTGCAAGAAGAATATCTGATTCCGAAATCTGTCCAACCGCCTTATGAATAATGTTAAGCTGGATCTCAGGGGTGGAAAGTTTTATGAGAGAATCACTCAGGGCTTCCACAGAACCGTCGACGTCGCCTTTTACTATTATGTTGAGTTCCTGGAAATTGCCGATTGCGATTCTCCTGCCTATTTCATCAAGTGTTATATGTTTCTGTGTGCGCAGGCCTTGTTCCCTCTGGAGTTGTGCTCTCTTGGTTGCAATATCTTTTGCCTCGCGATCGCTCTCCATCACATTAAATTTGTCACCTGCCTGGGGTGCACCATTCAATCCTAGAAGAAGAGTAGGAGTGGCCGGACCTACTTCTTCAACTTTGTACCCTCGTTCGTTGTACATAGCCTTGATATGACCAAAACAACTGCCTGCAAGCATGATATCACCGATTCGAAGCGTTCCGGCTTTAACCAGAACAGTTGCCGTAAATCCTTTGCCTTTGTCGAGAGATGATTCAATAACTGTTCCAAGAGCCGGTTTGTCAGGATTGGCTTTTAACTCAAGCATTTCTGCCTCAAGCAGGATTTTATCGAGAAGAATATCAATATTGAGTCCGGTTTTTGCTGAAATCTCCTGTGATTGATACTTGCCTCCCCAATCTTCTACGAGGTAATTCATACTTGCCAGAGCTTCTTTGATTTTATCAGGATTCGAGGTTGGTTTATCGATCTTGTTTATTGCAAATATTATTGGTACTCCTGCGGCTGAAGCATGATTAATGGCTTCTTTGGTTTGGGGCATAACTCCATCGTCGGCTGCAACAACAATAATCGCAATATCGGTGATTTGTGCACCTCGCGCACGCATGGCAGTAAATGCCTCATGACCAGGAGTATCGAGGAATGTTATCTGCCGTCCGTCTTCGAGGATGACACCGTAAGCACCGATATGTTGAGTAATACCTCCGGCTTCACCTGCAATCACATTGGTGTTACGGATATAATCGAGCAGCTTCGTTTTACCATGATCAACATGACCCATTACAGTAACAATCGGTGGCCGTGGTTTGAGTTCTTCCTCCTCATCCTCCTCCTCACGTACTGCTTCCTGTAATTCTGCACTTACAAATTCAACTTTGAATCCAAACTCATCTGCAAGAAGTGCCATTGTTTCAGCATCGAGACGCTGGTTGATTGAAACAAAAAGTCCGAGATTCATACAAGTTGAAATAATATCGGTAACGGGAATACTCATCATTGATGCAAGCTCATTAACCGATACGAACTCAGTAACTTTCAGAATATTCTTATCGAGTTCCTGCTGATCAACAACCTCCTGATGTTTTTGACTTATAGCCTCCCTTTTCTCCCTCCGGTATCTTGAACCTTTTGATTTCCCTTTAGTTGTCAGCCGTGCCAGAGTCTCTTTTATCTGTTTCTGTACCTCTTCTTCATTCACTTCGGCTCTGANAGGTCTTTTCTTCACAACCTTTTTGGTACCCGGTTTTTCTCTTTTATCTGTTGCAATAGGTTTAACAACGGGGGTTCCCTCTTTTTCTTTAAGTATTCTCTTTCTTCTTTTCTTTCTCCTGAATTCCGATTCGCCACCGATCCTGACAGGTTGAAATGGTGTGGCTTTCTTTTTCTCCTCAACTGGCAGATCTATCCTGCCGACTACCCTTGGGCCAACCAGTTTTTTAAAATCAGTTTTGTACAACGCAACAATATCCTCTTCAGGTTCAGTAATTATTGCATCGTCAATTATATCTTCAATAGCTAGTTCTTCAATAACCGGTTCAGGGATTTGCTCTTCAATAATTTCAGGTTCTTTCTCAGCAGCAGCTTTCGTTGCAGCCTTTTTGGAGACATCTTTCGCTTTGTTTTTCTCTTTAGAAGTTACTTTTGGCTTCTCTTTATGTTCCTCTTCTTTTACCGGTTTAGTCTCTTTGGAAATCGTTCCGAGATCAATTTTCCCTACAATGTGAAGATCAATATTTGATTTGGATTTTTCTTCTTCATCCGGGGTTGCTTTAACAGGGGTCTCCTTTGCCGAATCCGGTTTTTTCTTTTCACTCTTTTCAGTTTCAACCGGTGACGGAGCAGGTTTTTTAATAGGTTCCTCTTTTACCGGAACAACTTTTTCAACTTTTGGCTTTAATGTCTTATCAAGATCAATTTTTCCAACAAGTTTTATATCAGGTTTTTTGATTTCAGTCTTTATATCAACAGTTGACTTAACTCCTGAAGAATCTTTTACAAGAACATTATCATCCTTTTCAAAATCTTCTGTTTCAATCTTCTCTGAAAAATCACCAATAGAAACAGATTCCTTCTTCCTGTGGAGATCTTTAAGAATGAGTTTTTCAGACTCCTTTTTTACGCTGATATCTGTACTGTATTCTTTTACAAGCAATATATAAGCTTCATGCGGAAGTTTAGTATTTGGGTTGGGATCAAGATCAAACCCTTTCTTGTGAAGGAATTCCACGATTGTGGATATTCCCACATTAAATTCGCGGGCTGCTTTGCTTAATCTTGTAACCTTAATATCCTCTGTCATAAATATGTCTTGCCTTTTATTAAATCTTTAAAAACCCTGATAGTAAAAAGTTTATATTTAAATTTTATTCAAATTCGGCTCTGAGAATGTTAACAACCTCTTTAACAGTTTCTTCTTCAAGATCAGTTCTTTTTACAAGATCGCTGATGGAAAGGTTAAGAACACTTCTTGCAGTATCACAACCTATAGCTTTCAATTCTTCGATGATCCAGTCTTCAATTTCATCTTCAAATTCCTCAAGATTAACGTCTTCCTCATCTTCTCCGCCTGGTTCCCTGTAAACATCAATCTCATAACCGGTAAGCTGGCTTGCAAGTTTAATATTCAGACCACCTTTACCAATCGCAAGAGATACTTCATTAGGTTTCAGATATATTTCGGCCCTCTTTGTTTCTTCAACGAGTTTGATAGAGGTNATCTTTGCCGGACTGAGTGCTCTCTGTATAAATANTTGATTGTTAGAAGTATAGTTTATAACATCTATATTTTCATTTCGCAGCTCCCTTACTATTCCATGTATTCTTGAACCNTTCATTCCAACACATGCGCCAACCGGATCAATTCTTTCGTCATACGACTCAACGGCAACTTTGGCTCGTTCCCCCGGCACTCTTACTATGTTTTTAATAGTAATCAGGCCATCAAATATTTCAGGAACTTCAAGTTCAAATAATCTTTCAAGAAAAACAGGTGATGTCCGGCTGAGAATAATAAAAGGGGTATTGTTTCTCATTTCCACCTTTATAACGACAGCTCTTATAGAATCTCCTTTACGGAAATGATCTGAAGGGATCTGTTCGCTTTTAGGTAAAATAAGTTCATTGCCATCATCATCAAGAACAAGTATTTCTCTCTTCCATACCTGGTAAACTTCGCCGGTTACTATTTCACCAATTCTGTCTTTGTATTTGATATAGATATTATTTTTCTCAAGATCAAGAATTCTTGCAGTAAGGTTTTGCCTTAATGATAAAATAGCTCTTCTTCCAAAGTCAAGGAATTTGACTTCATCAGATACCTCTTCGCCGACTTCGTAATCTTCATCAATCTCTTTGGCCTTTGAAAGCGGTATCTGAATTACAGGATCGGTCAACTCCTTATCATCTACAACAACCCTGTTTCTCCATATTTCAAAGTCACCTTTATCGATATTGACAATAATGTCGAAATTATCAGCTGAACCATATTTCTTTGCGAGCATACTTCTGAATACATCTTCTAGAACGCTCATCATTGTAGGCCTGTCAATATTTTTCAGCTCCTTAAATTCCGAAAAAGTGTCGATTAAATTAACATTTTCCATCTGGTGTAAACCTATTATTATTTAATTGTCAAAATAACTCTTACAGATTTTATTTGTTCTAAATTGAAAGAAATATCTATCAATTCTTTTGTTTTTCCTTTAACTTTTATTTCAGTCTCAATTTCGAATCCTCCGTTTGTAACATTCTTAAGCTTCCCCATGTACTTTGATCCTTCATTGTCTACAATTTCGACTTTTTTGCCCTCATTTTTGAAGTACTGCTCAATAACTCCAAAAGGCATGTCCAGACCAGGCGAGGATACCTGCAATTCAAAATCCTCTTTGTTGCGGTCGAGTCCATTTTCAATATACCTGTGAATTGCCGCGCATTCATCAATTGTTATCCCTTCATTCTTGTCGGCCAGCACAGTAATCCTGTTGGCATTGCTTACTTTAGCAGAAACGAGAAATAGTCCGGTTCCCTTTATGTACTCCTCAACCAATCCCTGTATTTTCTGTTTTTCTATCATTTTACAAAAACCGATAACAAAATAGGGGACTCTGGTCCCCTAGAAATACCCCTCAATTCGTGGACAAAGGTACATATTTATATTAATTCACCAAAAAAAACAGCATTAATATTGAAGTATTATACTTGTGATTCAAAGACGTAGCATGAATATCAACAAACATTTCGATCTTTGCAAATGACTTAAAACTAACATGGAGCAGTTTAATTATTCTGTGTGAACAGGTGATACAGGCAGATATATATTGCAGAAATGACAGATCGGTTCTTGAGAATTGTACTTTATGTCCGAGGGAGTGCCGGGTAAACAGATTTGAGGGAGGAACGGGATATTGCGGGACGGATGCCGGATTAAATATTGCAACGATCTGTGTACACAAAGGTGAAGAACCTGTTATAAATGGAACATATGGCATTTGTAATGTCTTTTTTGCAGGTTGTAATCTTCATTGCCTTTTTTGTCAGAATCATGAAATCAGCAGGGGAGGATCAGTAATCAGGAATAACGTTACACAACTGGAAGAAGTTCTTGATAAAATAGAGCAGATTCTGTCAAAAGGTATACAGGCTGTCGGGTTTGTGTCTCCCTCTCACGTGGTGCCACAGGTGAAAGCAATAATAGAAGGTCTGAATTTGCGAGGTCATAATCCTATAACTGTGTATAATACAAATAGCTATGATAAACTCGAAACAATCCGAAGTCTTTCCGGATTAATTGATGTGTATTTGCCTGATTATAAATATGTAAATACTGAAATTGCATCAGAGTATTCAGATGCTGCAGATTACCCGGTAATAGCGCTGAAAGCAATTAAGGAGATGTATTATCAGAAGGGATCAACCCTTGCTATTGATGATAGTGGCAGCATAGAAAATGGATTGCTGATCAGACATCTTGTGTTGCCCGGGCATGTCGCTGAGAGTAAAAGTGTTCTTATGTCGATAGCTGAAGAGTTATCCCCGGGAGTTCATCTTTCGCTAATGTCACAATACCATCCTATAGCGCAGGTTCAAAATCATCCTGTACTTAACCGTTCGGTTTATAAAGCAGAATATGAGTCGGTTGTTGAAGCGATGGAAGATCTTGGGTTCAGAAATGGATGGGTTCAGGATAAGGATAGCAGTCTGAATTGCAGACCAGACTTTAGTAAGGAGCAACCGTTTGAATGACCGGCCTTCCCCTTATACTCTCCCGTTAGGAGGCAAATTAAAACTTTGCGACCTTTGCATAAAATCTTTGCGACCTTTGCGGTTAAATGTGGTTAATTCCTATTTTTGTAGAAAAAAATTCCCAGGTGGTTTATCTGACTAATAAGCGAAAAATAATTAATGACCCTGTTTATGGTTTTATAAGTATTCCGGGAGATTTTGTTTTTGACCTCATCGAGCATCCCTGGTTTCAGAGATTACGAAATATAAAGCAGCTGGGATTGACAAGCTTCGTATATCCGGGTGCAAATCACAGCAGGTTTCAGCATGGACTTGGAGCTTTACATCTGATGAATATGGCTATTGCCACTCTCAGGAGCAAGGAAGTCATAATATCTCCTGTTGAGGAAGAAGCCACTCTTATAGCGATATTACTTCATGATGCCGGGCATGGTCCATTTTCGCATGCACTGGAAAATTCAATAATCGGTGGCATTACACATGAAGATATGTCACTTCTGCTTATGAGAAAGCTGAATGAAAGATACAGCGGCAGACTGGATCTGGCAATTGAAATCTTTACAGGTACATACCGCAGGAAATTTTTGCATGAGCTGATTTCGGGACAGATAGATATGGACAGGCTTGATTATCTGCGAAGGGATAGTTTCTTCACGGGTGTTATTGAAGGATCGGTAGGATCGGACAGGATAATAAGGATGCTTAATGTTGTCGACGATTGTCTGGTTGTAGAAGAAAAAGGGATCTATTCGCTCGAAAAATTTCTTATCGCCCGTCGCCTGATGTACTGGCAGGTTTACATGCATAAGACCGTCATTTCTTCAGAAAGCCTGCTGGTAAAAACACTTAAACGGGCAAAAGAACTTGCCGATCAGGGATATGATTTATATACTACTCCGGCACTCAGATTCTTTCTTTACAATAATCTCGGTCAGTCCGATCTCACAGATAACGGAAAATTTACTCCCGGACTGATTGCTTCAAATTTTACAAGACTTGATGATGCGGATATACTTGTTTCTGCAAAATACTGGGCCGACGCTTCAGATAAGGTTCTTTCAGATTTGTCGGGCAGGCTACTAAGAAGGGATCTTTTTGCCATTGAGCTGCAAAATGAACCATTCCCTGTAAAAAGGGTCAAGGAACTTAGTAATTCAGCAGGAAGACTGATGAATGTACAGCCAGAGTTGGAAGACTATTATGTTTTTACTAATAGTATTTCTAATCTGGCATACACACCCGATACTCCAGAAGTTAAAATACTGCTAAAAAATGGGAAAACTGCTGAAATTTCAACTGTTTCGGATATGTTTGACCACAGATTTCTTTCAGAGAGAATAACAAAATACTTCCTTTGCTATCCAAAAGAATGTCGATAATTAAAATTTGAATATTATGGAATTTACTGCAGCAACAATTGCCGGATTTTTAACTGGTGAAATAGAAGGAAACCCCGATGTTAAGGTAAATACTATAGCTAAAATAGAAGAGGGGCAGAATGGTGCTTTGTCATTCCTTGCCAATCCGAAATATGAACATTATATATACGAAACAAAGTCTTCTATAGTGCTTGTTAATAAAAGTTTTGTACCATCCGCTAAAGTTCATGCCACTCTTATCAAAGTAGAAAACTCATACGAGGCATTTGCCTCTCTTCTTCGACTTGTTGATCACGCAAGGCCTAGAAAAAAAGGAATCCATTCCACTGCTATTATTGAGACCACTGCTAAAATCGGTTCTGATGTATTCATCGGACCATATACATATATTGGTGAGAATTGTGTAATAGGTGATGGATGCTCTGTTTATCCGCACGTTTACATCGGAGATAACACGACACTGGGAAATAATTGTACAATTAATCCAGGAGTAAAAGTTTATCATGATTGTATTATTGGTGAAGGTTGCATCGTTCATGCCGGAAGTGTGATCGGGAGTGATGGTTTCGGATTTGCTCCACAGTCTGACAATGAATATATGAAGATCCCCCAGATCGGAAATGTGGTACTTGAAGATCATGTTGAGATCGGAGCAAATGTTACAATTGACCGCGCTACAATGGGTTCAACTATTATAAGAAAAGGTGTTAAGCTTGATAATCTCATTATGATAGGACATAATGTTGAGGTGGGAGAAAACACTGTAATGGCAGCCCAGACAGGAATTTCCGGATCAACAAAAGTCGGAAAGAATTGTATGTTTGGCGGACAGGTGGGACTCGCAGGACATCTTAAAATTGCGAATGGGACAAAAATAGGAGCACAGGGCGGAATTCTCGGAGATGTTAAAGAAGAAAACACAGTTATTCTTGGTTCGCCGGCTATCGAGCTAAGACAATATCTCAAATCTTCAGTTGTTTTTAAAAAACTTCCTGAATTGAAGTTAAAAATTGATTTACTTGAAAAGGAGATAGAGTCTCTGAAAAAGAAGTAGTTATGTTTTAGTCCCTGTTGAAATAGCTGGTAATACATTCAGTTAAAGNACAAATTTATGGATTGTTCGGATTTTTTTTATTTTTTTTGTACCCGTAATTTAATAATTAACACTGATGAGTGAAAAACAAAGGACGCTGGCAAAAGAGATTAGCCTTACCGGAAAGGGGTTGCATTCAGGAAATAGTGTAACAATTACATTTAAACCGGCTCCTGTAAATCACGGCTATAAATTTTGCAGGGTAGACCTTCCGGGTAAACCTGTAATTGATGCTCTTGCTGAACATGTTACAGATACTTCGAGAGGTACAACACTCGTACAAAACAATGCTTCCGTAACAACTATTGAACATGTTATGGCCGCTTTTCATGGCTTGCGTGTTGATAATGCAATGATAGAGTTAAATGGCCCAGAGACCCCTATAATGGGAGGTTCTGCATGGAAATTTGTTGAAGCTATTAAGGAAGCGGGTATTGTTGATCAGAAAGAAGACAGGAATTATTTCATTGTCAAACAAAAGATTACCTTCTCTGATGAAGAACATGGTGTAGATCTTATAGTATATCCCGATGATCATTTCAGCGTCAATGTTCTTATCGATTATAATTCAAAGATTCTGGGGAACCAGTACTCGATACTTGATTCAATTGACGACTTCGAAGAAAAGATATGCAAAAGCCGCACGTTTGTGTTTTTTCATGAATTGGAGCCACTTTTTAATAAGGGACTTATNCGGGGTGGCGATCTCGATAATGCAATTGTCATTCTCGAAAAAGAGGTTGAACAGGCTGAAATAGATCGGATTGCCAAACTCTTTAACAGGCCTGGAATAAGCACTCATACTGCGGGAATACTTAATAATACCGAATTACGTTACCCCAACGAGCCGGCACGGCATAAGCTCCTCGACATTATGGGTGACATTGCCCTTGTCGGTCACCCTATAAAAGGTAAAATAGTCGCAACACGTCCTGGCCATTATGCCAATACACGGTTGGCAAGGATCATCAGGCAGGAGATGAAAAAAGCACTTTCAAAACATAATATTCCTGTATATGATGCTTCACTACCTCCGGTTTTTACTGTTGAAGAGATTAAGAAAAGGCTACCTCACAGGTTCCCTTTCTTAATGGTTGATAAAATAATAGCACTCGATGAATCGTCAATAGTTGGAATCAAGAATGTTACATTTAATGAATCTTTCTTTCAGGGTCATTTTCCTGATGAACCTATTATGCCGGGAGTCCTGTTGGTTGAAGCTCTGGCACAGACAGGTGGATTACTTATTCTGAATAATGTTGAAGAACCAGAAAAGTATTCAACCTATTTTCTTAAAATCGACAAGCTTAAGTTTAAACATAAAGTAGTTCCGGGAGATACAGTGATACTTAAAATGGAATTGGCTGATGTTATGCGAAGAGGAATAGCTACAATGTTTGGTCAGGCATTTGTTGGGAACAAACTGGTTTTAGAAGGAGAAATGACTGCTCAAGTTGTAAAAAACAAATAATTGNTCAATGATCTCAAAATTAGCTTTTATCCATCCTGATGCAAAGTTAGGTAAAAATGTTACAGTTGATCCCTTTGCATATATCGCAGGTAATGTAACTATAGGTGAAGGAACATGGGTCGGCCCTAACTCAACTGTCATGGATGGAGCCAGAATCGGAAAGAAATGCAGAATATTCCCCTCGGCAGTTGTTTCAGGAATACCACAGGATCTTAAGTTCAGAGGGGAGGAGTCAACTACTGAAATTGGTGACAACACAACTATAAGAGAGTGCGCTACAATAAACAGGGGTACTGCTGCAGTCGGAAAGACAATTATTGGAAACGATTGTCTTTTAATGGCTTATTCTCATGTTGGTCACGACTGTTCGATCGGAAACAACTCTATAATCGGGAATTCCTCAAGTCTGGCTGGAGAGGTGACTGTTGGTGACTGGGCTATATTAAGCGGAGGTACTCTGGTTCATCAATTTACTCATATAGGAGCTCATG
>JGI24136J36422_10000597_pt1 | contig 13768 bp, 13 predicted proteins | sample BarGraNGADG00212_2_FD_36422 | JGI IMG/M metagenome (IMG submission 36422)
ATTCGGTTTTGTTGTTTTTGCCATAAATATGCTGAATTAATAATAATGAACAGGGTTTGTGTTGATTTTTGAAATAAGGAATGCAAAATTAGGAAATTTTTCGATCAAAATGCCATAAATCAAATCTTTTGCAAACCTTTCACTCTCATAATGCCCGATATCCGCAAGGAGTAACTGTGTATTTGCCTCAAAAAATTCATGGTATTTAAGGTCTGCCGTCAGAAAAGCATCGGCACCTGATATTATTGCTTCAGGGATCAGAAATGCTCCCGAGCCGGTACAAACTGCTATACGGGAGATTTTTTTGCCACTTAATTCTGAATGCCGCATGCAGGGAAGCCCTATTTGCTTTTTCACTTTTTCGAGAAATTGTACTTCCGTCATTGCCGGATCCAGCTCACCAACCATCCCGCTACCGGCAAATCCTGCAGTATTTGAGAGCGGATAGATGTCATAGGCGACTTCCTCGTAAGGATGGTTTTTCAGCAGGGCAGCTACAAGCCGGTGTTCAAGAAACCGTGGGAAGATTATCTCAATGCGTGATTCTGTTTCAAAATGAACAATATTTTTCTCGCCAACAAAAGGATTTGCATTCTCGGAAGCCCTGAAGGTGCCTTGTCCGGTAAGATTGTAACTGCAACAATCGTAGTTGCCGATATGACCGGCACCCACTTCGAACAATGCTTGTCTTACGCGATCCGAATGATCAACCGGGCAGAAGGTCACCAGTTTTGACAATAATCCTTTTCCCGGTGAAAGGATCCTGCAATTTTTTATTCCAAGAAGATCACAGAACCAGGCATTCAATCCGTTTACTGAATTGTCCAGATTTGTATGCATGGCATAAACGGCAATATGGTTTTGGATGGCCTTCACGGTCAGACGCTGAATGGGATCCGCCTCAACAAGTCGTTTCAGCCCTTTAAAGATCAGGGGATGATGCGAGATCACAAGTTTGCAATCATTTTGCAATGCCTCATCCAGGACTTCATCCGTAATGTCGAGTGCAATCAGTACGTTGGAAATTTCAGCATCCGGATTTCCAATAATAAGCCCGGCATTGTCATAATCTTCCTGAAATTCAAGCGGTGCAAAGTGTTCAAGAACCTGTTGTATCTCCCGGATGGTCATATTCAATTTCACTTAAATTGATTAATAAAGTACAAAAATACATTTCTTTTTGCGGAATCCTTTCTGTTCATATGTTGTTGGAAAGTTTTCCTGTCTCTATCCATTTCGGGAGATAAAATTTTCAACCTTTGAAAGGTGTAAATACCTACCAGAGATTCAGGCATGAAAAGGACAACCGTTTATATCATTGAAAAGGAGGCACCCGTTGCCAATCTGATCAGGTATCACTTGCTTTCGCACCAAGCCAAGCACGTCCAGGTGTTTCCGACCCCGGCAGAATGCCTCTACTTCATGCAAAAAAAATCAATACCGGATTTTTTAATCGCCGACCTTGAACATCCGGAAATCAATGGACCAGNTTTTCTGAAGTCCGTATTGCAGTCTTTCCCGGGAATAAGAACCCTGTTTCTTTCTCCCTTTACAGATGATTCGCTCGTTACACAACTGATGGAAGATGGTGCAACCGATTACATTTATAAATCGGGCCGGAGGGAGGAATGGATCCATGAACTGGTAAAGAACATGGAATTCCTGATCCGGGAAAAAAGCCAGGCAATTTAGGTTAACTTTTCATTAATATTTCATCCTGATCTGAAAATACCCACCCTAACAGGTGCTCTTTTAACATTTTTTCATAATTTAGCCTTTTTCGTAAGAATGAGGTTTTTACAGATACTCTTACTCCCGTTTGCTTTTTGTTACGGAATGATCATACTGGTGAGGAACCTTCTCTTTGACTTAGGTGTCCTTCCTTCAGAAAAATTTGATATTCCGGTCATCTCTGTGGGGAATCTTTCCTTCGGAGGTACCGGGAAAACGCCCCACATCGAATATCTTATCAGGCTCATGGGCGACCGCATGCTTACCGCAACACTGAGCCGTGGCTATGGCAGGGAGAGTAAGGGATTTATCCTGGCTTCCCGAAGGTCGAATGTTAAATATATCGGAGATGAACCCCTCCAGTTCGTAAAAAAATTTCACAACATCAAGGTTGCCGTTGATGAAAAAAGGGTCCGGGGCATCCATAAGCTGATGGATAAATTTCCCGACCTCGGACTGGTTTTATTGGATGACGCCTTCCAGCACCGATGGGTAAAACCGGGTATTACCATCCTCCTGACCGATTATCATCAACTTTTTACCGAAGATCATGTGGTACCTTCCGGGCGGTTAAGGGAATTCCGTTCCGGGGCAAAGCGGGCGGATATTATCATCGTGACAAAAACACCGAAAGTATTTTCCCCCATTACCCGGAGAAGGATACTGGAAGATCTGAAACCCCGGCCTTCCCAGCAACTTTTCTTTTCTTTCATCACNTATGGAAGTCCGGTTCCGGTCAATGAAGAACAGGACCTGGCAATCCTTCAAAAGCTAAGCTATATCCTTTTATTTACCGGGATCGCGAATGATTATCCACTCCAGGAGGAAGTCAGGAGAAAATGTTCGGAATTCAACATTCTGAAATTTCCTGATCATCACCAATACGAAATGAAAGACCTGGAGAATATCCGGTCACGCTTCGAGGATCTTCCGTCACGAAAAAAAATCATCCTGACGACAGAAAAGGATATAATGAGGCTGAAAATTCCAGAGTTCAGTAATTTTTTAAAAAATCTTCCGTTATTTTACCTTCCTATCGAAATCGACTTTCACGAGAAAGACAAGCAGATATTTGACAAACTGATTACAGACTATGTTGGACAGAATCAAAGAAACCGTTGAATTTTTACAAGCCCGGATATCCCTGAAACCGGATATCGGAATTATTCTTGGAACAGGGCTGGGCGGCCTTGTCAATGAGATTGAAATTCTTCATACCATTCCCTATACTACGATTCCGAATTTCCCCGTTTCCACAGTCGACGGTCACAACGGCCAACTGATTTTCGGGAAAATGAGCGGAAAAAACATTGTTGCTATGCAAGGGCGCTTTCATTATTATGAAGGTTATTCCATGCAGGAGGTCGCATTTCCCGTACGTGTGATGAAACTTCTCGGGATCCATTTCCTGATCGTTTCCAATGCAAGCGGCGGGGTAAACCCATCGTTCGAAGTCGGCGACCTCATGATCATCGAGGATCATATAAACCTTATGAAGGACAACCCGCTCATCGGCCGCAATGATGACAAGTTGGGAACCCGTTTCCCAGATATGGGCCATGCTTACGACCGAGAACTGATTGCGAAGGTATTTATCATTGCCCGCAAGCATGGTATCCATCTGCAGAAAGGAATTTATGCGGCCGTTTCAGGACCAACTTTTGAAACTCCGGCAGAATATCTCTATATCCGTACCATCGGGGCCGATGCAGTGGGGATGTCAACGGTTCCCGAAGTGATTGCCGCCCGTCACATGGGATTGCGTGTCTTTGCATTTTCGGTGATTTCCGATCTCGGAGTACCCGGAAAGATCGTTGAGATCACGCACCAGGATGTGATCCTGGCAGCAAGTAACGTTGAACCCAAGATGACGAAAATCTTAAAGGAGTTGATCGGAACCCTCGACTGATCCTAATTCAGGTTTATATCCATGATTTTTAATTTCCATCGTATCCCGATCCTGCACTTTTTTTGTCCCAAGGGGATGATTGCCATGCTGACGCCGAGGAGGGAAGCGCTGATGATCATGGTTTGCGGTACGAATACCTGTTCCTTATTGATCAGGTTATTGAATGAATCAAGAATAAAATAACCGGTTCCTGCGATAAAAAGAAACCTGGTCATGAGCTTCGGGAAATGATAATTCTTGTAAACTGCGCTGATATCGGATAGCGGAATTATGGTGCGGGGGCCGATCGTCACTGAACTGTCGGTGAGGTTCCACAAGAAACTTTTCACAATTACATTCTGTTTTTTCGTCCGTATCTTTACATCATCGCCGAGGTAAAATGCATACCGGGTCGAAGTCCCGATCTTCTCAAGGACCAGTGTTTTCTGAGCAAATGCGCCTGAAAAGGCAGCAAAGAGTACCAAAAGCAAGATCAGCTTTCTCATGATCATAATAACTTATGCTAAGTTACTATTTTTTGCGCCGTACCGTTTAAAATTTAAGGGGTTTTGATTTGGCCCGTTTCACAGACGCGCACCAATAAGAGACTTTTGATATGGCACGCATCACTGAGGCGCGCAAATATGAGAATTGATTACTTTTGTTCCTCCTATGAGGAAATACGCTACCCTTTTACTTCTTGTTCTGTTGTCCGCCAGGTGCAGTGAGGATGAAGAGCGAGGTCAGAAGTCAGAAGTCAGAAGGCCGAAGACCGAAATCAGAAGGCCGAAGTCTGAGGTCGGAAGTCAGAAGTGGGAAGTCAAAAAATCTCAAACCTCAGACCTCAGACCTCGGACCTCAAACCTCAGACCTCGGACCTCAAACCTCAGATCTCGGACCTCAGACCTCCGACCTCAGACCTCAGACCTCAGACCTCAGATCATCGACACCACCCTCATCAGAAAGCTGATCCGGTTGCGCAATGCGAATCTTGAGATCGATTTTCGGGAACCGGTTAACCGTGCGTACCTTTTCTCTCCTGTCGAAAATCCCGAGTTCTCATCGATGATCCTGTTGAGCCATGAACGTTCCATCCGGATCAACTTTGACAATGATATCCTTGATAATACTGACCGTTACTATACAAATGGGATCCGTTTTGATTTTATCAGCCCTTACCTGAAACAATCACCGTTGTCGTGGCTGATGGTTCCTTACTGGGGAAATGGGATCAATTATTACGGCGTGTCAATTGGCCAGAACATGTACACACCGTTTTCGACAAAAGTCGGCGGCATTCATCCAGGCGACAGACCTTATGCCGCTTATCTTTTCATTGGTGGTTTCAAGATCTCCAACGACCCGGGTAAGAAATTCCGACAGACCAGCGAAATCGACCTTGGTGTGATCGGGCCATCGTCGTTTGGAGACTTTGTGCAGAAGTCGTTTCATAACAGCGTACCTACGAACAACGAACCACTGGGATGGGAAAACCAGATCCAGGACGACCTGGTTCTAAACTATAACCTTGCCTATGAGAAAGGCATTTTCAGCAACCGGCGAATTGACCTGAACCTGAATGCGGTTGGAGCATTGGGAACCCTGTATACCAATATGGGAGGGGGTTTTCAATTTCGTGCCGGACTGATGAATCAGTATTTTGGTTCATACGGTTATTCACGGATGAAGGTCAATAATGCAAAAGGATATTCAAAATTCCAGGCCTTTGTTTTCGTTACTTCTCTTGGAAAACTGGTGGGTTATGATGCAACACTGGAAGGCGGTATGTTTAACAAGTCGAGTATTTACATCCTAAAAAGCAGTGAGCTATCCCGTTTCACCTACCAGGGGACATTCGGTATCACATTGTCGTTTGCAGGGATCCAGCTGGATGTTGAACAATTTTTGTTAAGCCCTGAGTTTCATAGCTGTGCATGGCACAAATGGGTGCACATCGGCGTGACCTTCGGTATGTGATTGTTGAAAAATAAATCACGGTGCCTTTGTGTTTACCTTGCGAATAAGTTCTATTTTTGAAAGATGGAAGAATTTAATAACAGCGCCGCAGAAGCCGGTAATTCAGGCAGGATTGCTCCTGCTTCAGGTCAGGGACTTGTAAGAAAAAAGCCCAGAAAGGCGCCGGGTACAGATCTTGTTCTTGAGCATGGGAAAGTGCCTCCCCAGGCAGTGGATCTTGAGGAAGCCGTGATCGGGGCCATGATGCTTGAAAAAGACAAGCTGGCTGCCGTTATCGAGTTGCTGAAACCTGAGGTTTTTTACAAGAGCGAACACCAGCTTATCTTCGGTGCAATCACACGGTTATTTTCCCAGGTTAAGCCGGTAGATATTCTCACCGTGACAGATGAACTCAGGCAATCAGGGGAACTGGAATTGGTAGGAGGTCCATATTATATTGCGATGCTGACAAACCGGGTTGCATCGTCGGCAAATATTGAATTCCATTCGAGGATTATTCTTCAAAAACATATTCAGCGTGAGTTGATCCGGATATCTTCTGCCATCATAAAGGATGCGTTTGAAGATACGACGGATGTTTTTGAACTCCTTGACCGTGCTGAAGGCAACCTGTTTGCCGTTAGTGAGACCAGTATCCGCAGGAATGTCAGGAGCATGCAATCATTGGTGAAAGAGGCGGTAGCTGAAATTGCAGCGGGGCGGTCGCATGACGGGCATCTNCGCGGTGTGGGTTCCGGGTTTACAGAAATCGACCGGATCACCTCAGGCTGGCAGAAATCCGACCTGATCATTCTTGCTTCCCGCCCGGGGATGGGAAAAACGGCAATGGCACTGACCATGGCCCGCAATATTGCAGTAGATTTTAAAAAGCCTGTAGCTTTGTTCTCCCTTGAAATGTCGGCTGTTCAGCTGGTTACGCGTCTCATCGCCAGTGAAACGGAAATCAGCGCTGAGAAGCTAAGACGTGGTAACCTGGAAGACTATGAATGGGAACAGCTCAATTCCCGTATCTCCACATTGATCGATGCACCTTTGTTTATCGATGACACACCCGCACTGACGATCTTCGAACTCCGGGCAAAGTGCCGGCGGTTGAAAACACAGCATGATATTCAAATCGTGATCCTCGACTATTTGCAATTAATGCAGGGAGCACCGGAACATAAGGGAAACCGGGAACAGGAGATCAGTAATATCTCCCGGTCNCTCAAGGCCTTGTCAAAGGAGCTGGATGTNCCGATCATCGCCTTGTCGCAGTTGAGCCGCGAAGTTGAGAAAAGACTCGTCAAGAAACCCATCCTCTCCGACCTTCGTGAATCGGGATCCATCGAACAGGATGCCGATATGGTTCTTTTCATNTACCGTCCGGAATATTATAAGATTGANGATGATGCTTATGGCGGCCCGGTGGAAGGGGTTGCAGAGATCAGTATTGCAAAGAACCGTAATGGTGCAACGAAAGATGTCAAGCTGAAATTCGTTGCACGGTTTGCAAAATTCTTGGACCTGGAAATCGATTATTCCTCCCTGAATACTATATCTCCAGGTGCATCGTTTGATGCTCCTGGCAGGACCCGAACGGTCATGTCAAAAATGAACGATGATGAGAGGAATGAGACTGCTTTTTAACCGGATCCGGTTTTCACTTTTATTCTTTTTTCTTTTACTTGTGCAGGGATTACAGGCAGCCTATGTTTTGATCCCGATGGATGAAACTCAGAAGAATCACCTGAAATCTTATGGTATTGCCTACTGGATCCTGAAGCATGATGTTGAGGTAGACTGGCTGCTGAATTACCGTGGAGGCAGTTTCCTTGCCCAATATTCAAAACCCATCGAAAATGAATGTGTGATCCGGGGTGTNACTTTTGAAGTCCTTGCAGATGTGCAGGCTGCCGCGATCCTGCAGGAAATTTCCGATCCGCAGGTCAACATGGAAAATATCAAGCTTCACAAAGCTCCTAAGATCGCCGTTTATTCTCCGAAGAACAAATTGCCTTGGGATGATGCCGTGACTCTGGTGCTTACCTATGCAGAAATTCCTTATGACGTGTTATATGATGAGGAGATCATGGCGGGAGTGTTACCGCTATACAACTGGCTTCACCTGCACCATGAAGATTTTACCGGGCAATACGGAAAATTCTGGTCCGCTTACCGCAATTATCCCTGGTACCAGGAAGATGTAAGAATCAACGAGGAGATCGCCCATAAGTTGGGTTTTCAAAAGGTTTCGCAGCTCAAGCTTTCGGTTGCGCAGAAAATCCGGGATTTTGTTTCCGGTGGCGGGTATATGTTTGCCATGTGTTCAGCTCCCGACAGTTATGATATTGCCCTTGCAGCAGAAGGAGATGATATCTGCGATGTTATGTTCGATGGAGATCTACCTGATCCAAATGCACAAGCGAAGCTGGACTTCAGTAAATGCTTTGCATTTGAGAACTTCAAGCTCACCATGAATCCCTATGTTTATGAAAAATCGAACATCGATGTGACCAATACGCGCCCAAGAAACCTTAACGAAACCAATGATTATTTCACCCTCTTCGAATTTTCCGCCAAGTGGGATCCTGTTCCCACCATGCTTTGCCAGGATCATGAGACCGTGATAAAGGGATTTATGGGGCAAACGACAGCCTTCAATGAGAAGACGATCAAATCATCGGTTACGATCATGGGAGAAAACAAGGGAATTGGTGAGGCACGTTACATTCATGCAGATTTCGGGAAAGGCACATTCACCTTCCTTGGAGGCCATGATCCGGAAGATTATCAACACCTGGTCGGCGATCCGCCTACCGATCTGAGTCTGCATCCCAACTCACCGGGATACCGGCTGATCCTGAATAATGTATTATTTCCTGCAGCAAAAAAGGAAAAAAGGAAAACCTGAACACCCTCAATTTTTCAGGTAGAATTTNTTCTTCCGTACGTTGAACTCTGAGGTATTAAAATAATACCAAATCACATCTGANCAACCGTCACCGGTAACGAAATCAATATAGCCGTCGGGAATCTCTGCCTCCGGAACATGCACATCAATGATTCCCCCTTTGATCCAGGGACAGCTGAATGAATCCTGTAAAGTGTCACGGATAGAAGCTGAAAAAGTATAGCCTTTTGAAGAAAGTCCGGCTATATTCCCATGCACAAGAAAAAGAATATCCTTTCCGGAAACAAGCGAGGAAGTCAGTGTTTTATATTTGCTGGTTATGTCAACTTTGATCGTTCCTCCGCCAATGGCCTTGTTTATGGATCCATGTGAAATATGATCCGAGAATACAACCTGACCNAAGGCATTGACCCCTTCATTGGCAATACTGTCAACCCCGTCGACCCTCGCATAATCCTCATAATAGCTTTGGAAGAAAGCCCTCGCATAAGAACCTTTCTGAAGAATATCACCCGACACAAGCACTTTGATCCATCCGGAACGTTGTATACTATCCGGAGAAATTACTGAATAGAAAACGAAATCATACTCCATCTTCGACGAATCGTAAGTAATGTAAGAACTATCGATTACTGCATGGCCATACTTTGCTAATGAAGTATCTAAACGTGATTTGATCAGAAGGTTAAAAACGGCAGTATACGAACTGATTGAGATAATCACATCATTTGCGACATTAACATCAGGGTTCAGATCGATGGAGGTATTTTTCCTGCAGGAATAAAAGAAAAAGAGAAGGATGATGCCCAGCGAAAGGATTGAAATCATTTTCATTTCAATATCCGGGTTTTAAGATTTGTTAAGTTCAGATTTTCCTGTGGTCGTATACAACATAGGAATAGGCAAATCCGAGTTGGTCATCGGCAGGAAAATCCTCATGTGAAATGATCTCCCATTCCTTAAAATCGATGACCGGAAAAAATACATCACCTTCAAAATTTTTATGGACCCAGGTGAGGTAAAGACGGTCGGTGCAGGGTAAAAACTGCTGATAGATGGAGGCCCCACCGATGATAAAATTCTCTTCACCGGCGCTGCATTTTTCAATTGCTTCTGCCAACGAATAGACAACGGTACATCCTTCAAAAACATCCTCAGGGTTATCAGTGATCACAATATTCTCACGGTTACGCAAAGGCCGAACCGGCAATGAAAGATAGGTCTTTTTCCCCATTATGATCTTATGTCCGGTGGTTATTTTTTTGAACCGTTTCATGTCTTCCGGAATATGCCACAGGAGGTCATTGTTTTTTCCGATGGCGTAATTTTCTGCGATGGCAACGATTATCGAAATCATGGATACTTTTTGTATTAAACAGATATCTGGCCTTTGATGTGCGGATGGGATTGGTAATCCTGCAATCTGAAATCTGAAAAAGAAAAACTTAAAATGTCCTTTGTTTCAGGGTTGATGATCATTTTCGGAAGCGGGAACGGAGTACGGGTAAGCTGAAGTTTTACCTGTTCGAGATGGTTGAGATAGATATGGGCATCGCCGAGGGTATGAATGAACTCGCCGGGTTTCAGGCCGGTAACCTGGGCCATCATCAGGGTCAACAAGGCATAGGAAGCAATGTTGAATGGAACGCCCAGAAAAATATCGCAGCTGCGCTGATACATCTGACAGGACAACTTGTCCCCTGCAACATAAAACTGGAACAGAAGGTGACAAGGCGGCAATGCCATTTTATCAATCTCTCCAACATTCCATGCACTCACTATGTGTCTTCTCGAATCTGGGTTTTTCTTTATGGACTCCACTACACAGGCAATCTGGTCAACATGGGTTCCGTCGGGTTTAGGCCAAGAACGCCATTGGTAGCCATAAACCGGGCCCAGTTCCCCATCGGGTTTGGCCCATTCATCCCATATTGTAACGCCGTTCTCTCGCAGATACTGCACATTGGTGCTGCCTTTCAGGAACCAGAGTAATTCATGTAAGATGGATCGGAGGTGGAGTTTTTTCGTGGTCAGTAAAGGAAAGCCTTCCTGCAGATCAAAACGCATCTGGTAACCGAAAACGCTGATGGTTCCGGTTCCCGTCCGGTCGGGTTTTTTGTATCCGTTTTTCAGGACATGATCGAGAAGGTCAAGATACTGTCTCATTAAATTACGAATTACGATTTACGAATTACGAATGATGTACGATTTCCACCGTTTTTGGGTCGTGTTTGTATTTAAAAAATATCGGAAATAAAATTCCAAGAACCAGTGCATAAGATGCAAACGTAAACCAGATATTCTGCCAGTTTTTAATGCCGTCTTTTGTAAAATAATCAACCACCCATCCGCTGGCCGTTCCACCAAGAAAAGCGCCAAAACCATTGGTCATCAACATAAATAAGCCCTGTGCACTTGCTCTGATATTGATATCGGCTTCTTTTTCAACAAACAGGGAACCAGAGATATTAAAAAAGTCAAAGGCCATACCATAAATTATCATAGATAAAACAAGCAAGATTAGACCGCTGCCAGGGTTGCCAACAGCAAATAGCCCAAATCGAAAGACCCATGCAAAGATGCTCATAAGCATCACCTTTTTAATCCCAAACTTGTATAAAAAAAAGGGAATTGTAAGAATGAATAGTGTTTCAGAGATCTGTGACACCGACATAAGGATACCAGGATGTTTAACGGCAAATGTATCAGGAAAACGGCCTGCAAAATCAAGCAGAAAGGGCTGACCGAATGAATTGGTTATTTGTAAGGCAGCACCGAGAAATAGGGCAAATATGAAGAAGACGATCATTCTTCGTTTCTTGAATAGAACCAGTGCATCTAACCCAAAAGAGCTTAAAGTGGAGGCTTTTTTCTTGATTTTAGATGGAGGACAAGCAGGCATTGTCCAGGAATAAAGCCCAAGCACCAGTGATGCGGCTGAACTAAAGATCAATTGTGAAGGACTAACTTTCCAACCAACCAGATCGATAAGCCACATGGCAAGAATAAAGCCGATGGTTCCCCAAACCCGGATGGGAGGAAAATCTTTCACCACCTTAAATCCTTTTTGTTCAAGTATAATATACGATACAGTATTGTTTAAGGCAATGGTTGGCATGTAGGCCATTGAGTTTAACAGCATAATCCAATAGAACAAGGATGGATCAGATACCGTTGAAGCCCAGAACAACATAACGGCCCCTGCCATATGACACATACCCAACAGGCGTTCAGCATTGACCCACCTGTCAGCAACAATTCCCAATAAAGTAGGCATAAATAATGAAGCCAGCCCCATTGTTGCGTAAATGCCCCCGACCTGTCCACCGGTAAACTTAAGGGTCACGATCATATATCCGCCTAGAGAAATCAGCCAGGATCCCCAAACAAAAAACTGTAGAAAATTAAGGATGATCAAACGTTGTTTTATTCCCATCAGGATTTTTAGTTAAAGGTTAGTTGAGGGGGATCCCGAATAGCTTCGCTCTCGGGATCAATTCGACTAAAAAATTTTTCCGCACTGGTTTGAAAAATTTTAGTCTCATTGAGTTATTTCCGCTTTTTGATTTCATCCCGGATCCGGACTGCTTTTTCATATTCCTCATTCTCAACTGCCGATTGAAGCATTTGATGCAGTTCATCAAGTGAATTTTCGGAATAAGAGGTTTCTTCAGGCACCAACTCATCTTCGGCGGGATCTCCCGGTTTGGCAGTTTCCTGGTCCTCTTCCATCAGGATACCGGCTGCCACCATAATGCTTTCATAAGTATAAACGGGGCAACCGAAACGAAGGGCAAGCGCGATGGCATCGGAGGTCCGGGAATCGATCTCTATTTCTCTTTTTCCATCGGAACACAGCAGCATGGCATAAAAAACCCCTTCGCTGAATTTGTTGATAATGACTTCCGAGATCCGGACATCGAACGATTCGGCAAATGTCTTGAACAGGTCATGGGTAAGGGGCCGGGGAGTTTTTATCTTTTCCAGTTCAATGGCAATGGATTGAGCCTCAAATCCTCCTATGATGATGGGCAGCCGGCGCTTCCCATCCTTCTCACCCAGGATCAGCGCATAGGCGCCACTCTGTGATTGGCTGTATGACATTCCGATAATTTCAAGACGGATTTTTTCCATTTTCCACCTGTCGTTTCCTTAGTACAAACCTACATGAATTTTCTCAAAGTGGCAAATCCCCTAAAAAAAACTGGTCAATTGAAAAATAGTTAATATTTTTGCATCCATTCCAATAGAAAAAAATTTAAATAGATAAGTATGAAGAAAATTATCCTTTTGCTGGTTGCTATCATGATGCCGGCATTTATGTTTGCCAGTGAGGCAGACTTGCAGATTCCGAACCTTTCGGAGAGCCAGAACCACCTCTTGTTATTTGGTTTTCTCATTTGTTTCCTGGGAATGCTTTTCGGTTATTATCAATATCNGAAGGTCAGGAAACTCGGGGCTCATTCTTCCATGCTCGACGTTGCCAAGGTTATCTTTGAAACCTGTAAGACCTACCTTATCCAACAGGGAAAATTCCTTATCATTTTATTTCTGTTTATAGGACTTTGCATTGCGTTCTATTTCGGCGGGCTTCAGCATAATTCCTTCGGAGGAGTATTGCTGATCCTTAGCTGGACCGTCATCGGGATCCTGGGATCATACGGCGTGGCATGGTTCGGGATACGGATGAACACCCTGGCCAATAGTCGTATGGCCTTTGCCTCCCTGGAGAGGAAACCGATCAAATTATTAAACATTCCCCTGGATTCGGGAATGAGCATCGGGGTGATGCTGATCTGCGTGGAACTGATCATGATGCTGATCATACTGCTATTCGTACCCAGGGAATTGGCAGGCGCCAGTTTTATCGGATTCGCCATCGGTGAATCCTTAGGTGCATCCGCACTACGTATTGCCGGTGGTATCTTTACCAAGATCGCCGATATTGGTTCGGACCTGATGAAAGTCGTGTTTAAAATAAAGGAAGATGACCCGAGAAATCCCGGTGTAATTGCCGACTGTACCGGTGACAATGCAGGTGACAGTGTTGGCCCGACTGCTGACGGATTCGAAACCTATGGTGTAACCGGCGTAGCGTTGATCTCTTTTATTGTATTGGCCGTTTCCAATGTTGAGAACCAGATGCAGTTACTTACCTGGATCTTTTTGATGCGTATCCTGATGGTTATTACTTCGATCACAGCATTCTATATCAACAAACTAATCAGTAATGCACTCTACAGTAAAAAAGATGATCTTGATTTTGAACGTCCTCTAAC
>JGI24136J36422_10000628_pt1 | contig 13390 bp, 11 predicted proteins | sample BarGraNGADG00212_2_FD_36422 | JGI IMG/M metagenome (IMG submission 36422)
ATCTGCGAAAGCGCCGAGCCGTTGTCGTCCGTCAGGACGGCCGCCAGCCTGCGGCCCCGTCTTATGTAACCGTCAGCCATGACGGTGGCCGCCGATTCGTTGCGTGCCTTGATGACACGGGAGGCACCATAGTCCTCGAACGAGTCGAGGATAGGGCTCAGGCGCTCGGAATCCACGCTGAAGACGAACCGGATACCCTGTGCCGCCAGGCACCTTGAAATGAATTCACCACCGGAAATCACCGCGCTATTCAACGGAGTCCTCCTTACGTCGAGTTAAGAGATGTCTCGATGACACCCGATTCTCCCCTTGGCCTGGCCCTCCGTTGCGCCCACTAACGCTACCGCCTCGGGCTTGAACAAGTAGTCTACATTTTTCGTTTTCGTTCTCAATGTCGAAGATCGTGACATTCTCGCTGCCCTTGTTTTCCGCCCGAGGTTAACCGTCGCTATGGTTGGTGCACAGGTTCGCGGGCAGCCGCGCGATGTCCAAGCGAAGCGCGCGCGTTTCTTCAAGTAGATATGACCTGTACAGGGTCTCGACCCCGCGATGCAGTACGGTGCCAGTGATGACCTCCCGGCCGAACTCCCGCTGCCAGAAGATATGACCGCGCACATCGATCGTCTCGAAAAACATCTGCGCTGTTCTTTTTCGCAGGCCGCGCGTGGAATTCGACAACAGCCTCAAAATAGTGCTCCGCGCGCTACCGACGATGAGCTCGAGGTGAAAATGTTGCGGGCGATGGAACTCTCTTCACTATTTGCCAGGGCTTCCAGCAACCCGGCCTTCATCTCAAGCGCCTCATCGTGCGGTTCCGAGCTGGAGTCCAGTACCAGGTCAACCAGATGGAGAGCAAGCTGGACCCGGCCTTCTTCAGCTAGAACTCTCGAGCGGGCCAGAACTCTGTCTGGGTCACCGATAAGGCCAACGATCTCTCGTGCGATCTCGGCAGTCGAGGACGGAAAGAGGTGTGAGGCGTTTCCATCGAACCACCCGTGGTAGAGGCGCAGTAACCCCTGCACCACGAAATACGGGTGGCCGTAGATCGGCGCCAAGTACTTGCTTTGCGCGAACTCCTCCGGCCACTCGAAGGAGAGCAGTATCTCTTCAGGCCACTTTCCCTCGTTGAGCATAGAGACAACCTGGTCATCGAGGAACCGCAGGGCCCGAGAGACCGTGAGACACCCGTCCTCGATCTCCTGCGCGCCAGCGACGGCCGCACCGTGGCCGGGAAGCATCAATTCGGGCGATAGGGCCGCCACCGCCTCCAGGGCTTCCGCCCACTCGCGTGCGTACCGCTGCACTTTGAATGGGTTGCCGACGTTCGGGCAGGACCACACCCAGAGGTCGGAAAGGCACACTGTTTTAAGCTCAGGCATCCACACCCATGTCGCGTCATCGGTCTCCCCCATGGCATGCCTCAACTCGAAGGTTGTGCCTCCCAGGTTGAAGCTCGTAGTGTCCCGGTACGTCTCGTCGGGGTAGGTGTAGGTCCTCGAGAACGCCGGTATGTTCTCAGGGATGCCGAACTGGATCCTGTTTATATGCTCGTGGTATGGAAGCATACGCTGGTAGCGGGCGAACCTCTTGCCGACATTCTCGTGAGCCAGGATGATCGGCCGGGGATGGCCGCGCGCTTCTGCGTCCATGAGAATCGACTGCGTCCCGAAGGCATGATCGGCGTGACCGTGTCCATAGATGATGTACCTCACCGGTCTATCCGTAATCGCTCTCACCTCGTCCACGATGCGTGGACCGTTAAACTCCAGCCCGACATCGAAGAGGACGACGCCTTCTGTTGTCTCGATGATGCAGATATTCGAGAAAAGCTGCAGCATGTGCACCCCGTTATCGAACTGCTGCACACCGCCCTGGATGAAGAAAGGCGACTCGTTACCTAGACCTGTTTCCTGTGACACGGCCTACTACCTCCTGGTGTGGATTCGAAGAGATAACACTACTTGCGGGCTATCGCCTCTCTCGTACGACCCGGACATTGCCGTCCTCGTCCTCGAAAACGAGACCGGACCGAATGAGAGCCCTCCTCGCCCTTGCCGTCTTCTCTTTTTCCTCGAAGCATACTATGGCGCAGTTACCACAGGTCGTGTAGGTGTCGAACCTGCGTCGCGCAAGGATTCCCTGTCCGTCGCCAGGATACCCTGGCATCGGCTGGGTCAAGCGGATAAAGTTAGGCAGTTCCGGGTGCTCGGTCATCTTCTGGAAGTATTTCGCCGCGAGCTCTGCAAGCAGTTTCACCATCTCAACATCGTCCTCTGGAATGGGATGGTCCGCCGGAGCCCATGTTGACCACTTGCCATTATGGCTAAGGCCGGCGAAGCCCCCGCAGCTTATCCCGCACCGCGCGTGCAGGCCCTTTTTCGCGTGGGTTATCTCCCGCCCTCCCATGGTAAAGGTCACCCTCTCGGTCAAGCTCATGAAACCAGCAGGGCAAACCCGCAAGCACCTGCCGCATTCGCTGCAGGGGTTTTCGTCAAGCGGCCGGTCGGGTACCAGAGGGGCGTCGCAGACCACCGAACTCAAGGCGACGCGCGCGCCGTACTCCGGGGTCATCACGTTTCCACTCAAGCCGAAGGCCCCGAGCCCGGCCGCCACCGCTGCGTAACGGTGGGAGAACGGCGGCTTCAACCCGGAGACCACGTTCGACCCTTCGCCATAAACACCGTTTGGAGAGAGAGGCACCGCGCGGTAGCCGCGGTTGCGAAGCACATCGGAGATCGCCAGGCCTGCCCTTCCCAGTAGCTGGATGTTCTCATAGAAGTGGTCGCGGTAAGGTTCGGGGTCTTTCTTGGAAAGGTAATCCATAATCGCTTCTTCAGGCTCGACCACCAGGAACGAAACGACCGCCGTGGCTCCAGGAAGGATCTGTTCAGGGTCTGCCTCTGGTGGGCCGGCCAGGCCCTCGGGGCCGGCCACGCCGACCTTTGCCACGCCCGCGTCCAGCGCGACTCCCTTTACTTTCTCTGTAAGTTCTTCGTCCATCTTGCTGCCTTCTTTCATGGTGCTACCAGGTACCTTTCTACAGCCTTCCTACGTTTGCGCTCGTAGAGCCATCCCTGCAAGATAGACCTCGGCTCTAAGCCGAAGTAGTAACGGTGCCAGAGGGTTGATGACGCTAGCGAGTCCTTTGCGATTTCGAAGGTGCTTGCTCTCCGAGAATTACTCTCACGCAGTTTGACCGCGTCAGCGTAGTCCCTCGCCTTCACCATTTCCCCGTCGCCCGTCCCCGGCACGACGATGCCTCCATCGACAAGCGCGTTGAACCGGGACGTGGTTTCCTTGTGCGTGGGGCCGCAGACTAGAGCGCACTGCCCGCACGTGAGCACGTTTGGATCCTTGCACCGCCCCCAGGTACCCACCAGCTCCTGGAAGCGAGAGAGAATGTGGTCCATCTCCTGCTGGTCGTCCGGGAGCTCTTCGGGTTTCGGGAGCTCGGCGAGCAACTCCCTGTCGAATAGGAGTTTTCCTTCCCTTCTGATGAAATCGAACCGCGGCGTCGCATCGCCTGAGGTCCCTCCCCTCAACATGAGGTCACGTCTGATGGTAAGCCTGCCGGCAGGCGGCTGCCTGCCTATCCACCCCTTTATCCAGTGCCTTCCCCACGTCGACCATTTCTTGTCTTCTGACAGGGCATGAAGACCGAAGCATGACGCGTTGCAGAGGTCGATGTTGCGCCGCCGCGCCCGGGGGTGAAGCTCGCCGTTCAGGAGTATGTAATCTTCCTCGTTCTCCTCGAACATGCTTGCCACACAGGTCCTTACGCAGAGCTTGCACTTCGAGCAGTACCCGTCCACGAAGTATCGTGGCGGCATCGTGGGGTCGCTCACGAGGTTGGCGTCGGTCAACACCGTCCCGAGGTGTATGGCCGCACCGTACTCTTCCGTCATTACGTTGCCGGACCAGCCCTGGCCAGCTATTCCGGATGCGATGGCGCCAAAGCGGTGCGAGAAGCTCGGGTGCGTCGAGAAAACGTCGAGTGAGCGCCTGTATGTGTTGTTGGGTGGGACCACCGCGGCACGGTGACCTAGCGAGGTAATATAGTCGGCAAGGTCATTGCAGACCTGGTGCATGCGCTGGTTGGCGTGTACCTGGTCCACGTTGTGCGGCGTGGGGCTCTCCTTGGAGAGGAACTTGTATATTGCGTCTACGTCCATGGGTATAGCCATGACTACGATGGACCGGGCCCCTGGCATTGTGTAGTCGAGGTCTAGCGATGGTGGCCCATCCAGGCGTTCGGGCCCCGCAATGCCGACTACATCGATGCCCTGCCCAAGAACGAACTCCTTGATCTTGTCCTCAATGTGCACTTTCTCACCTCTCATGACGCGTTCCGGCGACTTCTCCAGCCACGGACGGAGCCTCTCCTTCCATGTCCGTTGGCGGTCGGGGACGGTGAGGTGTATCGACGCCGGTCAGATACTCCTCCACCGCTTTCTTCAGCTTGAACTTGTAGACGACGGCCTGATAGAGCGACCTGGGTTCAAACCCGAAGTAGTAGCGCGTCCAGAGAACGAGTGAGGCGAGCGCGTCCTTCACCATCTGGAGCACCCCGACCTTGATTGGATACTTCTTGCGCATGGCGACGGCCTCGGCATAGTCCTTTACCCTTATCCAGGTTCCTGCTTCCGGGCCGGGCACGACTATCCCGCCCGCGATCAGGGCGTTGTACCGGCTCGCCGTCTCCTTTACGTTGGGACCGCAAACGAGCGCGCAGTGGTTGCATGTGACCAGGTTGGGGTCGCGTATCCCTTTGATTCCGAACGTCTTCTCCCCGTGCTCCCGAAGCATCCTGGTCATCTCAAGCTGGTCTGACGGCCACTCCTCCAGGGGCGGGAGCTCATGGATCTTCTCCTGGGGCCACAGCTTGCTGCCGATCACCCGGATCTGGTCATATCGCAGGGCAGCGTCCCCAGTCGTTGCACCCCTCCGCATTAGGTCGAACCTCAGTTTCCCCCTGCGGGCCTCGGGCTTTCTGCCGACCCAGTCCTGGATCCAGTACCAGCCCCACGTGGACCACTTCTTGTCTCTGCTGATGGCGTGCAACCCGAAGCATGAAGCGTTGCAGAGGTCAATGTTGCGCCGCCTGCCCCTGGGGTGCAGCTCCCCGTTCAAGAGAATGTACTCTTCCTCGTCCTCCTCGAACATACAGGACGTGCACGCCCTGGCGCACAGCCTGCACTTATCGCAGTAGTTATCGACGAAATAGCGGGGCGGTATCGCCGGGTCACTGTCGAGCACCGCGTCCGTCACGACCGTGCACAGATAGACTGCGGCCCCGTACTTCTCCGTCATCACGTTCCCGGACCAGCCCTGCCCGGCTATGCCGGCGGCAATCGCCCCGAAGCGGTGCGAGAAGCTGGGGTGCGTGGAAAAATGGTCAAGCGAGCGGCGGTAGGTGTTGTTGGACGGCACTACCTCGGCCCTGTATCCAAGCGACCTGATGTACTCCGCCAGTTCCATGCAGATCTTGAAGGCCCGCTGGTTGCCGAAGAGCTGGTCCACGTTGTGCAGGGTCGGCGTCTCTTTGCCCAGGAACTTGTATATCGCATCTACGTCCATGGGCAGCGCGATCGCAACGATGGACCTGGCCCCCTGCATTGTGTAGTTAAGGTCGAGCGAGGGTGGTCCGTCCAGGCGCTCCGGGCCGGCTATGCCAACCACGTCCACGCCCTTGCTGCGCACGAAGTCCTTGATCTGTTGCTCAACGGTGGCCATCAGCAGCTCTCCTTTTTTGTGCCCGGTTTATTGCCTGGACATCAGTTGCCCCTGTTCTCGAGAGCGACTTATTTTGCAGGTCGCCAAGCTTATCAAAAGGCTCGGAGCGCGCAGCGGGTTCTCGTCAATCAGCTCGGCGATCCTTCGATAGGTGTCTCCTGACATCCTGACCTTCCCCCCTTTCTCACGCTTCGCCATTTCACTCACTTGCTCCCGCAAGCACTCAAAAACGCTCGAGGTATTGCGCAAACTCCGGGTAGATTGAATTGAGCTTGGTGAAGTCCAAATCATAGAACACGTATTTCATGGGCCACGCGAGACCCGACCTCTTGCCTACGTCCTCGCTACCCTCAAGCACGGCTTCCATCTGGTCGAGGGTGAACGAGAAGGCCATCTCGTGGTCCTCCACACGCGCCAGCATGCGATCACCGAAACCCGGCAGAACGACCTGGGGCTTGTTCAAGCGGCGGGTCCTTAGCACCCCCGAGACGCACGTACCTGCGAAACCATGAAACCGGGACTCGATGGCCTCGCCGGTACAGTACCCGTAACCCTGGACCATGCGTACCACTTGGGCTGGTGTCCCGTAGACCACCACAACTTCCGGCTCCATTTCCATATACTCCAGAGGCGCCGCGATGAACCCTGAGTACACGCCCGGCGGAAGCACGTCTTCGACCTGGTGCATGACGAACTTGTTGGCCGTCTCCATGTCCTTCACCCAGCCCATCGCGCACTGCGATTCGGGCACTTTCTCGAGCGGCTGGAACTTCCCCATCCCGAAGAGTTGAAGCACTACTATGCAACCCTCATGCTGGCCGGTTACGAGCACCGGTAGACCCATGCGCCCCGCGACCGACAGTGCTTGGCAATAGGCGAATTTGCGCCCCAGATCCCTCCTTGGCCTGATCGCCCGCGCCCCTTCCACTTCATCGGCGGTAAGCAGCCGTACCCCCACAGGTCGAACCATGAGCCGGAGCGATTCTGTTAATTGCTTTGCCTGTGCGTGCCACTCCACGATGACCCATCCCTCCTCATTCTTTTCCCAGTCCTGCTACCACTACCCACACCACTATACGTGCGCTGCTGGTTCTCGCTGAACGACTCACGAAGGCAACCGTCTTTCATGCTTGCAATATCAGGCCAGCGCGTATTATATTACTATACTAACATGTAAGTATAGTAGTATTTGAAAGGAGAGAGTTTGATGGTTGATGATTTCTTCGAAGGGGTCGAGCAGTTCGAGAGCTCCCTGCTGGGGAGGAGCGCCCCGATGCCGACCTTCTACAGGGACGCCCGCTCGTTCACGGTGGTGCTTCCGGCGAACCTCATGGCGCTCAAGCGCATCCTTCCCGACCCAAGGTTCGTGCCGGCCCAGATCTTCCCGGGCATAGGGGGCATAAACCTGACCGCGTTCGAGTACCGCGAGACGGATATAGACCCGTACAACGAGTTCGCTATCGGCATACTACTCAACAGCCCGCACTTTATGCCCATCCCGGGTTATAACATCCTGCGCCAGTTGAGGCAGGGCATGTTCTGCACCTACATCCAGCACCTGCCGGTGACTACCGAGATCGCGCGCGAAGGCGGGATACAGCTCTTCAACTTCCCGAAGTTCCTGGCGTCGATCGACTTTGAGGACTCCGGCGATTGGATCTCCTGCAGCCTCGCCGAGGGCGACGACCTGATATGCAGGGTCCGCGGGCGCAAGATCCCCGCGCGCAAGAGCGGTACCATCAAGTTCCTGAGCTCGCTGTACCAGGACATGCAGCCGCAGCAGGCCGAGTTCAAGATCAACGCGCGCGAGCACGGCGTCGCCCCGGGCCCGGGCAGGGCGAGCGTGGAGTTGGGAAGCAGGCACCCCTTCGCGCGTGAGCTCTCGAGTCTCCTGCTTTCCAGGCAGCCCCTTGTGTACATCTACATGCCGAGCATGCAGGGTATCCTGTACGGCCCGGAGCATCTATCGTTGGCGTCCGTGGCCTTCTTTCTCGAGAGGGGCGCCGGCATACCACTGGACGACCTCAAGTCGCTTCTCGCCAAACAGGGAAGCGGCAAGAAAAAGGAGCAGTGAGCCATGGCCGGAGACGAGGTGCGGCTGGCGGATGTCCGAAAACGTCTCCTGGCGGACTTCCCGATGCTGGGCGAGATCGCGAAGAGACGGCCGCTCTACTTTAAGAAGCTTTGCAGGACTGTCCGAGACTGCGCGGAGTACAACGTGCGCTTCGCCGAGCCGGCCGCCCTTGAGCTGGACCTGAGGATGGCGACCGACCACGATTTCTTCCCATGGGACCTGGTGAGGGCCGGTCTCGAGTACCGGCTTCTCTCGCTGATAATCCCTTCCAGCGTCGGTGGGGTCGGCGGTCAAGCGGTCTTGTTTGCCCTCGCAATGGAGGAGCTCTGCTCGACCTGCGCCGGAATCGCCAACATCTTCGGCGCGCACGCGCTTGGCGTGTCTCCTTTGCTGGTCGCGGGTTCGCTCGGTCACTGGGAAAGCGTCCTGAGAGAGGTAGCGGAGAAGGAGAAAGAGGGGATACCCGTCCTTATGGCGACGGCTGTGACCGAGCCTTCCGCGGGTACCGATGTCGAGGAGCCGCACACCTTGATGGGCGCCCGTCTCTCGATGGAGGCCAAGCGGGTTCAGGGCGGTTATATGCTTGACGGCGGGAAGTGCTTCATCTCGAATGGTTCAGTCGCGACGTACAATGTGGTTTGCTGCGCAACCGACCGGACGAGACCGCTCGAAACATGGACCTCTTTCCTTGTGCATAAGGACACGGAGGGCTTCTCCGCCCCACGGGTCGAGGACAAGATGGGCCAGCGCGCGTGTCCCGCGGCGGAGCTGTTGTTCGAGGACTGCTTCGTCCCGGATGAAAACGTGCTCGGCTTCGAGGGGGACGGAATGCAGCCCGGGACGTTGTTCACCCTCGCGGCTTCACGCGCTCCGGTGGCGGCGATCGCAACCGGGATCGCGCGCGGCGCGTACGAGAAATTCCTCGAATGGGCGATGACCATGCGCCGTGGCAGAAGGCCTATTGAAGAGCAGGGAATGCAGCTCGCGCTGGCAGAGATGAAGACCAGGATCCAGATCTCCCGCTGGGCCTACATGAACGCCGCGCTCTGCTTCGACAACTCGCTTGGCAAGGTAATGGGAGGCCCTGTCATGAAATCGGTCGCACTAGCGCCGAAGAGTATTCGCACCTCGGAGGCAATGAGGCGGTTTTATCTTTCCTCATTCGGAAGGAAGGTGAGCAAGGCGATGGTAAGCGCCAGCACCTCTGACGACGAGGTGACCCGGGCGCTCGCCTATGCTTCTATGGCAAAGGCGCTGGGTGGTGATACGGCCATGTTCGTGAGCTCGCTCGCCGTCGAGCTTCTGGGCGCCGACCGGTGTGAGCAAAGGCCGTGGATGGAGAAGGCGTTCCGGGACGCCAAGCTCACGCAGATCTACGAAGGGACCAACCAGCTCAACCGCCTGACGTTCTGCATGGCCGACATCGAGCAGACCCTCGCTGTCGAGCAGCGCCCACCGTTGAGGATCATGCTGGGGAGATGAATGGAGGCTATGAAGTTGCTTGAAAGATACCAGATGCTGGACGAAGAAAAGAGGCTCCTTCTGGACTCGATTTCCTCCTTCCGAACCACCGTGCTCGACGATGCAGCACGGGAGTTGGATGAGACACCGCACTCCGGCAGGGTCGAGGAGGTCTGGAGGAAGACGTCCTCACTCGGGCTCCCCTCGGCGCTTCTTTCCGAGCAGGCGGGCGGACAGGGCATGGATTATTACTCTTTCTGCCTTGTCTTATCGGAGGTAGCGCGGGCATCCGCCGGGTTTGGGGCGCTCTTGATGTCCCACAACCTCGCACTCTGGGCACTCGAGAGGACGGGCGAGTGGCAGCCGCCGGAGCACCTGCTTGACGGTCGGGCGCGGGCGGCGCTGGCCTGGCCTCTTTACATTGCGGACGGAGCGTGGGAGGCGCCGTTTGTCCTCGGGGGGTCGAACGCCTGGGGTTTCGTGCTGGCGTCGCAGGACGGTGGTGACACCTGCCTTGTCGCCCCCGGGGACCCGGGCGTTTCGGTTGTCAGCGTGGAGGAACCGTTGGGCTTGCGGGCGGCGGTCCCGTCGGGCCTGGAAGTGAAACCGGCGGCCCCGGTTGAGGTCCTGGGTTCCATTGGTGACGGAGGTATCGAGGAGCTCGAGAAACGACTCCTGCTTGGTGTCGCCGCACTGGCCCACGGCATTACTCGCAATGCCCATGATCAGTCGTACACGTATGCGAAGGAGCGCTACCAGGGTGGAGGTTCGATCATCGGGCACCAGGCTATCAGGATCATGCTCTCAGGCATGGTGGTCGGGGTTGTCTCCGGGGAAGCGTTGATAAGGGAGGCCTGCTCGGGAGACGGTGCACTCCGGATCGTGGAATGCCGTACGGTGAAAGTTCTCGTATGCGAAAGGGCGATGGTGGNGGCGTCGGACGCCGTCCAGGTCCACGGTGGGTATGGNTACATGCGGGACTACGAAGTGGAACGGCTCATGAGGGATGCGAAGTACCTGCAGTCTTACCCCAGGTCTGCGCAGGAAGAGATGCTTGCCACGCTGGTCGACTGACGCCGGCGCGGAGACTTAGAGAGGATGATGGCGCTGGCATAGGCCGCGGACAGGTTCCTGTGACCGCACTTGCGGTTTGAATTGAGGATATGGATGAAGGCGGACATCGTAAGAACTGCGGTGATAACGGGGGCATCCTCTGGCCTCGGAAGGGCGCTCTGCCTGGGGCTGGCCCGGGAAGGGTGGGCGGTCGGAATCACCGATGTGAACATGTCGGGGGCCGAGGACACTTTGCGGGAGGTTGAACGCGCCGGCGGTTGTGGGGCGGTGTTCGAATGCGACGTTTGCGACCCCGCGCGGGTGTCGGTGATGGCAGACTACTTCCACGAAGTCCTGGGAAGTGTTGGGATGCTTGTCAACTGCGCAGGGATAACCGCTGCCGGTTTCATGGGCGACATACCAATCGAAGATTGGAGAAGGGCGNTAGACACGGACCTCATGGGTGTAATACACACATGCCACGCTTTCGTCCCCGTTATGAGNGTGCGCGGNGGGGGGCATATTGTGAATATCGCCTCACTGGCCGGTGTTATCTGCCTGCCCGAGATGGGGCCCTACAACTGCGCAAAGGCGGCGGTTGTCGCCCTGTCCGAGACTCTCAGGACCGAGTTAGCTCCCGCACGTATAGGGGTCACGGTCGTCTGTCCCACGTTCTTCCCTTCCAACCTCCTCGCGACCATGACCTATACCGATGAATCCCAGCGGGATTTCGCCGAAGCGACATTCAGGAATGCGAAGATGACGGCGGAAGAGGTCGCCGATAGAGTAATCAAGGCGGTCCAGAAGAACCGCTTCTATGTCTTCCCGCAACCATCCGCGAGGGTATCCTGGGCACTCAAGCGGTATGCCCCAAGGTTTAACGCGTCAGTAAACCCCTACCTGTACAAGGTCGGCATCGGAAAGCCGCTCATGATGTTTGCAGCTCGCAGGGGAATGGTCTGAGATGCCTGTCTTCGTGGCCATACGGGCCGGCGTTTGTTCGAACGCCCCTGAACAATCGCAGGACAACCGGCAAGTAGTGACCGTTTCGCGCGAGCTGATAAGATAAGTGAAAGCAACCAGGTTCTTACCGCCGCTTCTTTTTCCTGGTCGATTTATCGAGAGTGTCCTTCAAGATGGCTTCCACGTCGAACCCGGTGGGCACGAGCGCCCTCGTGTGGTATTCCAGCAACCTGTCGGCAATCTCCTCGATGTCCACGTCTTTTCTCTCGAGCAAATGTTCCATTATCACGGATATTGTTGCGCCAAGGTTGATCGAGGTAACAAGGTCGACGTCCTCGGGCCTGGTGAGGCCCTTCCTTGCCATCAGTCTGAATTCCTCGCTGTATAGTTTATGTGCGAGTCCCGAGAGCTCGTCAATTTTTTCGCTGAAGACTTCGTCGCGGCCGAGAGCCTCGCGGTAGATGATACGAGTCAGGTTTGGGTTATCGTTATGGAAGCTGAGGATTCGTAGCACGTTCCCTCGCCATGCCTCAAGGATGTTCCCGTTCTCGGAGAAAACTTCGTCCAGCTGGCGGTGATTCTTTTTTAGTATGTCCGCGAATTCAGCGAAGTATGACTCTATCAGCTCAAGAAAGGCCTCTTTCTTGGAGTCGAAGTGCATGTAGAACAGGCCCCTCGAAACCCCGGCCGCTTCGACGATATCGTCGATCGAGGTCAAACGATACCCCTTATCGGCAAACACCCGCTCCGCCGCCCTCAGCAAGCTCTGCCGCCTCTCTTCCCTTGTCATGCGCTTTCTCTTTGCTGTCATCGCCTTTCCCGCGACTCGACGAAATGATTGCTGATTATTGCAGAATAGTGCTTCCATCAGCATGCGGTCTGTAACGATTATACTGACGCTTGAGTATAGTTACAATTTCCGGGCCTCTTTTAGGCTGAACCTGTAGACTCGATCATGATAGTGGTCATCGCGATGCTGTCCGGCCTACAAACGTAGCAGAAGGGGTGACAGTTGACGCGTGGTTTGCCGATCTTCTTACTTTTGATGCGGAGGGAAGGATAGTAACCGATCATCCATACATGATCGACTGGCCCGAGGAACTCCCCCCCTGGCGGAACGCTGATGCGACCATGATCTTCTCGCGCGACGAGACACTGATGGGAAGAACGGAGCTCGAACAGGTTCCAAACCTCAAAGAACACGGCCGTCGAGCTCCTCCATCACACCGGGAAATAAACTGCGCACACAAATATCAATGGCCAATGAGATGATAAAAGTGCGCACCCGCGACAGACCCTCCCGCTCACTCCAACTATTGCGATAGGTGGCTCTCTCGACCATCCAAGGTCGAGGGAGGGTCTGTCGCGGGTGCGCACCTCCAGAAAAGACCGGTGCGAAGCTGTTTTTGTACGCACAAGTCGTAACGTAATGTTACGACCCACGTTACGGCCTCTCGAGAACGCCCAAGCATACCTAACCTTCAGGTGCCCATCGCCAAAGGACAGCTAACTGCTCTGCGAATGAATAACCAGGACAAGCAGCGAACGGTGGGAGGTGGCGTCGTAGGACCGACACCATTTTCTGCACATGGCTGGAGGAGTGGATAAACATGATGCGTTAATGGAAGGACCCATCGAAAGGCGTCTTCTTTGTCGACCCCAACGGATTGAGCATAGGGGTCAGCTTACCTACAATAGAAGCATGAAAACGTTTGTAATCGCGTATCTCTCTTCGATAGTGCCGATGCTCGCAATCGACGGAGTCTGGCTCTTCACAATGTCTAAGAGGTTTTACGCGAAACGTATCGGCTCGCTAATGGGTACATCTCCAAAGCTGATCCCCGCAATCGTTTTCTACCTCGTCTATAACCTCGGCATCGCTCTTCTTGTCACTGTGCCCGCTGTGGACCATGGCACAGCGCTTTTCAGAGTATTCTTATTAGGAGCTGTCCTGGGCCTCGTCGCATATGGCACCTATGATCTGACCAATCAGGCTACGTTAAAAGAATGGCCAACCCTTGTCACTCTGATTGATCTAGCCTGGGGCGCATTGCTCACGGGAGCGGTCAGCGTCATCTCAGTCTCTTTTACACGCCTCGTAAAATG
>JGI24136J36422_10000631_pt1 | contig 13372 bp, 10 predicted proteins | sample BarGraNGADG00212_2_FD_36422 | JGI IMG/M metagenome (IMG submission 36422)
AGTGGTATCATTGCTCAGCCAAAAACTTTTAAACTTTAAACTACCAATACTATCTAAACTGAAGCTTTGATTTTGATTCGGTTTTTATTCTGTTACTAAAATAAGTCCTCGAAATGTATTTAATAATATGATCATGAATATAGATAACTACAAGGTGAAATCTAAGAACGATTTTAAGCTCTCAAAATTAGAGACTTCATCGACATTTAAGCAGCCTGAGAAAAAAGAATTAAAGAAGATGCTCCTTAATGATACGGAAAAAATAGCAGCACTTCAGTATAAATTAAATGCCGAGAATCGCCAAGCTTTATTGATTATTCTACAAGGTATGGATAGTTCGGGGAAGGACAGCAGCATTAAACATATTATGAGTGGTGTTAATCCGCAAGGTGTTTTGGTTCATAGCTTCAAACATCCTTCCGATTTAGAATTAGACCATGATTATTTATGGCGTCATTATTTAAAATTGCCAGAACGCGGACAGATAGCAATTTTTAACCGTTCGCATTATGAAAATGTACTTATCTCAAAAGTACATCCAAAATTAGTTTTGGCAGAACGAATTCCTGGTATTGATTCCATTGAGAAAATAACTAAAAATTTTTGGGTGAAGCGTTATAATCAAATCAATCATTTTGAAAAAAGCATTGCAGAAAGTGGGAAACGTATTTTGAAATTTTTTCTTCACTTGTCAAAGCAAGAACAATGTAAACGTTTTTTAGAAAGAATTGAAAACAAAGAAAAACATTGGAAATTTTCTTCCAGCGATATTATAGAGCGAGATTATTGGGATGATTATCAAAAGGCATATGAAAAAGCAATAATAAATACCAATACAAAAACTGCTCCCTGGTATATCATCCCTGCTGATGATAAATGGTTCACGCATTTGTTGATTGGAAATATTATTTCGCAAGAGTTGAAAAAGATGAACCCGACTTTTCCTTCTATCGATAAAGAAGAAGAAGAATTTATGTTGCAGGCAAGTGAAAAGTTAAAAAAAGAAAGCTGTAATGTAAAAATAAAAAAAGCTTTGGCATGATAAAAATATTTCATTATTTATCTATAGGATTTTATTGAATATATTTAATTATATAGCACCCCAGCTTTTAACGATGTCGATCAGCGCGAGTGGCTTCTCATATACCACCTCCACTTTTCCATGATCAAGATACACCAAGCCTGCATTTCCATCCAGGGTGATTACATTTCCTTCAGAAAGCTCCCGCCTGCCCAGCCGGCACTTATGATTGGGAACGTCAATTTCAAGATCAGTGCAGTTCACAATACAGACCTTTCCCATCTGGCGGGCAACTACTGCAGCATGGGAGGTTCTGGCCCCGCGGGCAGTGAGTATTCCTGCGCAGATGGTGATTCCCTGAATGTCATCAGGGGTGACCATCTCCCTTACGAGGATCACAGGCCCCTCAGCAGAGAACCTTTCCGCCGCCTCACCTGTGAATGCGATTCGACCAGAGGCTACCCCGCTGGATGCGGATATTCCCTCAGCAAGGGGAACATCATGAGAGATCACCTTTTGAATACTGATTGATTCAATATCTACTTCCCGAAGCCTCTCCAGCGCCTTCTGCGGCGAGATTATCCCTTCCTGGCAAAGCTCAACGGCAATTCGAAGAGCCGCAAGCTGCGACCTCTTTCCGTCACGGCTCTGGAGGATATAGAGTTTCCCATCCTGCACTGTAAACTCTATATCCTGCATATCTTTAAAATGGGATTCGATCTTCTTCCCCACTTCAAGGAGTTCCTGATCTACCTGGGGCATGGTTTCCCGTAGCTCCCTGCGTGTGACGGCTGATCGTGCACCGGAAACCACATCTTCTCCCTGGGCGCCGAACTTGAAGTCCAGCAGGAGTTCGTTCTCCCCCGCCCAGGGGTTCCTCGTGAAGGCAACGCCTGCCCCAGAACGTGGACCTATGTTCCCATAGACCATGGCCTGCACGGTGACAGCGGTCCCGCGGGCATTATTCACCAGGTTCATCCTGCGGAATGCCTGCGCCCTGGGATTCATCCAGGACCGAAGGACTGCTTCCACAGCAAGCTCCAGTTGTTCATAAACGTCCTCAGGGAGCTTGCGGCCGCCTGCCAGAAATATCCTTTCATATTCCTCTGCAACGAGCTTAAGACTGCTGGATTCCAGCTCCACTTCATCCAGTACACCATTTTTTTTCATGATATCTTTTAAGAGCGATCTGTATTGCCCGGCATCATGCAAGAAAACTAATTCACCAAAGTTTTCCATCAGTCTCCTGTAACAATCCCAGGAAAAGCGGGGATTTCCTGTCAGGAACATCAATCTGCGAAGTGTTTCCCTGTTGAGACCTACGTTTAGCAATGTTTCCATAACGCCAGGCATCGTGACCGGGGCGCCAGATCTCACAGATACAAGAAGCGGTTTTCGTCCACCGAATGCAAGTCCTGTGGATGCCTCTATGAATGCGATCCCTTGACGCAGTATATCTGGCACGTCTCCGGGGAGTTTCCCTCCATTGCGGTAGTATTCCTCGCATATTGAAATGTTCAAAGAGAAGCCGGGTGGAACTGGAATCCCAAGATTTGCAATTCTTGCCAGGTTAGCTGCCTTATTGCCGAAATCTTCAGATGTTATCTTGCCCTGGGGGCTATGCCCGAACGTAACCATTCTTGGAAAATCGCTTGCCATAAAATCTATCTCCTCATGCTTTCAAGAATTTTATCATGCATGATGCCTGCAGCATTCGCAAGAGAGCCTGTAGATGCCATGATACTGCGGGTAAGCTCAAAGCAAACCAGGAATCCCTTATCGCCCCCACTTTCCCTGAGGATCCCTTTCACAGTTTTGCGCCGCGCCTCATCGCATTCCTTTTCCAGGCTCATCACACTATCTGAAGCCCTGAGGAAGTCCGCCATCTCCTCACGGTTGTAACCTTTATGAACTTCCCGGGCAGAAATGAGAGTTTTTAAGAACTCCTGACTGCACCTTTGCGCTATCTCGGCCATTGTATGCAGATCAGCACGGACTTCCCTGGATAATGCATCCGGGAGCATGAGTGTTGCAAAGAACGATGCCTCTTCGAGATGGTCCAGTGTATCGTCAGATGTGTTTATAAGCGAGGTAAAGAACGATGTTTCTTCTATCCTCCTGGAAAGAGTCCGAACCTTCCTCACAAGTTCATCAGCCTGACCTTCCCATACCCTGACTTTCTGTGCACTGAGGGCTGCGAAGTCCCCATCATGCTGGATAAGAGAATCGCTCACCGCGGTTGCAGCCTCGATTATGAGTGATGAATGCTCCTCGCACATTCCCATGAGCTCCTCATATGCAGATCCAAGCTGTCCTAAGAGCTCAGCTTTTATTTCATCCTGAAGGAGAGATCGGGAATCGCCAGCTAAAAGACCGGTCGCAGCCGTCTGGAGCGCCCACTGTAAATATTCCGTGCACTTCTCACGGCCCAGTCTCTGATGAAGTGGCTCTGCGCACGGCACAGACAGCAGAAGGGCATCATAGATGATCCTTTCCCCGCCCAGGTTAAAGAAAGCGATATGCCCGACCTCATTGTCTGCCGCCCATTTAAGGACGGCGATGCGGTCTTTATTGGGAAGAAAATCCCCAAGCCTCTTGCGTGCCCTGTTCCAGTCGATCAGGAACACTATCCTGGATCCAAGGTGGGTGAGGAAAGCCTCAAGATCGCCAAAGTCCCTGGCTGTATATTTTCCTGTCAATAGATGATATACCTCCTTCTCGAACTGATCACTGCCGCGCTTTGATAGTGCCTCCTCCCACTTCATATCCCATGCTTCGAAAAGGCTCTGGAAGAATTTTAGCCTGGGCATATGAATATCGGTGTGCACGATGGATGCAGTCATTCCTTCGATGTTCACCACGAGCATATGCGCATCGGTCAGGCCGATGTCGTTCTGAATAACAAGCCTTGGACCCATGCGCGTGGCTGTTGTCCCCAGGCCGGGGTGATCAAATTTGAGAGGAGCGGTGCGGTTAACCCCCACCATGAACGCCCTGACCAGCACCCTGTCGTCCTCCCCCAGCAGGTAGGTCATGGAACCGTCGATATTTTCCTGTGAGAGCTCTCCCTGCATAGAATTCAGCGTCCTGTGCATGTCCATCACGAGGAGGTGGAGACTATCCCCCCTTTTTCGGTCACCGGAGGTGATCCTTTGAAGGAATTGCTCGCTCAGGATTTCTTCCCCGCCATCTGGCCAACCTTCCAGCAACTCTGTGAGCCGTTTATCATAATCGTTCGCCTTCCCCCGTGCCAGAATAGGAAGATACATCTCATGCATGCATGCTTTTATGGCTGAGAATATCTCTCCTGCATAGGGAATGCGATACGTCCCGGAACCAAGCCCCTCTGCCCCTTGCACCACATTATCAAGTAGTGCATTCTCAACCCCGGAAATTTCCCTTTCTTTTTTAAGACTGGAGAATTCACGGTCCGGATGCAGTGCTCTTGATTGAGCGGTCTGAAGCAGCGTGAAATAGTACTTAATCCTTTCATTGGCGGTGAGCGCCGCGTTCACCAGTTCGGGCAGGAGGAGCTCTTCCTCGCCCAGCTCTTTCAGGATATTCTTCTTCTCGGTCATATATAATCACTAGTTCTTCTTTATTACAGTTGGATGGAGCTTCCTCCTGAATATTTTCTCGAATGTTTTCACGTTCGACTCTAACCTCAAGCTCGCAGCTGCTCTCAGGCCGTAGGGCGAGCACGACTTTCTATATGCCGGCCGAGTACGGGTATGAAAGTTTCGGATTAAGGTGATCAATAAGCATGCACATCGGCATCAATATCGATGAATCCGATGAGATGCTCTGTCGCAGTCATGATACAAGGTCTAATGAAATTGCAAGATCCCGATTGAATACCTTCTCGAACAGATCTCCTTTTTTCATGGCTCTCTTCCTCTCGGTTTCTGCTTCCCCGGAAACAGCACAATTGACGATCACCTGCTCGGGGGAAACTTCAGATGTGATATCTTTAACAAGGCTCTGCTGGGTGAAATCAAGTCCATCTGCCACGCGAAGAATCGCCGACAGCGCCTTTACTTTCTGCCTCTCATCTCGCCGCAGGGCAGCAAAGTTCCGGTGCCCTTTATTTGGAAGTTTTCTCCTGTGGTAACGGGCGATTGAACCTACAATATTGCGCTCCCGTTCATCAAAGGGAAGGTGCTGCTCGGCAAGGATGATGCGCAGTGAGGTCTTGTGATGCCCTTTTTGCCCTTCGATCCACCCGATATCATGAAGTATGCCGGCACACTGGAGCCAAAAGCGTTCCTCGGCACCGAGGCCGTGAAGCTCTTTGAGTTCATCGAAGAGCCGCATTGCCAGCCTTGTCACCTGACTGCTGTGCCCCTCATTATAGGAAACGCTGCGAGCTGTCTTGAGAACCTCTTCAAGGCGGGTTTCATTCTTCTTTGATAGTTCCTGAGCCACCGCATCCGGCGAGAGCCCCTGAAGAGTCATCTGTGCGAAAACCTCAGGAAGGCCGTTTTCCCGTATGGCTGCTGCGGCTTTCTCCACGTCATAGTCGACACGGTAATGTTTCACTTCAAAGGGTTCTATCTGCATAATAGCATAGCTGGCTCGAGGATCTCCATCATCCTGCCTTCCTGCGCCCCCGGGATTAATGAACCATACACCATCAACCTGGCGGGAAAAGGGACGGTGCGAATGTCCGAAGATTATCACGTCAGCATCAGCCAGATGTGCAAAATCACGGAGTTTCTCATCCGGCGTTTCATTGCCGATTTGTTCGCCACCCTGCAAAGGGCTCCTGTGGGTAAGAAGTATTCGCTTTCTCCCAGCCTCCAGTCTGAGTTCCTCTGGCAGAGATTTGAGGTATTTGCGGTTCTTCTTCGAGAGATTGTCATATGTCCACTTGATGGCATTGCGGTCTTCAGGTGGCTCTTCTTTCTCTCCCTCCACTTTCTCTTTCTTTTCCTTTACCTTCAGAACTTTGAGATCGTAATTCCCCGCTACGCTCTGGGCGTTCTCCTTGCACAGTCTCCTGACCACATCATCCGGAAAAGCACCGTACCCCGTGATGTCGCCCACATTCCATATATCTGAAACCCCTTTGTTGCTGGCATCTTCCAAGACAGCCTTCAGGGCATACAGATTGGCATGAACGTCCCCAATGAGTAGAAAGGCTTCGTTTTCTGTGGGTTGAGATAACTCCAGAGCAGGCAAATTTTGCAGTTCCTTTTTTGCTTCAGCTTTCTTTATTTTTGCTTCTGCTTTAGCAGGTTTATTTTTTAGTGCACTTTGCTGAATTTTATGTCTCTCTTCCCACCACGAAGATACTGTGGCGTTCTTACTTTTTGTCTTATCTTTCATATATTTCACGCTCCTTACTTATATTACATTTACCTGATTCTTAGATTTTTCATTGAATATTAACTGGATAAATTGTTTCAGATTATTCCAAATGTTCTGCTCCTGAATATTTTTCCAGTAGGCTGCAAACTCCTCGTATGTCGCACAACGGCGCTCACGCAGGTACTGCTGAAGATGCAGCAGCCCTGGCTCAAAAAACCCAAAGGAGTCGTCATGTCCGAAATAATCAAGAGAATATGCCCTTTCATCCACCATGAATTGAGGGAGGTAATCCATCCATACATCGCAGTCATGCAGATCTCCGAGCATATCCTGGAGTTTCTTGCAGACCGCGATCTGGTTCTCCAATTCCCCTTCGTAAAGGGATGAGAACGCCTCCATCGTGTAGCGAAGGCGCTTTACAGCAATACGCATGGCATGGTGCTCTTTTATATTTTCAGGGATGTAAACTGAAGCCTCATGAACGAATATCTCATCAAGCCGCGATGTTATGAGGACAATCGCTTTTTCATAGATCTCTAGAGAATTGACATCCGCGTTGCAGCTTCCCTTGCGCATCTTACGGCACGACTTTTCCATATTCTCCACCACGCCGCTCTCAAGAAGCCCGTCAATGGCCTTGATCACACGCGGCTGCGTCCGCTCTCTGCGCTGCCTGAGGCGCAAAAGGAAGCGCTGCGCTCCAGGGCGGAGGCTTTCCTCGTTTAGCGTCTCGGTGTATGTCTTAAGAAAAGCGATCTGCACGTCTGCATCCCGTGCTTCCCTGAGAGCGCGAGTGATATTGCGGATCTCTTTTCGCCATTGCCTGTACTTCTTAGGAGGGAAACACTCTTCAAAAAGCGGAAGGCATGAGCGGATACGCCTCGACGCGACCCGCATCCTGTGAATGAACTCAATATCCTTTGCCTCACGCACGCCTTCTATCTCCCTGGAAAGGGACCGAAGAAGTGGGTGAAACGTTTCTGCCCCGAAAAAACAATATCCATTTTTTAAGCTTTCATTTTTCTCAGAAGTTACCGTGCCACAACCCCCTGTTCTCGATCAACCATTCTTGTGAATTCAGCTCCTTCTCTCCAAGAGAAGGTGCAACACGCTCATAAGTTCCATCGCTCAATAACCGCCTTGCTTTTACATTGTCCTTCAGGTGGACATTGAGTATATTCTTGATTATTGCAGATTTTATATCCGGATTCTCCACCGGGAAGAGCGTTTCCACCCTGTCGTCAAAGTTGCGTGTCCGCAGATCCGCACTTCCGAGCAGGACCTCTTCATCGCCGCCATTTCTGAAATAGTATATTCGCGCGTGTTCGAGAAAACGTCCCACAATAGAGGTGACGGTGATATTCTCACTTACACCCGGAATGCCGGGGCGAAGGGCACACAGGGCGCGCACATTCAGGTCGATTTTTACCCCTGCCTGAGACGCCCGGTAAAGAGCCAGGATTATCTCCATGTCACTTAAGCCATTGTTCTTGAAAGCCATATATCCATCCCCGTGCTCTGTGTGGCGCTTGATCTCTCTTTCGATGCGCCCCAGGAATTGCCGTCGTAAATCATAAGGCGCAACGAGCAGTTTGTGATACTTCTGCTTTCCATAATAGCCGGTGAGTGAATTGAAGAGATGGGAAATATCTGCACATATCTGCTGGTTGCAGGTAAAGTAGCCTAGGTCACCATAGATCCTGGCTGTGACGGCATTGAAGTTCCCCGAACTGAGGTAACCATATCGGATTATTTCTTTTCCTTCTCTCCTGACAACAAGGCATAGTTTGGTATGAACCTTCATTCCCGGCCTCCCGTATGCCACATGCACACCAGCCCGCTCAAGTGCATGAGCCCACCCAATGTTTTTCTCTTCATCGAAGCGCGCTGTCAGCTCCACAACAGCAGCAACCTGCTTACCATTCTGCCGCGCCTTAATAAGCGCATCAATAACCGGGGAATTGGCATCGATCCGGTAAAGCGTTATTTTTATAGCCAGCACATCAGGATCCTGTGCAGCCTGATGTAAAAATTTTATAAAAGGCAAAAAACTGTCATAAGGATAGTAGAACAGGACATCCCGGTTGCGCAAAGCCGGGAAAATTTTTTGCCCTTTATCTAACAATGGAGGATTAGAAGGAAGAAAACGGCCATCCTTCAGGTCGGGGCGGTCCAGTCTCATCAGTTCCCATAAATCTTCAGTTCCCATGATACCCTCTATACTACTGACCAGGTAGGAAGGCAGGCCAAGTTTATTGGCAAGCATGTGACGGATATGGTCTGGCATGGATACATCCACTTCAAGCCTCACTGGCAGTCCGGTGCGGCGAAACTCCAGACTCTCCTTGACCTGGGTGGCAAGGTCATCTGCCCCATTCAGATGAGCCTTTATCTCAGCATCGCGCGTGATGCGGAAAAGATAAGATGCAACCACTTCCATGCCTGGGAAGAGCATGTCCAGATTTGCGGCTATAAGATCTTCAAGCATTACGAAGTAGATGTTTTTCTTACTCGCACCAATGTGTTCTTGGGTCTTACCGGTTTCTATTTCTGGCGCAGCGATAAAGCGCGAAAATAAACAGGTGGGTACCTTGACGCGTGCAAACAATTGTTGCTCAAAGTCACCTTGAGTTACCCTTATCACTACGGCAATGTTGATCGTGAGATTGGAAATAAATGGGAAAGGATGAGCTGCATCGAATCCCAGGGGAGTGAGTGCAGGAAATATCTCATATTCGAGGAAACGCCTCAGAAGAGCCTTCTGTTGTTCATCAAAGTCGCCAAATCTATTGATATGGATACCTTCGCTGCGAAGTTTTGGTAGGAGTTCATACCAGCCGCGTGCATGATCAGCAATAAGTGGTTTTAACTCTTTTTGAATCGCTTCCAGCTGTTCTTCAGGCGATATCCTGTCAGGGCGTGCTTTGACTTTCCCTGTGGCGAGTTGCCGCAGCAGGGATGAAACCCGAACCTGGAAGAACTCATCGATGTTGCTTCCACAAATGGCAAGAAACTTCATTCTTTCCAGGAGTGGCTGGCGCTCATCCATTGCCTCTTCAAGCACTCGCCGATTGAATTTGAGCCAGCTCATCTCACTGTTGATGAAGTTTCCGGGATCATCAAGAGAAACGCTCTCTTCTGAATATATATTCATTTGTTGTTGTTCCATAATACAGGCGTCCTGTTGATCAATAGAAAATTTTCGACTTCCCAATCCCGATACTCCCTTTCTCATAATGCAAATTTACGATCCGACCCCAAGTGCTGTTCCATACATAGGCCACTCCTGCCATACCTTATTCTGATCTTACTGAAGATATCTGCATCAGGCGCACGCACCTGCGATATCTAATGCGCTTTGCATCTCGGATTCATACTCTTCTCTTACAAACCCTTTTGATACTTCAAACAAATCAGAAAGCCATTTTTTACCATGATCCTGAAAAAGGATGGGAAGCTTCGCTTCCATCGGTTTAAGCTTGTTTAAGAATTGCCCAACGGTCTGGCATTCGATTAACATCTGGCAGAAAGGGTGTCCTGGATGGGATATGCTGATCGCCTTAAGATATACCGAAGGATCGCCGCTATTCTCAATGAACTTACACATAATCTCAATGGGCGTGTAATCCACCTTCACCACTTCTTTGTGTTTATCTTCTTCACTTTCTACCATTCTGACAAAGTCATCCCAGCCGCCGCCCTTTTCCCATTTTTTAAATCTCTCTTCAATAAGTGACATATCTCTTTGGCGAATCTTTTGAATGAGTTGAAGATCTTTTCTTCGGATATTTTCCCTGAGCAGCTCGATATTATCGAATTTCATTATATAGGTCTCCCAATCCATATATTCAGTTTCATGCGTCACTCCTCGTTATCAGATTATAAAAACGATTGACACTTAATTACTATGCTAATTCTTATGATTTATACTTAATCTCTATAGTCTATATAGAAAATCAGCATAAGTTATGTGATTTAATGATTTGTATTTGTCTTAGAAAACAAGTTATAATCGCATCTCATACATGCAGTGGCCCGGCAGTTTCCCTCTCTATTTTAAGACCGAGAAATTCACTATCCGAACGATGTCCAGGGATTATATTCAGGTTGAGCTTCCTTCTGAATAATTTCTCGAATGCTTTCAAGTTCGACTCCACACCCCACACCTCAAGCTCACAGCTACCCTCAGGCCATATTGCGAGTTCGACTGTTGTTCTGTTTTTCCCCGTGAATTCTGCCTTTTTTATGAGGCCGGTATGGCTTCTGTCGAGTTTCTCGGCAATGCGCAGCAGCATGGATAGGACGATCACGATATTTGCAGAGTGTTCATCAAACTGGGCTAAAGCCAGATCATTTCTCTTTGGAAGCTTCTTCCTGTGGAACCTGGCAACGTTTGCCATTATATTTATCTCGATCTGGTCAAAGCCGAGGAGCTCTGTGTTGCCTATTATGTATTGCGAGTGGAGATGATGACTTTTAAAAGATATGAAGCCACCGATATCATGCAGGAATGAAGAGTATTTCAATAACTCCTTCTCCCGTTCACCCAGGTCGTGCAGCCCGATCCTCTTTGAACTGTCAAATAGCGAAAGTGCAAGAGATATGACAGTGTTGGCGTGTCGCTCGTTGATACTGCATGATCTTCCAAGCTGGAGCACGCTCATCTCCCTGACAGACATCTCCTGGAACTGCGGAAACCCTTCACGTTTTGACAGGTAATCCATGAGCATCCCGTGGACTATGCCCCGGTCGCTGACGGTAATCTCTTCAAGCCCGAACTCCTCCATTATTGTCTCAAGGATAGCAGCACCCCCAACGATTATGTCTGCTCGCTCGGGGTTGATGCCCTGGATCTTCTTTCTCTCATCAAGAGCAAGCGTGCACAGTGTCGAAACTACCTTTCTCAGATTCTTGTAGCCCAGGACGAGGTTTCTTCCTGCGTCACCCTGCTCGTGCATATTCATCGCTATCTCGGCCAGGTTGACGATAGTGCCTGAACTTCCAAAAGCGCACTCTATCCTTGCACTTTTTATGAATTGCGCTGTTTTGAAAATTCTTTTCTTGATATACAGCTTCATCCGTGCATATACATCCTGTGGCACATTTCCTGTATCCCCCTCCTGAATGAACATACTGGTGAGCCTTATCGCCCCTAGCTCAAAGCTGTCGATGTAATATTGTTTGGTCTGGTCACCTATCGCAATCTCCGTGCTCCCTCCTCCTATGTCAATGAAGATCGCTTTCCTCCTGCCAATATGGACACCGCTCGAGACACCAAGATAAATAAGACGTGCCTCTTCCTTTCCAGGTATGACCTTGACTTCCAGCTTCGCCTCAATTTTTAACTGTTTAAGGAATTCTGCCTGGTTTTTCGCCTCCCGTGCCGCAGACGTTGCTACAGCGATGATTTCGCCAGCGCCAAAGGATGTTGCAAGTTCAACGAACTTTTTGCAGACCAGTACCGCTCGCTTCATTGCTTCTGGCTGTAGTTGATGGTTTTTGAACTCATTCTCCCCGAGCCTGACAACCTCCTTTTCCTGCCGAAGCACAGTATAGGAATAATTGAGATTTAGTCTGACGAGTATAAGTCTGATCGAGTTTGTCCCGATATCTATGAAGGCCAGTATCTTTTCATCAAGCTGATTAAGGTTCATTCTTACCTAATTATTATCATTATAAATTTATAGTATATCATGTTTTCTACTGTTTCCATTTCCATCTCCTGAAAGACGATTGGGGTAATGACTCAACCTTCTAAAATTAAAGCCATTAAACAATGTTTTCATTCCGTTCATATATTAATCAGAAATTATTAAATAGGTTATGTATATAGATTATATAGTGTCTTATAGTTTGTATTAAGATATATTATACGATGAAGATATTATAACATAAAGTATAATGATAAGACCAAAACCAGAACAGAAATAACTGAAATTAACCTTCTCTGCAAGTTTTACAAGGGAATTTATTGTCAGTAAACCAAAAATGAATGAGGCAATTATTCCGGGAATAATTAAAACATCAAATGTACTGTTTTTCAGTAATCCGAGCAGGACTTCTACTCCCAGAACAGCAGGAATACTTACAAGAAAGCTAATCCTCAACGCCTCTCTCGCTGAATAACCCCTGAACATCAATGTTGAAACTGTTGTCCCTGACCTGCTCAAACCCGGAATAGCCGTAAAACCCTGGGCAATTCCCAGATAAATTGAATCTTTTAAAATCAGCTCTTTTTCAGTGTTTTTCTTCTTTTTAGCAGTCCACTGGAATATTCCTGTCAGAATCAGGAAAAATGCTATTAACAGCATTGCTGCATTGCCCGCAAAATTAAATTTATCAAGACCAAATAATAAAAGCGGAGTTCCAATAAGACCTGTCAGTAAGGTTGTGACTATGACAAAGCTCGTTAACCGGTTTGCCTCTGTATCTTGTGCCGGGTTTTTAATGTAATTTTTAAGATTTTTCAATATTTCAAGAATTTCTCTTCTATAATAAACGATAGCTGCAAGTAAAGTGCCTATATGCAGCCATAACGCAAGCACAAGAGCTTCCGAAAGGGTTTTGTCGAAGAATTTGACCATAATAAGAGCTTCAACGCCCTTGCTTGAGACAGGAAGCCATTCAAGTATCCCTTGCAGGATCCCAATTAAAATATAGCTTAAAGCATCCATATTCCTCTATTTCTTTAAATCGACTCTTATTAATTCTTTCTTAAATTAATATATCTTTCACACACCTAAATAATAAAAAGATACCGCCGGGAAAAGTCTCAGCGGTTCATATTTCAACGCATTTTACTGTTCAAGAGCTTTTGCCATTACCCCATAAATGTCTGTATTGTCAACAGCCCTATCCAAAGCTTTACTGCCCGGCCCCTGGCTCCAGATAATAGTATCTACACCAGTATGCTCAAGACTTGTCCAGCCGGCGTCAACAGACTCTCCGGTATTGAGAAGCCTATTCGGGCCGTTTATAGCAAACCCGCCTGTTTCGTGGTCAGGCACTACAATAAGAAGCGTATGCGNTTTTCTCTCCGGG